>ENA-OQIX01000275-OQIX01000275.1-human-gut-metagenome-genome-assembly--contig:-NODE-275-length-10953-cov-2.621652_pt1 | contig 10953 bp, 13 predicted proteins | sample MGYA00242591_ERZ504756 | MGnify/ENA primary metagenome ERZ504756 (study PRJEB26092, sample SAMD00036369) | human gut metagenome | host: Homo sapiens | study: EMG produced TPA metagenomics assembly of...
CAGGGAAACCGCCGGTTCTTCCACCTTATCGATCAGGCAGCTCGGATACACATTTCGTGTGCTCTCCGGAAGCTCTCCTTCCCGCAAACTGTGTTTTCTCTCTGTCTGCAATACTGATGACTCTCACCGCTCCATCAGAAACCCAGGTCATCATATAATTCAAATCCATCATTATATTCTTCAATCAGAATTTCATCCAGATCTGTAAACTCTGCGGTTTTACGAACACTTCCTGCAAGCTGCTCCTGATCTTTAATGATGAAAATTCCTCTTGAACCATATTTATCCAGAGGTTTACTGATCAGAGGATACTGCAGATTTGCAATACTCTGTTGTATTTCTTCTTCTGATCCCTGTTTCAGCAGTTCCACAGATATTTTCCGAAATCCCGGTGCCGGCAGTCCAAGCTTGTCCAGAACATCCCGGCATGCCGATTTATCCCTGTACCAGGAAAGCTGTTCCGGTTTCAGATAACAGGGCAGTCCTGCTTTGTCTGCAATTTTAACCATACACTCCAGGAGCAGATCTGAAAATGATGTGATGATCCCGTCCACACCTTCTTCCCTGCACATCAGGGCAATAGCATCTACATCTGTTACAGGAATGGTATAAGCCTTATCTGCATACGTTCTGGCAATACCATCTGCATATCCGTCGCACACAACAGTCTCATAACCTTTCTCTTTTGCTTTCTTTACCAGCTCTGTAAATTCTCCGAGCGTTCCCAGAATCAACACTTTATGTTTCATATCCGTTCCTCACATTCTCTGACAACCGAAGCCATATATTTCATATCCTCCACGCTGTAACGCTGATCGCAGGGCAACGGAAGAATATTGGCAGCCCAGGTATATTCCAGACTTTTTGTCTCAGAGTTCTCAATTATATTTTTCCAGTAAGTCGGCACAAATATCTTCTTTTCGGCAAGATATCTGCGAAGTTTCATTCCATCAGCGTGGAAATACGGATATGCAAAAGGTCCCTCCGGCACAGTCTGATTAAATATACTTTCCGATGGAAGCAGTTCTCCGAGAATCCGGTAGTTTTCTTCCCTTTTTTTCTTTGCTCTGTCATAATCCACAGCTTTCAGAAGATTCTGTGTAAGCTTTGACATCTGCCGAAGCTCCATCCCGTCATATTTTGCCGCATTTTCCAGCATATCTTTGTAGTAGGTTCCGGCATTATGCTCATAACGCCCCAGAATATGTTTCATACGCTCTGCAGAATAATCGACAGTCTTATTTTCTGTCAGGCTGGTATCTGTTGACAGATATGCGCCATCGCTGACACCCCAGAATTTTCTGCAGGAATACAGTGTATCTATCCCTTTTAATGGTTTCTGAAAAAAATGCATGGGTATGGTCCACTATGATGTTTCCGTAAATCTTTTTATACTCTGATATCCGGGAATCAGACAGCTGACCATAGTAATTAACCAGATAAAGATATTCCCCTTCCGGAAGCTGTTCTTTCGGATACAGAACTTCCAGTTTCTCATTCAGATGATAAAATTCTGTCTCTATCTGATTTTCCTGACAGGTATGCACCACTGATCCACACAGAAAATACGGTAATAGGATTTTCCTGCACCTGCGGCTCTTCAAAAGCCACAGCAGTGCGGTTCTTCCAAGATTGACCCTGTACAGGTCAGGATAATATTCCTCTCCCGGCATCTCTTCCAGCTGAAAATATCCGCCAATTTCCTTCATTATTCGTCCGTATCCTCCCGACGTATTACATAATGGGGCATTTTTTTTGCCTCATTAAGAATATTCATTAATAGATTCCCATAATTCCGATCGATAACAAAATCAGTCCAAAAACGACCAGCATAACCAGCATCAGCGAAGTCCAGCCCTGCACAGATATGCCCAGTGTAAAATATCTTACCAGATAACAGACCGACAGAACTACACTTATCAGGAAACTGACAATTCCGATATTTCTCACCAGCAGAAGGGGAAATGCAGTATGTGTCGTGATATCATAAATCAGATCTTTCAGCAGTCTCTTAAAGGAATAACCGCTTTTTCCGTAAGCTCTGTCTGCATGCTGAACCGGAACATTAATAATACGGTTAGAACTCCTGATCAGAAGGTTTCCAATCTGTGGAAGATATGTATTTGTTTTTACCATGGCATCCACAAGGAATCTGCGGATCAGCCTGTAACTGGTGATCTGAAGATCCGGATCTTTTCCCAGCATCTTTGAAGTTGCCCATACAGAAAATTTCGTTCCCAGTTTGCGTATCGGACCATGCTTTCTTCCTTCATAGCTTGCAATGATAACATCCACATCCGGTCTCTCCTGCATGGTTCTGACCATCTTCGGAAGTTCCTCCGGCTGATGCTGAAGGTCATCATCCATTGTTACCACAAACTCTCCTTTTACATGTGCAAATCCACACAGAAGTGCCGGATGCTGTCCGAAGTTACGGGCCATCTGTATGATCCGTACCCTGTGATCCTTTTCTCTGAGTTCCGTCATGATCTCATAAGATCTGTCCTTTGATCCGTCATCTACCAGGATCAGTTCAAAGTCTTCTTTAAGAGTTTCCCGGAATACTTTCTCCAAACGGGTATATAGTTCTCCCAGTGTATGTTCAGAATTATATACAGGAACAACCACTGAATATAAGCTCATATGCTTTTCCTTTCTCTTTTCATCTTTTTGCAATCATTTTTATCATATCATTTTCAACATTTCTTTTCAAGATTCCTGCTGCACAAACCTTGACTTCCCTGCTTTTTTATGTAAAATAGTTACTGTCCGACAGCTTTCAGACACGCTCTATTGGATGAAATCCGTAAAATACCATTATCGCCCGGAGGTATTATGTCAAAACTCAAAGACTACATACAACTTCATCTGAATATCCTGCTGTTTTCACTGACAAGTGTTTTTTCCAAAGCTGCATCTGTTCAGTATAATAAACATGGTCTCAGCAGTCCTCTGCTTTACCTGTTCCTGTTCCTGATGGTAGCCAACTGCGGAATCTACGCCATCACCTGGCAGCAGGTCATCAAGAAATTCTCTTTGTCTACTGCCTATGCCAATAAAAGTGTTTATCTTCTGTGGTCGCAGATATGGGCAGTGCTGATCTTTCATGAAAATCTTTCCATTCAGAATATCATAGGTATTCTGGTGGTTTTATTTGGAGTATGGACGGTGCAGAGATATGAATAGAACATTTATTTTAATCATGTTGAGCGGAACATTTTTTTCCGCTGTTTCACAGATACTTCTGAAACAGAGCGCAAATATCAAATACGAAAACCGAATCAGGGAATATCTCAATTTCCGGGTGATTCTCTCATACACCATATATATGCTGATCCTCCTCCTCAATACATGGTGTTATACAAAAGTAGATATGCGCTATGGTCCTGTCATTGATACTGCCGCCTATGTGTTTGTCCTGCTTCTCTCTCATTTCATTCTGAAGGAAAAATCACGAAAGGAAAAATCATGGGAAACCTGATCATCATTGCAGGTATCCTGATCTATACGCTTTAATTACGGCAATTTCATAAAAAGATCCCGAAGCTGTTGCAGAATTTCCATCAGTGCCACAGCTGCAGGATCTTTTTATATGTTTCAATATTTTTTACCGCTTTTTATATTGTCTGGTACACACTCCATTTCCATCAAACACAGATACAATCCTGTTGGAACTGGTCAGTGTAATGTTCTCGGCACGCGTACCGGAAAGTGCGGAACTGCCTTTGTAAAAATAGTATTTTTTACCATTCAGTGTCAGCCATCCCTTATACGCTTTTCCGTTTTTCCGGAAATAATAGGTGTGCTCCCCACTTTTTTCCCTGACTTTGTACATTCCATTCTCGCAACGTACACCGTCGCTTCCAAAATGTAGATATCGCCGGTAGATCTGGTACACGCGGCGGTTTTTAAACATATATCCGGATTTTGTATGGAACCAGTAACATTTCCCGTCTACTTTCTTCATTCCCATCAGAGCATAACCATCAGAACTGATATAATAGGTCTTTCCATTTACAGTTACCCACTGATCTGACACACGTTCGCCATTTTCATTGACATAATAGTATTTTCCATTTTCCTGATGAAGTCCTGTCTGTTCCTGGCTTCCATCATTGCTGCCTGTATCGGGTTTCATTGCCGGAACATAGGAATGCAGAGATTTCCATCTCGGCGTAATTTTCTTTGTATAGTCCACATAGCCAAAATCCATATCAACATCATTGCCTGCAGGAATTCCTGCTACCAGTCCGCTGGTACTATTCAGTCCGCTTTCCCGGTTACCGTCTGTGGACTGCCATATTGTATAATTGTACCGTTCCTTATCAGGTGCCTGAATCGTGTCCCCATATCTTGCGATCCATACATCCACTCCTGATAATAAGGACCAGTCTATGTAATTATCATACCAGTTGGTATTGCAGTAAACCATTGGATAATATCCGGCCCTGCGCACTTCATTGCAGAAGGTCAGTGCCATCTCTGAGACTGTTTTTGCAGAAAGCTTACTTGCTTTTGCATACTCCAGATCATATACGACCGGATAGGAAACCTTGTAACCCTGCATTTTGCTGATGGCAAGCTGTGCTTCCTTTAATGCGGTAGTTGTCGATAAGGCTGTACTGTACACATAGGTGCCTGTGGGTACTCCGGCAAGTTCTGCATTTGTCATATTCTCATCATAGGTATAATCTTCGTGAGTCAGGCCATAGGAGATCCGGACAAACGCAAAATCTATATCAGACCTCTTTACCTGTTTCCAGTCAATATTGCCCTGCCATTCAGAGACATCCATGCCTCTGGTTATCGCACCCGGAATGATTTCACCACTTCCGTTATAGCAGACACCGTTGATCTTTTTCCATGCTTTGGAGTTCACTTTTTTTCTTGATGACTCTGTACCGGAAGTTCTTGCAGAATAAATAAATTCCTCCTCAGCCACTGTATCACGTCTGTCATAATGCGGATTTGCAAAAACAGAGCTTACAGGCTGCGCTACAGCTATCGCAGCTGCCAGACAACCAACAATAAGCCTTTTTCTGATTTTTAAAAAATCTCTTTTCATCTTTCTACTCCTGTCTTCTAATAAACGTCCATTTTATTACAATACTATTAACATATTATACACACTATATTACATTTTCGCAAGATAATCCCTGATATATACCCAAAAACGGCTGCACATTTCTTGCTCTGTGCAGCCGTTTTGCATATTTCGTTTCTATAAGCAATTATGTTTATTTATCCTGGCAGAAATATCCGGATCAGACAGCCGGATCTGTAGGATCAAAATTAGCAGCTCCTCTTAACGGAGTCAGTGCTTTCTTTCCAAGAGGTCCTTTCATTGCATCATCTGCTTTATATTTACCATCAATAATACTGATCGGTGCGCCATTACAGTTCTCATAAACCCACTTCGCATCTGCCACACAGGTTCTGATACATCCATGTGATGCGGGAGATCCAAGCTTATTGTACTCTACTGCCGGAAGATTATATGAGTTTGCCTGGCCGCAGGCTACAGAATGAACAAAGATTCCTCCCTGTCCGGCACCGTCTACATGAGTTCCATACTGTCCCCAGGATGGTCCCATAAGAGGCTGCCACCTCAGGCTTCTGCTCAGTGTAAAGTTACCGGTCGGAGTTGGTGTTCCTGCTAAACCTACAGATACCCTGATCGTCTTAACAGGAATTGTTCTGGCTGAATCAGCATAAACAGTCATAACTCCGTTTACTCTGTCCACCTGAACAGAATACGGTCCTCTGTATCTGTTTGTCAGATCAGTGATACGGTATCCGTTACGGTCAAAGTAATACAGAATTCCATTAACTCTCATACTCTTATTTCTTGCAAATCCGTTTCCTGACGGATCGATATATCTCACCAGGTTTTTAGCATTACTTACAATTACCCATCCTCTTGTATATTTACCGTTTGCATCCAGATAACCGTTTACTCCATTCTTTTTCATAAACTGATTTGTCTGAACCACACATTCTTTAAGATAATAGTAATTGCCGCTGTATTTTCTCCATCCGCTCTTATACAGGCTTCCCTTAGAGGATGCGATATACCATTTCTTTTTATAGCGCACCATTGTGCTCTTATATACTTTACCTTTGTGTTCTGCGGATGTAGATGATTCAAATATATATTTCTTTCCATCGATTTCTGTCAAACCGCTTGCAAGCTTTCCTGATGGTTTAAAATAATAACCTGCGGAAGTCCACTTATCCGTATAATGATTTCCCTTGGAATCAAAATACAGCCAGCCAAGGAATTTGCCACTGGTGCTGACAAGTTTCTGCCAGCCATGTTTCTCAACAACACGACCCGGAGTACTTCCAAAGTAATAGTAATGATCGCCTGCTTTTGCCCATCTCTTTGTCCAGGTTGCCCGCTTTCCGTTTGAGCCAAAATAATATCTGAAATTGCCGTATTTTACAAGTTTATTTCTATAAATCTGGCCGTTACTGTCGGTACAGTAATATGCACCATTCTGAGCCTTCTTCATCACTGATTTCAGAACATATCCATTGGCATCCAGCAAGTAATCTCCGGTTCCTTTCTCCGGGATAGCTGTGGCAACTACGCCACGCTTATAATATTTACCGATGTCTGCCGGAATATTTCCCTTTTTAAAATACAGCCAGCGCTCTCCCTTAGTGGTATCTGAACGAAGCCATCCATTGTGGAACATTTTTCCGGGGAAATGTCGCTGCTTGCAGGATCAAAATAATACAGGTTTGATTCGCCGTTAACTGTGAGGGTGATCTCTCCTGTCTGTGGCTTACCTTCAGAATCAAGGCAGTAATAATCCTCATTGATCTTGAAATATCCGGTATATGTACCTGCTGCTTTTGCTTTCGCTTCAAGCTGTGCAATTGTCTCCAGATTACCATTCTCATCGTAGTACTGGAAATATGTTCCTGTCCATTTCCATACACTCTTCTCCTGCTGGCCTACTGTAGATGTATATGGAGTTATCGCTTCTCCTTCACATCCGGTATAAACAACAGCCTCATCTGCAGTTGTAAAATAGGACTGATTTGCCTGGGCTTCTGTTTCTTCCCCTGTGGCATCTTCTCCTGCTGACTGAGCTGCATCTGATGTCGGTTCTTCATCAGCTGAAGATTTTTCTTTTACCTCAGCCTGTCCAGTTACAAGGATTCCCTCTTCATCAAACAGATAATATCCTGTATGGGTTTCCCCTTTATACTCTGTGCTGATCTTTACAATTCCATCTGCCACTGTATAAAATTCTTCATTTGTTACAGACACTGTATCCGTTGCTGCTGGTGTTTCCATTGCTGTAACCTCTGCTGTCACAGCTGTTGTATCTGTTTCAGCCACTGCTGTTTCAGATGATTCTGTCTGATCTCCTGAGAATCCGTCAGTCTCAGACAGCATCTCCTCATCGGGTAGTGCTGCTGTTGCTGCTTTCTGATCATCTGTATTTGCTGTATCCTGATTTTTTGCAGGTTTGCGCAGTTTAAAGCCATTCTCTGTGCTTACCCAGTCCTCAGCTTTCACTACAGCGGCTCCAACGGCATCCGTAGCATCTGCTGTTGACGGCGTCTCGTCCGGCAATGCAGCAGCCGTATCCGTTCCCGCTGTAAATGCGTCGTCTGTCTGTTCCTGTGATGGTACTGCTGTCCCATCATCTCCATCTGAAAAAGCGTCTGCTTCTGTTTCAGAAGTTTCTTCTGTAACATTTACTTCTTCTGCATCTGTCTGTGTGGCAACAGCCGGAGCTGTATCAGGTGAAGTAAATGCAGCAGCACCTGCTTCACTGACAGTTGCCATTGTCATAATAAGACTCAATGTAACCGCAACTAATCTTCTTTTCACAATAAGTTCCTCCTCTTTTATTCATGTTACTTTATGGTTACTGTTCACTCTGTTTGTGCACAGCAGCTTTCTACTCGCCAAGGCCGCTATCAATAGCAGCAACAAGATGATCCAGGGCTTCCTGTTCATCAACACCTTCACAGGTAAGTTCTATCTCATTTCCGCATTTTACGCATGCACCAAGTACACTCAGTACACTCTTTGCATTTGCCATGCCCCCATCGTAGACAAATGTTATCTGTGACTGGTATTTCATTGCCTCATTGCACAAAATCCCCGCAGGTCTCAGATGAAGACCTGTGGGATTTTTAACTGTCACTTTTTTACTGACCATTTCACTGTTCCTCTTATATTGTTACTACCCCTTCTGTAAGTGGAGAATTCTTTTATTCCTTGTTTTCCTTACTGTCATCAACAGCAGTCCCTGATGAAATCACTACTTCCGTAGTCACATCTTCCACTGTCTCATAACCATCCGGCAAGACTATCTCAACCGGGACTTCATAACTTCCTTCTTTTTTGCCATCCAGATCTATAGATGCCTTAATGTCTTTGTCATTATTCAGATCATCCAGATCTTTGTTATCTGATTTGATTCTCACTTCTATCTGCGCAGTCTCAAATGTTACCTGCAGATCTTTCGGTTTATTCTTAACCTCTATATTCTTAGTCGGAAATTCAAACTCTCTGCTTCCGGCCGGAAGAATACTTACAGTCACCCATACATCTTCACTGGAGTCACTGGTAAGTTTCACATTGTCCGGCAGAAGATTCGTAAGACTGATTTTTTTCTCCACATCTTCGGATTCACCGGAAATATCAATACTGTCTTCCGGTATAGTGATCACATTATTATTATCCGCAAGACTTTCAAGACCTTCTGCACTGCCTGCTACACTGATCGTATCCGGCACTGTTCTCACAGCCCCAACCTGATATCCTTCAGCCGGTGTCCCTACATAATCTGCAGATATCTGCACTCCCTGACGGATTTTCCATAATTTTGCAGTCACTGTTACTTTTGCATTATTCTCAATCCGCAATGAATTCATTTCAGAATCGGTAAGTACCTCCTGATTCTTATCAATGATCGTAAGGTTTACATCCTGTGTAAAATCCTCTGTATTCCCATCCAGTTCAATGGAAGCATTTACCTTATCTATTTTATTGATCAGCGTCTTCGGGCCTGTAATCCTTACTTTCTCCGGACTGGCAGTCAGACTTCCTACTTCATAATCTTTGCCCGGTTTCGTATCACCTCTGCTGACATTTACCACAAACTCCTGTGTCTCTTTTTCATCAAGATTTACACTGAGATTCTGAGGAGTAACTTTGATATCACTGGGAGATACCCCCGGTACAGAACAGGTAACGGTAATAGGAACCATAACCGGATTTGTATCCAGGCTTACCGCCTGCTGAAGATCAGCTACCGCAGAGATGTCTGTGACTTTGATCTTGTCTCTGATCTTCTTGGTTGCAGTGATCGCAACTTTTTATGGAATCCTGGTTCTGTTCCGGCATACACATCTTACCGATGGTATCTGAAGATTCCACATATTCCTTGTTGATCAGTTCCACATCATTGAGCGTATAGTAATTGGTTCCTGTCGGATTATCTATGTTTACAACGATCAGCCATAGCACAACAGCTATTGCGACAGACATGATTTTCAGAGGTATATTATCTGTTATTTTTCGCTTCTTCATGCTTCACTCTTCCTTTCAGTAAATGGCGAAGTTTGCTGTTGTCTACAACCTGCTTATTCTGCGCTCTGACCAGGATTTCTCTGAGTTTTGCACTGTTTACACTTCTGGTCAGCTTTCCTCCCTGCGCTACAGATACCTGACCGGTTTCCTCTGATACAATGATCGTAACAGAATCTGTCTGCTCACTGATCCCCACACCTGCCCTGTGCCGCGTTCCAAGCTGTTTGCTCAGTTCCATATTATCAGACAGTGGAAGATAGCATGTTGCAGCCACAATCCTGTTCTCTCTTACAATAACAGCTCCGTCATGAAGTGGTGTGTTATGTTCAAATATATTGATCAGAAGCTGACTGGTAAGGATTGCATCCAGATTAATACCTGTTCTTATATAATCGGTCAGCAGCTCATTCTGCTCAATTACGATCAGTGCTCCGGTCTTAACTTCTCCCATATCAAAACATGCTTTGACCAGCTCACTGATGGTTTTATCCGTAAATCTTTCCTTCACCTCTTTACCTGCATCAAAAGGTATCAGTGAAGCCATGATTCGCTTTTGTCCAAGCTGTTCCAGAACTTTTCTGAGCTCCGGCTGAAAAATAACGATCACACCTACGATCAGTGTACTTGCCAGATTTGAAAAAATCCACAGAATCGTATTCATCCTGAAAATATACGCGATCAGAATGAAGAGGAGAACGACCAGTATTCCTTTCAGAAGTGTATATGCATGAGTATATTTGATCCATACCATGAACTGATATACAAAAAAAGCGATCAGTGCAATCTGTATGATATCTATAATCCCAATCTTAGGAAATGCCAGTCTTGATAATGTTTCTATCAAATTTCCTGAAAAATCCTGCATATGGCTCTCCTTTCCTTATCATTTTTATATATCTTATCGTTGAAAATGTTTTCAGTGGATTTTGTGTTACTGTTCACTCCGTTCACAGTAACGTAGCCAAAATTCATTCCAGATTGCCTGCGGCAATGGAATTTTGGCTCGTATGTCTCATCGTTACCGGAAACTGCTTTTTACAGATTTTTTAATGATTCTTCCAGTTTCTTCTCAAAATCCACGCTGTCAATATCTTTCTTTCTCTCTACAGGTGCTGCAGCCTCATCTGTCGTCACTGCTTTCTCATCACCATGAAAAATAGGATTCGCATAAGAAACAACGTTATCCTGTGCCGGTCTTTCATCCTTTGCAGAACTTCCGTTAATCTTCTTTATACTTCTTTCAGATGTTGTGACACAGGCTTTCGGCACTGCTTTTACATAATAATAATATTCATCATCCTCATATTCCAGTCTCTCGGTACGGGTATAGTCACCACCAAATACAAAGATTCAAGAAGTAATACCTATCACCACAGAGATCACTGTATAAA
>ENA-OQIX01000276-OQIX01000276.1-human-gut-metagenome-genome-assembly--contig:-NODE-276-length-10943-cov-2.049741_pt1 | contig 10943 bp, 10 predicted proteins | sample MGYA00242591_ERZ504756 | MGnify/ENA primary metagenome ERZ504756 (study PRJEB26092, sample SAMD00036369) | human gut metagenome | host: Homo sapiens | study: EMG produced TPA metagenomics assembly of...
AGCAGAAAACCGGGCGGCTCTCCCTGCGCGGCTGGTTTGGCCGGATGCTGCGCCAGCCTCCCCGGGGCTTTTACGGCCAGCCCTCTGTCTATCTGAGCGGCGGTGTGATGGAGATCGAGCACTTCCGCAGGGTGCGCACCTATGAGGAGGGCAGGCTCTGCCTGGAATTCGCGGGCGGGTTGTTCACCGTGTATGGGGACGGGCTTAGAATCGAAACGCTGGCCGCTCACCGCATTACCCTGCGGGGGCGATTCCTGCGCACGGATTTTTCCAGCAGTTAGGGGGGATGCAGCATCTTACAGCTTTGGGCCGGGGCAGCATTTTCTGCCCGGAACGGTGATACCGATGGCCTGCTCTCCGAAGCTGCACGGACAGGCCTGCATCTCACTGACATCTTCCCTGCTCCCGGCGGCTTTACGGCCCGGTGCGCGGCATGGCGTTACCTCCGGCTGGCAAAACTTGCCCGCAAGCGGCGGGTGCATCTGCGCATCCGCAAAAAGACAGGGCTGTTTTTTCTCCTGCGGCCCTACCTCCGGCGGCGGGGGCTGTGGGCCGGGCTTTTGCTGTTTGTGCCGCTTTTGCTTTGGTCACAGGGCCTTGTCTGGGCTGTGGATGCTTCCGGCCTGACGACCGGCCAGCAGGCGCGGGCAGCTTCCGTGCTGCGGGAAACCGTTTCCTTGATGCCGGGCAGTATCGTCACGCAGGAAAAACTTACCGCCGGGGAATATGCTCTGCTGCAGAGCGGTGAGTTCTCGTGGGTCAGCCTGAATTTTCTGGATGGGCGGCTGGAACTGGAAGCGGCAGAAGCCAAACCGGTGCCGGAGATCGCCGCCGGAACACTCCATGGCCTGCGGGCAAAGGCTGCGGGCACGGTGGTCAACACAAACCTTGTCAGCGGGACGATGCTGGTGGTTCCCGGGCAGGCAGTGGAAAAAGGCCAGGGACTCATCGGCACTGCCCGGGCTGAACGGGACGGCACGCTGATCTTTCAGCCTGCCGCCGGAAGCGTCCGGGCGCAGTTCGAGTGGGAGTTTGCGGAAGATCTTCCACTGACGGCTGCCACATACCAGCTGACCGGGAACACTGTCGTTCAGCGAAGGCTTTTCCTTGCCGGGCGGGTGTTCCCATTGCCTTCCCTTTTCTCCCCTGCGGACGATTTCACGGCGGTCAAACGGCATCTTCAGCCGGAGCTTCTGGGGCTGATGTTCCCGCTTTCGTCGAGGAAACCACCTATTACGAACAGGCAGAAAGTGAAGTTCATTCCTCAGAGGATGAAGCCAGAGCACTGGCCCGTCTGCATGGCTTACAGGCCTTGCAAAATGATTACCCGGACGCAGAATTTGTGGCGCAGAAAGTAGATGTCACAACCGAGAACGATATGCTGCATTACCGGGTAGTCTACACCATCATTGCTGATATCTGCACCTGAAAACGGCCCGGAGTTTTTCGCTCCAGGCTGTTTTGCTTATTTAATCTTTTTAATTTTTTCAAGTGCTTCCTTTTGTCGTTGACTTGCCGCCCGAACATACCACCGTTCTGCCCATTTCAAATCCTTCGGCACAACAATTCCATTTTCATAGAACCAGCCTAAGATTGAACTGTGCATCACGGTCGCCATGTTGTGCGGCGCGTTCCGTCCAATAAAAAGCTTTTTCTAAATTTTTCTGGACACCGATGCCTTCCAAGTAAAATATCCTACTGGCATTCTGCCAGCGGATACCCCTTCTCTGCTAAGTTGTAAATGCCCTCGAAAACATTGTTCATACTGACCCGTTTTCCAGTAGCGCTCAATCAGTTCATTGCAGGCATCAAATTCTTTGCAAGGCGTGTAATAACTTTCCATCTCAGGCTTCCGGTTCCTGCGTTTCGGCCTTTCCTTTTTGTAGGCGGCCTTTTCTACCAACTTATTCAAGTCAAAGTGGTACTTGGTGTGGCAGAAATGACAGACGACCTCACAATCCGGGTCCTCATCCCGGAGCTTTTCCAGCTCCTTGCGGCCCAGGCTCAGCAGCATCTCTTCGGTGCGCTCGGCACTGCAGTCACACTTGTACTGCACCTCGCGCTCATCCAGTACATTGGGGTTGAAGCCTGCCAGAGCAAGGTTCATCATATCCTCGGGGGTCTTGCCTTCCCGAAGTAGTTCAGTAACGGAAGGCATTGCGGCGATGTTCTGCTCCAGCTGGGTGATCTCGGCATCGGTGGCACCGGGCAGCAGCTGCAGCAGGAAGCCGCCCGCGCAGGCAATGGTCAGGTCAGTATCCACCAGCACCCCCAGAGCGCAGACGGTGGGCACCTGCTCACTGTAAGCATAGTAGCTGGTCAGATCCTCGGCGATCTCGCCGGAGACCAGAGGCACCTGGCCCACAGTGGGTTCTTTCTGCAGGCGGTTGTCACGGATGACAGTCAGCACGCCGTTTTTGCCCACAGCACCGCCCACATCCAGATGGCCGTTTGCTTTCAGAGGCAGCTCTACCAGCGGGTGGTCGATACAGCCCTTGACATTGCCGGTGCCATCGGTACAGGCAACAACCGTGCCGGTGGGGCCGCCGCCCGCCACACGCAGCGTAATGGAATCGCCATCGTCCTTGAGCATGGAGCCCATCAGGGACGCACCGGTGAGCAGGCGGCCCAGGGCTGCGCTGCAGGTCGCACTGGTGTGGTGCAGCTGCTCGGCCGTGCGGACAATCTCAGTGGAGTCCACACCGCAGAACACAACACCGCCGTTTTCAGAAATACCGCGGATCAGATTAGACATTTTCTTTTTCCTCCAATTGGGTATACTGCTTGACGGCACAGAAGAAATAGCGTTCGCTCTCTTCGGTCAGGGGGCCGAAGCTCTCACCGTCGCAGACCTTTTCCAGCACAAAGCCGTGCTTTTCCAATGCGGCTTGGATGGTATCCAGGTCATAGGTATATTCATAGAACTGTTCATGGAAGTGTTCACCGGTCTCGCGGTAGTCGATGTCCACCGTGATCTCCACCCGGCGGTCCGCAGGGTGATAGTGGTTGCGCCAGACGCAGGCAGCATCCTCTTCCTCAAAGGTAAATACATTTTCCCCCAGCACCTTCTGGTGCTTGTAAGGGGTATTCATATCAAAGAGGAACACGCCGCCCTCTTCCATGAAAAAAGCCGCGTTGGCAATGGCGGTATCCAGGTCCGGGATGTGGTTGAAGGTATCGAAGGTAGACACCGCACCCCGGATGGTGCCGTAGAGGTCAAGCTTGAGCAGATCCTGCTGCAAAAGCAGCAGCTTGCCGGAAAGGCCCAGCTGTTCCGCCTTATCCCGCACAACACAGAGCATCTCCTCGGACTGATCGATGCCGATCATATCATAGCCCGCCTGGGTCAGCATCAGGGTCAGTTCCCCGGTGCCGCAGCCAAGGTCGGCCACAATGCCGTCGTGGATGCCGTGAGCTTCCAGCTTTGTATGGATCTGGCTGTACAGGGCATCGTAGTCCGCCTCGCCGTTGAATTCATCGTAAAAATAGGCAAATTCGTTGTAAGCCATGGCGTTACTCCGCTTCCTCGTTTTCCGCAGCCACTGCGGCGTTGAGCACCGCCTGCAGCTCCGGGATGCCGTAGCCGTTCTCGCCGCTGGTCAGTACCACCTTCTGGCAGCCATAGGGCAGGCAGACCTTTTCAAAATCCTCCTGTGTCTTGGCCAGCTGGCTCTTTTTGAGCTTATCGGCTTTGGTCAATGCCACAACAAAGGGGATCTGATGGTAGTGCAGATACTTCAGCATCTGCAGGTCATCTGCGCTGGGGGCATGGCGGCAGTCGATGAGCTGCACCAGCAGGGTATGATGCCTGGGGGCGTTCAAAATAGCTGTTGATGAGGTCATCCCAGCGCTCACGGTCCGCATTGCTGACCTTGGCATAGCCATAGCCGGGCAGATCCACAAAATAGCAGTTGTCCACCTCATAGAAGTTGATGGTGGCCGTTTTGCCCGGTGTACTGGATACACGGGCAAGGTTCTTGCGGTTGCACAGCTTGTTGATGAGGCTGGACTTGCCCACGTTGGAACGGCCTGAGAAGCTGAGTTCCGGACGGTCACTTTCGGGCAGCTGGCTGGAAATGCCGTAGCTTGCAATAAAATCCGCTTTGTTGTAATTCATCGTTTGCTCCTTTGATTAGCAGACAGCCCCCGGCTTCGGTTTTTCCGGTGTAGGCGGGATGGCCGCTTCCACCGGCTTTGCCTTTTTGGCGGGGTGCGGATGACGGGCAGAAACGCTCTTGGGCTTAAGCAGAGCGGCATTGAGCACCTGTGCGAGGTCAGACATGGGCAGGAAGGTCAGATTCTTCTTCACCTCGTCATCCACCTCGTACAGGTCCGGAACGTTATCCTTGGGGATGAGCACGGTTTTCATCCCCTCACGGTAGGCGGCCATGCTCTTTTCGCGCAGGCCGCCGATGGGCAGCACATTGCCGTGCAGGGTGATCTCGCCGGTCATGGCAACATCACCGCGCACCGGAATACCGGACAGGCAGGACACCAGAGCCGTGGTCAGAGTAACACCGGCGCTGGGGCCGTCCTTGGGCACGGCACCCTCGGGGGCATGGATGTGCAGATCGCATTTCTTCAGCCGCTCAGGGTCGATGCCATATTCCTCGGCGTGGACACGGACATAGGTGATGGCCAGCTGGGCACTTTCCTTCATCACGTCGCCCAGCGAACCGGTGACGGTGATCTTGCCGCTGCCATTGTCCATGACCTGCACCTCGATGGGCAGGGTCTCGCCGCCGATGCTGGTCCAGGCCAGACCGTTGGCAATGCCGATGGCATTGGTCCGGTTGAGAAAATCGGGCTTGACGAAGCGGGGCCCCAGCAGCTCTTCCAGGCTGCTGCCGGTCACAGAGACGTTTTCCGCCTCGCCGGACGCGATCTTGCGGGCGCACTTGCGCAGGACACTGGTGATGGTACGTTCCAGAGTGCGGACACCGGCCTCACGGGTGTAGCCGTCAATGATGCCGTAGAGCGCGCTCTGGGAGAAGGTGACTTTCCCAGCCAGACCGCAGGCCTTGAGCTGCTTGGGCACCAGATGCTTGCGGGCAATGTTGTATTTCTCCACCCGGGTATAACTGGGCAGCTCAATGACATCCATGCGGTCACGCAGAGGGCCGGGAATGGCGCTCAGATCATTTGCCGTGGTGATAAAAAGCACATGGCTCAGATCAAACGGCATATCGATAAAGTGATCATTGAAGGTGGTGTTCTGCTCGGGATCAAGAGCTTCCAGCAGGGCAGCAGCCGGGTCACCCCGGAAATCGCCCGCCAGCTTGTCGATCTCGTCCAGCAGCATCAGGGGGTTGGAGCTCTTGGCGGAGATCATGGCGTTGATGATCTTGCCGGGCATGGCCCCGATATAGGTGCGGCGGTGGCCGCGGATCTCTGCCTCATCCCGCACACCACCCAGACTGATGCGCACATACTTGCGGTTCAGGCTCTCGGCAATGGAGCGGGCAATGCTGGTCTTGCCGACACCCGGAGGGCCGACCAGGCAGATGATCTGACCCTTGACATCCGGAGCCAGCTTTACGGACAGCCAACACCTCAAGAATGCGGTCCTTGACTTTCTTCAGGCCGTAGTGGTCGCGTCAGGACTGCCCGCTGTGCCTTGGCGATATCGAGGTCGTCCTCGGTAAAGCTGTTCCAGGGCAGATCCAGGCAGGTGTCCAGATAGGTGCGGATGACCGTTCCTTCCTGGTTGCTGCTCTGCATCTTGGCAAGGCGGTCCACTTCCTTGAGCAGTTTCTTCTCCCGCTCCTCGTCCAGATGCAGCTCCTGGATCCTGCGGCGGTACTCCTCGGCCTCTGCCGTGGTATCATCGTCCTCGCCCAGCTCCTGGCTGATCATGTGCATCTGCTCATGCAGGTAGTAATCACGCTGGTTCTTATCCATGGCCTCGTCCACTTTCTGGGCGATCTCCTTGTCGATCTCCAGCATCCGGCGCTCCCGATGCAGGCGTTCCACCAGCAGGCGCAGACGGCCGATGAGGGTGCTTTCCTCCATCACAGCCTGCTTATCCTCAAAGCGGAAGAGCAGATTGGCAGGGATGTACTCGCACAGGAAGGCGGGGTCGTTATTCGAGGTAACGGCAAACACCACGTCCTTGCTGATGCGGGGGTTCATGGAAAGCACCGCGTCGAAGCTCGTTTTCACGTTGCGGAGCAGGGCCTCTGCCTCGGTCTCTTCCTCTGCCTTGATGGGGCGCACAGGAGCCGGCCGCACCGATGCCAGCAGGAAGCTGCCTTCGGTATCCAGCTCGGTGCGCTTGGCGCGGAACTTACCCTCCACCAGAATGCGCACCAGATCATCCGAAACACGCATGACCTGCTTGATCTCGGCCACAACGCCGTACTGGTACATCTCCTCTGCCTTGGGGTCCTCAGCCTTCATATCCTTCTGCGCAATGAGGAACACCTCGGATTTATTCCGCACGGCCCATTCCACAGCGGCAATGCTCTTGTCACGACCTACCTCAAAATGCAGCAGGTTGTTGGGGAACACCACCAGCCCACGCAGGGCAATGGCGGGAAGATGGAGGATATTGCGCTCCACCTTGACAGTCACTTTTTCAGACATAAACTCATACCTCCCAGCTGCCCCGCGCCAAAGTGCGCTATCCCGTGGGCAGTTTTTTTGTTGGGTAAAAATCAGATTTGATTTATTATATCGGATTCCAGCCCCGGTTGCAACCGGGCAGCTCATCCTTTGCGGTTTTCCTGGATATTATAACCCAGCCGTCCCAGTGCAGGCAGCATGGCCCGCAGGGTGACACTGGTGAGCATTCCCATCACAAGGCCCAGCACCAGCATAATCGGTGCATAGTAAAGGGACACTGCTGTGGAAAGGATGACACTGGCTCCCAGCAGCTGGCCGATGTTGTGGGCCAGTGCGCCGCATACGGAAAGGATGAACCAGGTGGGCCGCACCGGCAGCAGGTAGTACAGCACCCACATCACCAGCAGGGACAAAAGGCCGCCGCACAGCGAGAGAAGGCCCGCCGTGAAGCCGGACACCAGAAACACGAACAGTGCCTTGAGCACATCCAGCACCAGCGCCTGCCTTGGCCCCATGAAAAACAGCGCGTACATCACCACGATGTTGGCAAGGCCCAGCTTCATGCCGGGCAGAAGGCCCGGAATGACCAGCGAGCCTTCAATGAACGAAAGCGCCATGGCCAGCGCGAACAACAGGCCCGACAGGGCGATGTGCCGCGTCTTTTCATAGCTGCGTGGATTTTTTGGCATGCGTGTGCTCCTTTACTCTTCGGTCTGGGACTGTTCGTAGCATTCCTGCTCTTCCATGGCGGCCTCCCATGCGGCAAACAGCTCTTCCTGATGGAAACGCAGGTCGCTGAGCTCGTCGCTCTTCTGGCGCAGCAGGTCGGGGTCGTTGTACACCTCCGGGGAGTTGATCTCGTTGTCCAGCTCCACCTCGCGTGCACCGCAGGCCTCCATCTCGTCCTCGCAGGCCTTGATCTTGGCGCGCAGCTCGGCACGGCGGCGGCGCTGTTCCTTGCCGTAGCCGGTCTTGGCGGGCTCGGCCGCCTTCTGGGCGGCCTGCACCGGGGCAGCACGTCCCATCAGGGCATCGTAGCTGGGGTAGAGCACAGCCTTGCCGTCCTCAAGATAGAGGATGGGACAGGCCAGACTGTTCATCAGGTGACGGTCGTGAGTGACCAGCAGCAGGGTACCGGTGTAGGCCATCAGTGCCTCAGTCAGGTTCTCGCGGGTGTAGATATCCAGGTGGTTGGTGGGCTCGTCCAGAAACAGCAGATTGGGCCGCTCCAGCACGATCTCAGCAAAGCGCAGGCGGGGCCAGCTCTCCGCCGGAAAGTGCCTCACAGGGCTTGAACACTGTCTCGCCCCGGAAACCCAGCTTTGCCAGATGGCTGCGCACTTCCAGCTCCGTCATCCGGGGATACTTGTTCCAGATGACATCGATCACCCGGCCCTGTCCCAAACGGTTCTGCTGCTGAGCAAAAATGCTGGGCCGGGCTCCCGTACCCAGCCGTACCATGCCGCCGGAGGGGCGGCGCTTACCATCCAGCACCTGCATCAGGGTGGATTTACCCGCACCGTTGGGGCCTGCGATCACCAGCCGCTGACCCCGGCAGACCGTGTAGGTAAAGGGTTCCAGCAGGGTGCGCTCCCCGATCCTGATGGTCAGGTTCTTCATCAGCACCAGCTCGTTCCACGGCTCCACATCATACTCAAAGCGGAATTTGAGCTGGTTTGTTTCATCCTTTGGCGCTTCCGTGATCTCCAGCTTTTCCAACTGTTTGCGGCGGCTCTGGGCCATCTTGGTGGTGGAAGCGCGCACAAGATTGCGGTCCACATAATCCTGCAGCTTTTCAGCCAGTGCCACATCTGCATCGTGCTGCTTCTGGCGCAGGGCATCGGCAGCTTCCTTCTGGGGCAGATAGGCTGAGAAGTTGCCCTTATAAGTGGTCATGGTCTGGAAAGAGACCTCCCAGATCCTGGTGCAGATATTGTCCAGGAAATAGCGGTCATGGCTGACGACCAGCACGGCACCAGAATAGCCCTTGAGGTAATTCTCCAGCCATTCCATGGTGGCAAAATCCAAGTGGTTGGTGGGCTCGTCCAAGATCAGGACATCCGGCTTTTCCAGCAGCAGCTTTGCCAGACGCAGGCGCGTCAGCTCACCGCCCGAAAGCACTGCGATATTCTTCGTCCAGGTATCCTGCGCAAACCCCATACCGGACAGCACCTTTTTGATGTTGACATCCATATTGTAGCCGTCAGCGGCATCAATGATGTTCTGCAAGGCATCGTGCTGTTCCAGCAGAGAGGCATCCTCCGGGCTGGCGGCCATTCTGCGCTCTAGGATCTGCATCTGGGCCATGGCATCCAGCACATGGGCAAAGCAGGAGCGCATCTCGCCGTAGATATCCAACGTGGGGTCGAGCTTTGCATTCTGCTCCAGATAACCCAGCGTCACACCATGGGTCACACTGAACTCACCCTCGTAGTCCGTATACTCGCCGGTCAGGATCTTCAGCAGGGTCGTTTTGCCTGCGCCGTTCTGGCCCACGATGCCGATGCGGTCCTCCCGTTCGACACTGGCCGTGACATCATGCAGGACGATCTTCTCGCCAAAGCTCTTGCCCAGCTTTTCCAAATGTATCAACATTGTTCGTTTTCCAATCTCTCACACAGGCCGCACAGCATTACAGCTGGTGGCGGCGATTCTTCAGGCCCACATTGGCCAGTTCCTCCGGCTCCATCACCAGCGGGTAAAGCTCTTCCAGGCTGCTGATCTCATAGGTAGGAACGACCTTGCCGGGATTCTCGGCGTGGTTGGGGTTATACCAGCAGGTATCCAGCCCGGCGTTCACACCGCCCTGCACATCACTGCTCAGGCTGTCGCCCACCATCAGCACATGCTCACGGTTCTCCACGCCCAGCGCACGGAGCGCGGCATCAAAAATCTTGCGGTTGGGCTTTTCGCTGTCCATTTTTTCAGAAACGAACACATCCTCCACAAAATCCAGAATGCCGGATTCCCGCACACGGCGGCTCTGCACCCGGTCAAAGCCATTGGTCACCACAGCCAGTGTTGCCACTTCGGAAAGCTCCCGGAGCACGTCCAGCACGTTGGGAGATGTCAGGTCAGGGTGGGTAGAGAGCTGATCCAGATAGAATTTGTTCATCTCCACACCGTTGCCTGCGGCATTCACTGCCTTCAGAAAGCGGGTGAACCGCTCCCCCATCAGCTTGTCCCGGCGGATCTGACCCTTTTCCAGCTGCCGCCAGAGCTCTTCGTTGATGGTGCGGTAGGTCTGCACCGTCTCGGCATCCGGCTCAATGCCGTACTCCCGCAGGGTGTCAGCCAGCGCCTTGTTTTCCGCTGCGTCAAAGTTGAGCAGCGTATTGTCTGCATCGAACAGGATGCAATAATATTTTGCCATAGTATCTCACTTTCTTTTCAGCATTTCCCACTTTGGTGTATCAACAGGGAGAAGCCAGCCCCACCCCCGGCAGAGCTGGCTTCCCATTATTCAGAAACGATCTCATACGCAGACAGGTCTGTTTGTGCCGGGGTGTTGTCCGGACACATTGTTTTACCCTCGCAGGGCGTCAGACCACATTTCTGCATTTCTTCCTCCAGTGCGCTGTTATCCACGTTTTCCCAGTCGGTATCGTAGTAATCCACGCTGCCGTCGGTCACGTCATACTCGCCGGGCAGGGCGGGCGTGCGCATCGCTTCCCAGTACATAAGGCTCCACCTTCCTCTCCCGCCAGCCTATGCGGCGCAAGGAGGAAATGTGCCCTTAGTTGGCAGCTTCCTTGCTGGCGCTTACCTCGGTTTTGGAGGAAGCGGGCTTTTCCTCTTTAGAAGAGGCTGGTTTTTCCTCCTTGGAAGAGGAACTGCTCTGCGAAGAAGAGACGGGCTTTTCTTCCTTAGAAGATGCCGCAGAAGAGGCAGGCTTCTCCACCTTGGAGGAGCTGCCAGCGCTTTCAGAAGTACCGTTCGAGGAGGAAGAAGCGGGCTTCTCCTCCTTGGAGGAAGCGGGTTTCTCTTCCTTGGAAGAGGCCGGTTTTTCTTCCTTAGAGGAGGACGTTTCTTCCTTGGAGGATGCAGGCTTATCCTCCTTAGAGGAAGCGCTGGAGCTGCTGGAACTGCTGGAGCTGCTGGTGCTGCCGGACGTTCCACCGCTGACCGTAAGTTCCAGCTTGTTGCTGGTGACGGTGCAGTCATTATAGCTGGCGGTGGCATACACCCGGAAGGTGCCGCCCACCATGGAGGGGTCTACCTCGCCCTTTACGGTGGTCTTACCGGCAGCCTGTGTTACCTCGCTGCCGTTGACATACCAGCGGATGCTGGAAGCATCCAGATACTTGCCCTTGAGGGTTGCCTTAAAGGTATAGGAATCCCCCAGCCCAGCCTTACCGCTGCTGCTGACCTGGATAGAG
>ENA-OQIX01000277-OQIX01000277.1-human-gut-metagenome-genome-assembly--contig:-NODE-277-length-10926-cov-2.054820_pt1 | contig 10926 bp, 12 predicted proteins | sample MGYA00242591_ERZ504756 | MGnify/ENA primary metagenome ERZ504756 (study PRJEB26092, sample SAMD00036369) | human gut metagenome | host: Homo sapiens | study: EMG produced TPA metagenomics assembly of...
CGGGATATTGTATAACCTTTCATTTCCATATCTGTGCCTGATGCTTCAACTACTACATTTAAGGATAAAAAACATATAGAAAGAATCAAAATCCAAGAACATAAAATTTTTATGTATTTTTTCCTATATATTATGCCTCATCTTGTGATTCTCCCTTATTTCTTTTCTGTTTTTTATTGGATTAAAACACTTAGACAAATCAGTGAACCAAACAGCAATAAGAAATATCCCATAACAGGACTGTCATCTCCAGTCTTTACGCTATTGGTTTTTCCTAATCCATCCGAATAGGACGGACCAGATGGTTGTGACGGGTTTGAGGGCTGTGTTAGATTCGGCTTTTCTTCTCCCATATAACTGTTTTTAAAAGAGATCGCTTCTATTTTCTCCCCCTTCTCATTTGCTACAATTGTGACAACTTTTAACTGATTCGATTCATTATAGTAAGCCTCGACAGTCACATAGTACCTGTTTTGATCATATTTATAATCATCCTTTTTTTCTGTCGTCTGATAAATGTTATAATGATACTGTCCTGCTGTTTTTACATTCAGTATAATCTCTGTTGCTGCATTCTTTTCCATTGTCCAGGAATACTGCATATTGCGGCTTCCGGCTGGCATTGGTGCGTCGCTTTGATCGGTTGTCATAATATAAGAAAATTCATCTGCAATGCCTTCCACTTCACTGTCAAAGATCTGTCTCACCGGAATTTTCACTACAGTACAGTTATCAGATGCAAACGCTGATATCTGCATGCTCAGAAAAAGGAGCATAGTCACCAATATGACAGCTGTTTTCTTTAAATCAAGAATTTTCATGTTTTTTCTTTCCCTTCTTCTTTAATTTTCTATCTATCAGCAATAGAACGATAATTAGCAAAAGTATCCAGTAGATAACCGGCACCTGAATCATCTTTTCTTTCAATTTATCAATTCCAGTTCCCAGATTCTTGGCTTTCTCTTTCTCAGGATAGACCTGATCCGTAAGCCTTCCTACTAATATATTTCTTCCATTTGTCATGTCTGAGGTACATGTTATCAGAAGAACCAAATAGGTCATTTTCAGTAAGTTCAATGTTTCTTTTATGTAAAGCATTGTCCGATATTTCCTGCAGATACGCCTGTTTTGCTGCCGGTTCCTCTGAACTGACACTGAACAGCCGCTCATTATAAGCATCTGCCTGAATCAATGCAATAAAATTCAATTCCATGATCTTTTCCATCAAAAAAAAGATTTCCGTATGGATGTTCGTCAAAATACTCCTTATCTGCGAATAGCCCCACATCTCCAAACATCATGTGTTTTTCCATATGGTGTCCATAAATCATATTGTTAAAATCGGAAAATCCGGTTTGTTTGCACAGTGCAAAAATATGGAACCACTTAAAGAATATTTGCCTTCGGCATCCGTATTCATATAAGTATCATCATCTTCTGCCTGAAGCAGCGGATAATTAACGTTTGTTTCATTTATTCGAATCCAGCCAATAATATCCGGATTGATTTTCTGCAATTCTTCAAAAGATTTCGTATGTTTTTCTGTTGGAATATAGGCTTCGTAGTTCTTCGCATCAGCCGCCTGATATACCTGATTGGAATCCCATAACATATAGCATGACAGGAACATTACCATAAGAATCAGCAATAACGCTATAAAATTCACCATATGATCGACTATTTTGACTAAAAACTTTGCTGCTTTTTTTCATATGAAATATTCCTGAAGTTTCCTTTCTTATTGCAAAAGGGAATGCGACGGAGTATCGCCGCACGCATTCCCTTTGCTGTTACTTTTATGATTTTATGTAATTATTTCTGTACTTTTTTGCGTTTGAAAGCAACGAATCCAAACAGTGCTACAGCACAAAGAGCAACCATCAGAACGTATGGAAGAGTGTTCATGATAATACCAGTTGTTGGTACGTTGTTGAATCTGTTGGTTACGTCAACAATGTTCTTTTTCTGGCCGAGTTTACCACTGGCTGTAATTGCTTCATTGTATTTTTGTGCTGCTTTAGATGTCTCCACACCATTAAGTGTAACTACAGTGCTTCCCTTGTAGTTTGCTTTTGCAGCCTCAGTTACGGTAATCGTTGTTCCTACTGGAAGACCTGTGAATTTCATGTTCTCGCCATTTCCCAGCTGGAATGTACATTGTCCAGTCGCGTCTAACGTAACATCTTTACCATCTTTGTCTTTTACACCGCCAAGTGTTTTTGCATCTGTTCCTGCCGGGAATTCAAATTTTGCAGTAAAGTCGAATTTCTCAGTTGGAAGAGATTTTTCGGCATCTGTTACATTCTGAATAACCTTCTTGGATACGTTCAATGCACCGTTTGTTTTATAGTCAGGATCTGGCTTATTCGGATCTGGTTTCTCACCTGTACCAGCTTCCTGTACATAGGTGTTGACAAAGTTGAAACCATTCTTGCTTGCATCACCACCAATATCTACTTTACCTGTTGTTGCTTTACCTTTGTCATCTTTTGTCTTATTTACAATGATCTTATCAATTTCAAGTGTTCCACCAGTTTTCTCAACAACATATACATCCATTCTATACTCAGCATCGGACATAATCAGTTTTTCATATGCTGTCTCTGTAACAGACGGATTAGCCGTTTCGTTCTCTTCTACTGTATAGGAATATCTACCAGCTTCAGGAAAATCAGTGCCTACTAAATTAATTTTCTTAGTTTTTGTAGTTGTACCAAGATCAGTTGTTTCAAAACTGATTGTTGGTATTTCAACAGCATGAGCAGTATGTATTACATCATCCCCCTCCATAATCTGTGTAGCAGTAAAGCTAAATGTCTCTGCTTTTCCCACCTCAGTGTTGTAGGTCTTGCTGATATAGGCTTCCTTTGCATTATTTTTTGTTGTCTGTCGTTGTTTGATCCGCTGCCATTGCCGGCATTGCCATTCCCATTGTCATAGCACCTGCTGCGACAATTGCGAGCATTTTCTTAGTGAATTTTTTCATGCTCATTTTAGTTCCTCCCTTGTAAATTATTTTGTTTTTTATTTGATTAACGGCTCTGGTAATTAAATTCCCCTGCTCCGAATAATCGCGATGACTTTTCCTTTGACATCTTTTATATCAATGCAGCCATAAATTCGGCTGTCCGATGCCTGAGGCCTGTTATCTCCAAGTATAAATACCTGGCCGCTCCCGACTGTGACCGGGAAATCCACTCCATCTTTGAATTGGGTGGTATCAAAGTAAATGTCCTGAGATATCTGTTCTGCACCATTTATCTTCAGTCCGTTTTTTTGTAATGTCAACGGTGTCTCCTGCTACTGCCACAACACGTCCGGTCGTGGTTCTGCCATCAGCTTCAAACACTGCAACATCACCGGAGATAAACCTTTTATCCAATCGGTAATACATGACCAGATCACCGTCTTTGATTGCCGGTTTCATGGAGACATCATTTATTCTTACAATTCCATAGAGAAATGTAAAAATAAGAAATACTGCTAAGATAATAAATGCAATCTTCAATAACAACTGAACAATATCCTGTGCTACAGATGTTTCCTGTATTATATTGTTGTTTTTATTTGACCGTTCAGTTTCGTTCTTCATCCTATCCTTCCATAAAAATGGATGCCCATAACCCTTCTAGGGGATTTATTTGTTTTAGGTCAACTCAGACATCCACGGTACTAGTTTGTACCCTTTATTATAGTGGTTTATTTTTTTATTCCAATGCAACAAACATGTAAAAAGGCGGATGTATTTTTGCAAGTTTTGTTCCATAGCAGTGTCTATTCCATTTTCCGTCTTCTCCAGAAAAACAGAACCATAACGATACTTATAGCGAGTAATAGCCATACATGCCTGCTTGTTCCCAGACGAACCCCTGTTTCCGGTATTGATTGTGTGTTTTCGTTTGTGATTTTTAACTCAATCACATCTCCTCGTGCAGCCTCAATCCGCTGTTTCATGACAGCCGTATTTTCATTCGATGTTGCCTGAACTGGATTTGAATACTTATCATTCTCTTCTTTTTTAGAAATCGAAACAGCGTATTTTGATGTATCAACAGTTTCTGTTATTATGATATCCGAAGATATATCTACATTTTGTAATGTAACTTTATCTCCATGTTTCAAGGATGTTCTAAGTGTCTTACTACGCAGCTTTTGACCATCTTCCCAATAGAGAATTTCCATATCAAATGGCTTCTTGCGGTTTCCAAGTGGACCAGTGACTTCCTTTGTAATCTCAACCGTCACCCCGCCTTTTTGCGGATGATTGACGATATGTCTGTCCGAAACAGCTCTCCAGGTATTTGTCATCGGTGATTTCTCATATAGGAATAAAATATCGGATTCTACATCGACCATATATAAATTAAAGTTATCCTGATACTGTGTTTTGGTTTTATCTGCTTTGTCCTTTTTGTTTGGAGTAACAGATTCTACCATCCAGTATCGTCCGTTCTCAAAGTCCTCCGGTAATTGAAGCATTCCATTTTCATCTGTTTCTAAGGAACGATACGTCGTACACGTTTTTCCATCCTTTTTCAGAACGATATCGTCCTTGCTCTGTGTATTGTCATAATCTACTGTATATCCTGTATCATCCGCATATTCTTTCGTAACATCATCATACGGTACTTTGTAGAACAGAAAACCTGCACCAGCAAGTCGGTTTCTTGGAAGATCATCCGTCTTTAAGAAACTTCGTTCAGCAAGATTGAAATGCAGATTCTGCACTTCCAGTTCCATCTTGGAAACATCCTTGAACTCATTCTCATCCTTCGGGAATATTTGTTGTCCATTTGAATCGAAATACTGAATCTCTGGATAAATAACTTCATAATATAGGAAACCATCCCCGTATTCCGAAGAATAATGTGTCTTTCCTATCTCAATTTCTTCCACCTTATATTCCACCGGATTTCTGTCCTGGAATAGTGGAACATTGTCGACTGTGTGTTCCCATCCGTTCTCTTCATTCAGCAGGAATTCCTGTCCTGTAGAAATTCCATTCTGATACAATCTGATTTTCACCTGTTTTTCCGTCAGTGCATCATTTGGATTTTCCCATGTCTTTTTGATATGCAGAGTGCCTGTTTTAGCAAAATTTCGGATATTAAGGCTGGTATCTCCTCGCTGAAACAGAACAGATTTTCCGTCTATCTTACCATCAACTGGTGCCTTAACAGCCTCCTGATTTTCGTTAGCCTCCCTATCCACCAATTTTGCATCAATGATTTTGAATGCTCCATTGGCAATCTCAACGGTGATCTGTATATCTCCTGTGTCTACATATCCCGTCGGTAAGTTTGTCTCTCGCAACAAATACGTCTCAGTTGCTGTTCTGTTCTGTTTGTTTTCATCTTGTAACGGAATGTGAAGTTGTGCGATTCCGTATTTATCAGTTGTTACCGTTTCCTCCTCAACACCGTTCTTACTGACAGCAAAATTGATCTTCTCCATTCCATGTCCGGTAGACTCATCAAATTTGTTCAGTGTGAGTATTCCCTCTTTCTGATAACGGTTCTCCAATTCAATAGTAAGAGTCTCACCACCGCGTCCAATTCCACGTCCTGTGAATTGAATTCCACTTTCTGGATATGCTTCCCATGAATTTACATTATCTCCTTGTTCATGAGAATTGCGGACATTGTACCAACCTGAAAATTTCACATTCGAATCTTTTGGCTTATAGTTGTACTCTTTTAATGTGTATTTCCAGAATGAGTCCGCCTTAACGATCCACGTACAGCTTGTATGTGTATCATCTGTCCATGTACCTACAACTTCTATTGGAGCATCCTCCGCTTGCGGAGCTTCTGCATCCGGTTTCTGGCTATCTTCTGAAGGAAGCACAAGTTTCATATGCTCATGAAATGCAGGTGGCTGAGGTTTTCCATCTAAAAGCTTTTCATCCATATCTACCTGGATATAATAATCTTTCTTGACTTTCTCTATTGCTTCCGGCATTCCGACAAAATCTTTCTTTACTGTCAGGTAACCATTTTTTGCTACAATACGTCCGTCAATATGCCACCCATCGGACATTTCACTTTTGAAAGAATACCAATAAATGGTGAAGAATTCGGTATCTAATTTCGATGGCGGAATCTCCCTGTCTCCGATACGAATCATACGTCCGCTTTCACGAATTGTCTGGAATACCTCTTCATCGGAAGGAATTCTATCTATCTTGTAGATATAGTCTCCATTTCCAATATATCCCTCATCTGGTTTAGTTCCCTGCAAAAGTTCTTGCACTCTCTTATTTCCATCCGCATACTGTTCCCACGTAGATGGATTCTTATTTCCAAGAACTGGAACATCATGCAATATACTTGCCTTCACATTACAGTTTGCCACGGCAACCGCACTTGTATAATCGTCTACATTCGTGGTTGGTAATGCTACCGAACCATCTTCCGGCATCGCTGACTTACAGATATAAAACTGTACCTGTTTTCGATTTTGGTTACTCACCTTACGCCACGCTGCATAGAGGGTGATTGGCTGTCTTGCATTATTATTTATAAGATCAGAAATAGAATCCCCTGCACCGCATTCCTGCCACTTTCCGTCTTTGTTTCTGTAATCCCAATGATCGAATTCATACTGTTCCAACTCTTTGCTGTCATTATCTTCATGATCATAAACTAGCGGATATGGTGACTTAACGTTATGTTTTCCAGCTTCTATTTCATTCTCATAATCATCTGTATGTCTTGTCTTATTCTCAACCTGAGGGGTCAACTTAGCTTCCTTAGGAAGTTTCTTCATATAACGAGTTGTATTATAGATAACCCTGACTGCCCCAGACTCCAGCGGTTTGTCTGCGATCACCTCATAAGATGAGTTAACCTTCGGAATTTCAAATTTTACCTTATCATTTCCGGACGGTTCTGGAAAGAACCTCATTTTCGTCCCTGTCATTAGATGTACAACTCCAGACAATCTCCTTGCCATAATACTCACCTTCTAAACTTGCCCTCTTTGGTACTTCCAAAGTATATGCTTCCCCATGGCCTACATACTGTCTCTTAATTGCTTCTCTTTTGGTCAGATTCAGTGGATCCAACACTTCAATCAGATGAAAACTTTCCTCTACACTGAAATGTCTTCCTGCCAGCCCAACCTGAGAAGAAAGTCCTGTCAAACGATCAAAATAATTTTCGATTCTGTCTGGATTCAGTGGGTTTGGCTGTGAGAAATAATAGACAGATACATCTTTCCCGTTTTTCAGGACAGGAATATACCATGTACCATCGTTGTCCTTATAAGGGTGCTGTACAAACACACGGCTGTCTGTCGCATAACCAAACAGAATCTTCTCTTTCTGATCTGCGCCGGGCTCCAGCTTGCTCGGAGTGAAACCAAACTCACTGTAAATTTTAGAAATCGTATCATCTGGTTTAGCTCGCAAATAATAACGACTGGCTCGGCCACTGTTTGCTTTGATTATGTAATGTTGCTCAGCATTGAGGTTCTTTATCAGCTTATAATGTCCATCGATAAATACATAAAAACTGATATTTGTCTTCTTTTACCGTCAGCCGGCTTTTCTTGTATTATCAGGAACAATCACATATGGACGTACTGCATCATCTGGCTGAATAGTAAAGCTCATGGTATGCTCTGCTTCATTTTTACTCCATGTAACCGCTGAAAGAGTACCATCTTCCTTTCTGCATTCCCAGTTTATATCCTGCGTTTGTTCTTCTACACGCGGCTTTGTACTAACTGTTCTTGTAAGTGTTGACTTTCTTGCAACAAAATCAATTGCCGGAAGATCACGCAAAGCTGTTTGGCTGTAAACCTGTCCATCTTCATCCTGTACTGTCACACTGTAAAAACCGTTATATCTATCATCGTCGTGTTCTAGTAAGGTCTTTGCACTCATTGTGGCAATATTCTGTCCGTCTGGCAGGTAATACACATCCATCGGCTCTCCGGACTTTCCTATATAAATACATTCATGACCTTCTATCGTGTATTTCCCTGCATTATGGATTGTATCGTAATCTCTCTTGGAATAATAAAAACGCTCTTTTGCTCCATTTTGAATAGAACCATCGTAATGAAATTTTTCAAAATGCTTTTTTAACTCATCATTAGAAATATAATAATAAACTGTTCCCGGCTTTGTTGTAGTATCTTTTATAACAGGAATTTCTTCGTTTAGAACATTATATCTCTCATTATTTACAAAAGTATAGAATTTAATGTTCAAGGTTGCTGGTGCAAAAGTGTTGCATGCAACCGTATATGGTTGCTCTATCTTTCCAATAGAAAAGGTTAGTTTATCGCCCTGTTTCACCGGAGCAATTGTTTTATTTTCATCCTCACTGGCACAAAGCCAGTCGCTTTCCTTCGTATCTCCTGGATCAACGGAAATTGTGACCGCAGAATCTTTCTTATAGTAACTCACAGTTCGATTTCCATCCGGATTGATCACTGTAACCGAATAGAAACTGTTCTCATTCTGCTTAATCTGGTCTGAATCATTATCCGGAATTTTTTTCGCCATCAGATGCTCCTTTTGGCATATAGTAAACATCTGTCGGTACCGTTGTGTCCTGATTGTCCAGGGTGTAGGATACATATTGCTGTCCTTTATAAGTTACCACTGTCGCCTGTGCTAATGTCTTCTCACCACGGACTGTATATGGAAAATAATTTCCGGACTGTGTTTCCTCTGCATTCAAGCCGAACTCTTTATAAATCTCAGCAAGATCACTGACAGATAAATAGCATCTGCCCTGACGGTTCCATTTATACACCTTTTTCAGAGAATCAGCCGGCAGCTTTCGAACCTCATTGTCTGCATATATATAAAACTGAATGTCAAAGGCTGTCTGATCCGCTCTCTGGATCACATAAGACTGTGTGATCTTTCCGATTGAGAACCTTGTCCGGTTCCCTGATTCCCGTATACCATCTATCACCTTATCATCTGTTCCCATACAGGTCCATTCGATCTGGTCTGTCTGATCCGGCAATTGTGGATTAAAGTCAGACACAACTTCTTCCACTACAGTTCCTGTTAATGCATAACGAATCCGATCCTGCCCTTCTCCCTTTACCTCTACGGAATAAAACGAGTTGTCCTTTTTTACAGAATCTTTTAAATTTAATGCAAGGCCTTTTCCATTTGGAAGGTAGTAAACATCTATCGCTTCCCCTTGTTTATTCTGTCCATCATTGTAAGAAACATATGTCTTTCCGGATTCTGTGTCTGTATAAACTTCTCCGTATTCTATCCTGCTTTTTCCCCGGTATGCAGATACAAACTTTTTTATCGCATCCGGATTCTGACTCTCGCTGTTTTTCACAAATCCAAATTCTTCATATATCAGGAGCAGGTCCTCAATGGAAAACACCATAGTAGGTAGTTCTTCCGTCTTTCCATGTTGCAATGCCGGTAATGTCATTATGCTGAAGCTTTACCTTGTTTCCATCAATAATGACATAGAAATCAATATCAAATCCTTCGGAAATCTCCTGAAGTTTCGGTGATTCCTCTTGTGCAATCTGCTCCTCGAAGGCTTTTTCTTCTTCTGAAAGCTCTCCCTGGGATGGAGTAATTTCTTCCTCCGGAATCTCTTCTAATGGCGGGGTGATTTCCTCTCCAGGAGTCTCTTCTAATGGCGGGGTGATTTCCTCTCCAGGAGTCTCTTCTAATGGCGGGGTGATTTCCTCTCCAGGAGTCTCTTCTGATGGCGAAGTATTTTCTCTTTCGACGTCTCTTCCGACAATGATGTACTTTCCTCCGGAATAAAATCTTCTGTGCGCATTTCACCCTCTTGAGTACTATTTATATTTGGAATATTCTCTTCTTCCACTGAAACTGCCAAAACTGTCGTTCCTGCGCTAATTCATGCAACAAAAACCAATAAAAAGTGTCCAGGCTATCCATCTTAGCCATCTTCTTTTTCCTCTTCACACAAATTCCTCCTAAAAACATATTTTCTATTTTCTTAGACTATCTGTCCTTTTTTATTCCATTCCTTCTGCATTGCCGCTTCCAGAAAACAATGAAGCAGCGGTTGGGAGAACGAGCCACATTCCCCGTTCAGGATCATTTGCAATGCTTCTCCATGAGTCAGTTTACTTTTATAGGGGCGAGGACTGATTAAGGCATCATATGCATCAGCCAGTCCCACAACCTGTGCACAAAGAGGAATTTCTTCTCCATGCAAACCATCCGGATACCCAGCTCCGTCATATCGTTCATGATGATGTCTGCAGATTTCATAACTAAGCGCATTTAATTTGTCTATAGTAAGACCTTTTGGAAACTTCTTTGTCATTTCAGCTCCAACCAGTGGATGTTGTCTCACGGTTTCCATCTCTTCATCTGTCAGCCTGCCATTTTTGTTCAGAATTTCAACAGGCACCCTGATTTTTCCAATATCATGAATTGGCGCCAAATGTGATACAGCTTCTACTTCTTCGTCTGTAATTCCATATTCCGGATAATTTTTCTGCAGTTGGAGATACATCTGCTTTGTAAAGAAAATAATATTGTCCTGGTTTTCCGCTTCTGATAAATTATTATGATCCAGAACTGTAGACAATAATGACACCATATTCCAATATTGCTTGGTCTTATCGCGCTCGTTCTTCTGGAGTTCTCGTTTCATTTCCATTACGGATCTGTAGGTTCTTTTTACATTATGTAATGTAATCATTGCTATATTATCTTTTATATCCACATATTTTTTAGCCCTCATCTTTATATAAGATTTTTCACTCTCTATTCTGCGGTATACAATATCCTGCTCTGCATAGCCATAAACCAGATTTTCTGTTAGCTTTTCGCTTAACAGGAAATCGTGCAACTTTGATTTATCAGCATCATGAATAAATCTCTCTATATACATCTGAATAAACGTATCATAATCTTCTGTCTTTTTTGTCTATTTCATAAACCTCTTG
>ENA-OQIX01000278-OQIX01000278.1-human-gut-metagenome-genome-assembly--contig:-NODE-278-length-10886-cov-2.441491_pt1 | contig 10886 bp, 10 predicted proteins | sample MGYA00242591_ERZ504756 | MGnify/ENA primary metagenome ERZ504756 (study PRJEB26092, sample SAMD00036369) | human gut metagenome | host: Homo sapiens | study: EMG produced TPA metagenomics assembly of...
TTTATCCATAACCGGAAGCTTATCGTAATTTAAAGTATATTTAGTCGCATCAAAATTGTCAATGTTCGCATACAGTACGAAGAATGCGTAGGTGTTCCACAGAGTGCTCATGAACTTTCTCTGTCCCTCTACAACTGCCTTGCCATGGAAACGGTTCGGAAGCCATGGAGCACTGTTGATGTAGAAATACCAGCGGATCGCATCTGCGCCGTATTTGTTCAGTGCATCAAACGGATCTACTGCATTTCCCTTGGACTTACTCATCTTCTGTCCGTTCTCATCCTGTACATGTCCCAGAACGATTACATTCTTATACGGAGCCTTATTGAAAAGCAGTGTGGACTCAGCAAGAAGGGAGTAGAACCATCCTCTTGTCTGGTCAACAGCCTCGGAGATGAAGTCTGCCGGGAACTGCTGCTCGAACAGGTCTTTATTCTCAAATGGATAATGATGCTGTGCAAAAGGCATTGCTCCAGAATCAAACCAGCAGTCGATTACCTCCGGTACACGGTGCATAGTCTTGCCGCAGTCCGGACACTTCATGGTGATATCATCAATGTATGGACGGTGAAGCTCGATGGTCTTCGCACGCTCGTCACCACTCTTCTCATAGAGATCCTGGCGGCTTCCTACGGATTCCATATGTCCGCACTCACACTGCCAGATATTCAGTGGTGTTCCCCAGTAACGGTTTCTGGAAATACCCCAGTCCTGAACATTCTCCAGCCAGTCGCCGAAGCGTCCTTTTCCGATGCTCTCCGGAATCCAGTTGATAGTATTGTTGTTACGGATCAGATCATCCTTTACTGCAGTCATCTTGATGAACCAAGACTCACGTGCATAGTAGATAAGCGGTGTGTCACATCTCCAGCAGTGTGGATAATCATGCTCGAATTTCGGTGCGTCAAAAAGCTTGCCCTCTTTGTCAAGGTCTGTGAGGACCATCGGGTCCGCTTTCTTTACGAATACACCTGCGTATGGTGTCTCTTTGGTCATGTTACCCTGTCCGTCTACGAACTGTACGAACGGAAGGTCATACTCACGTCCGACACGGCTGTCATCCTCACCAAATGCAGGTGCGATATGAACGATACCGGTACCATCACTCATGGTAACGTAGTTGTCACAGGTTACGAAATGAGCTTTTTTGTGCTGTTTTGCTGCTGCCTCTCCTGCACATGCAAAAAGCGGCTCATATTCTCTGCGCTCAAGGTCTGTTCCTTTATATTTCTCAAGGATCTCATATGCAGGCTCATCATCCTTTGCAAGCTTGCCAAGAACCTTGTCCAGAAGTGCCTCTGCCATGTAGTAGGTGTAGCCGTCTGCTGCTTTTACCTTACAGTAGATCTCATCCGGGTTTACACAAAGTGCAACGTTGGACGGAAGTGTCCACGGCGTTGTTGTCCATGCCAGGAAGTATGCGTCCTCACCAACAACCTTGAAACGTACGATCGCAGAGCGCTCTTTAACAGTCTTGTAGCCCTGAGAAACCTCCTGTGCGGAAAGAGGGGTTCCGCAGCGTGGACAATAAGGAACGATCTTAAAGCCTTTATAAAGAAGACCTTTTTCCCAGATCTCTTTCAGCGCCCACCACTCGGACTCGATGAAATTGTTGTCGTATGTTACATACGGATGCTCCATGTCAGCCCAGAAACCAACGGTAGATGAGAAATCCTCCCACATTCCCTTGTATTTCCATACGCTCTCCTTACACTGCTGAATGAACGGCTCCATTCCGTACTCCTCGATCTGCTCCTTGCCGTCAAGGCCAAGCTTCTTCTCAACCTCAAGCTCAACCGGAAGTCCGTGAGTATCCCATCCTGCTTTTCGCGGAACCATGTACCCCTTCATTGTACGGTATCTCGGGATCATATCCTTGATAACTCGTGTCAGAACGTGTCCGATATGTGGCTTACCATTTGCGGTAGGCGGTCCGTCATAGAATGTGTATGTCTCGCCCTCTTTACGGCTGTCCATACTCTTTTCGAAAATCTTGTTGTCTTTCCAGAATTTCTCGACTTCTTTTTCACGGTCAACAAAATTCAGATTCGTGTCAACTTTACGATACACAATATTTACCTCCTGTGTCTGATTACTGGCTGCTGCCTCATCTGTAAGGCCACAGCGGATTGTTTCTTCACAGATACCTGTTCGTGCCAATGCTTCGGGCACTTATAAAAAAAGACCCCATCCTGTAAAAGGACGAAGTCTGATTCGCTGTACCACCTGTTACATTATACGGGCCTGTGTCCGGATCCCTGCGTCTTCTGCTGTGTTCTTATGCTCTGTGTTATGGCGCGGGCTGTTGTTCCATGTCTGTTCATGGCGGACAATTCTTTGTATCTGCCGATATATGTTCCCTGTAACGGAGGAAATCCGTCAGTTCTTACTTAATGATCATCTGTATATCAGATATTCTTCCGGCTGCTGCCGGACAACTTCGGAACTGAAGCTCAGGAGTGATATTCCGCCATATTTACTCGTCCCAGGCTCCCACCCACTCCCCACGTTCGCTGCAAGCTTTCCATATGGCCTACTGTCTCCATCACAGCTTTTTCTTATATACGCTGTCTATTATAGGTTGGGGAAAATCCATATGTCAAGTGTTTTCATGGATTTTTCTTATTATATGTATGTTCACTTCTTCTTAATGGAATTTTCACAGACTGCAAGTGGTTTTTCCGGGAGGAAAGTGGTATACTACTACAGAATCTTGAGGGCAAAAATACAGCGTTTCATTAATACAATGCTATAATTAATGAAATACTGCACCTCATCAACAAAACGGGCAAGATTTTTTCGGTTACTGATCCTCAAATGAATAATAACCTTCTCGCCCGGATTTATCACTGAAAGGTATCTTGTTATGAAAAATATGAAAAAACGATCCTTGCGTCGGATCTTTGCAGGCATTCTCGGCATAGGGATCCTGCTCACAGGCGCAGCTCCCTGCGCGGCGGCTGCCTATGGATACGATGAATATGGTGATCCTATCGTCACTGCCACACCGGTTCCTGATGGTCAGGCCGCAGCAGTCACGCCTGCTCACTCCAGCTATTATTCACAGGCTGCCGACACCGATTCCATTGACGGGTGGCCCAAAGGTCCCAGCATCGAAGCACAGGCTGCAGTCCTTATGGACGCAAATACAGAAGCCGTTCTTTATTCCAAAAATGCGGACACACAGCTCTACCCTGCCAGCATCACGAAGATCCTGACTACACTGCTTGCCTGCGAAAATCTGAACGCTAAGACAAACATTACCGTATCTGAAAAAGCTTCCACCAGTGTAACTGCCGGAGATTCCAGTATTTATGCTGCTCCCGGTGAAAAATTCACCAGGGATCAGGCCCTGATGGCTGTCATGCTCCAGTCCGCTAATGAAATGTCTGTCGCCGTTGCGGAAGAAGTTTCCGGCTCTGTAAAGAAATTCGCAGAACTCATGAACTGGCGCGCCAAGCTTTTTGGCTGCAAGAACACACACTTTAATAATCCCAACGGTCTTCCGGATGAGAATCATTACACCACAGCCTCCGACATGGCAAAGATCGCCAAATCCGCCTGGCTGAATCCTCTTTTCCGGCGATACTGCACCAAACGTTATTACGAGATCCCGCCTACCAATAAATTTGCGGAAGCCCGCCAGCTGCTCAATCATCACAAGATGATGAAAAACGGCGAATATTATTATGAAGGCGTCCGTGGCGGAAAAACAGGCTACACGGATGCATCCGGCAACACACTTGTCACCTACTGCAAACGAGGAAATATAACGCTGGTAGCCGTGATCCTGAATTCTACTTCCGCGGCAAATGCTTACAGCGATACCGCTTCTCTTTTTTAATTATGGTTTTGAAAATTTTGAAAAGGTGGATATGAAGGTGTCCATGGAGCCAGTCCCGTTTAAGGTACTCCCTTGTGACAAATATATCCTTAAGAATAACGGAAACACCTATCCGTTTTATTATCAGACAAAGGTTTATGTGACTCTTCCAAAAGGTATCAAAAAATCACAGCTTAACAAACGCCAGGCCGTTCTTCAGAATGCTGTCGGCCCACTGCGTCTGAAAAGCAAATATTATTATAAGAAACAAATGGTCGGATGGGGAATGCAATACGAACGAAACATCGTATCAGATCTTCTCCTGGCTTCGTAACATTTTCCTGCGGCGGAGAGATTCGTGCTTTTCACGGATCTCATCCGCCGCTTCTGTATCTTCTGCTCTCAGGGTCTTCACCCCGAAATATTTTCCCTCATCGGTTTTTCGGATCCGGATCTTTCCGGCAACAGGTCCATGCTCATGGCAAAAGGCAAGGCTGTAATACACCTTGGAATTGTTGGTACTGAACCAGCGGATCTTCCGCTTGGCAGGGCATCTGCAGATGGGACACATGGTACTTACCATGGTACGGTCCTTCATCAGACGCTCCTTTGATACAAATTCCCTGGACACAAACTTGTCATGGTCTGTATAGGAAATATAGATCTCGCTGTCTCTGGATTTTGGATTCTGATATACATCCAGGGACGGATGGCGGATCATGCAGGCTTCATCGATCTCCAGGAGTAGTCCTGGCCAGTATAGCTGGCGTCTGCCAGTGCCCGGTGAAAATCCCGGTTTTTGGGAAGCTGCAGGTAGTCTGTAGCATATTCCAGGGAACGCCTGGATATTCCATCCTCGAATTTTATGCTGAAAAGTTTCTGCACATCGTAGTAATGCACCGGCCCTGGCATCAGCTTCAGAAGATTATAGTATTTCATATTGCGCTGAAGTTCCATCACATCCTGGTCTCCCCAGGTAAAAAAGCGATACTCCTCCCCGCACCATTCCAGAAATCTGCGGATTGCCCTTGGAAAAGGGATGCCTTTTTCCAGTTCATGATAATCCACGTGGATCACTTCATGGATACTGTCGTGGATCCAGTGGTACACTTTGGGCTTGATCAGGCACTGAAAGGTATCAACGATCTCTCTTTTTTCATTTAATTTTACTGCCCCGATCTCTATGATCTCAAACGGGAGCCGACTATCCGGATGTCTTCTTCCATCCGGATTCTGGTTCCATTCCAGGTCAAATACAATATAGTTCATGGGTTTTCTATCCTCTTATCTGACTGCTCAGCTGCTTCATAAATGCAGCTGTTTCCGGATCGTTGTCCGGCTATTTCATATTTTTGCATTCGGACACAGAATAAATCGCTTCAAACAGCTCCTGCTGGAAGCTTTCTGTATCTGCATCTGTCAGAATCATATCTTTCATTTCGTCTTCTTCGTGTAGCCACCAGCGGAAATCGCATAATGTGGCACCCCGTCCGGCACCATCTGAACAATCCACATCCAGGAATACTTTTTCTGTTTTAAAGAACTCCGGATGGATGAGATACATAAACGGTACAGCAGCATGGATACTTGCCACGCAGCGATATTTGGAAAAATTTTCAAGTACGTAGCCAGCCATATCTCCACAGGCTCTGGCTGCCGGATCACCGGACTGGCACAGCTTCATGATCTGGTTTCTGGTGAGATTACATTTCAGGGTAGCATCCAGTCCACACATGATCAGTGGGATTCCGGAATCGAATACGATCTTTGCCGCCTCCGGATCTGCGTAGATGTTGAATTCCGCTGCCGGTGTGATGTTTCCGCCTTTTGCTGCGCCGCCTGTAAAAACAATTTTTCTGATCTTATTCTTTAATTCAGGAAAAACCTTTAACAGAAGTGCAAGATTAGTCATTGGTGCAGTTTCGATCATTACTACCTGCTCGCCCTCAGGAATGGCATTCAGAATGTCACGGATAAAAAGCACTGCATTATCAGAAGCAGCCTCTGATTTTGCTTCCGGCAGTACGCAATGGCCAAGCCCTGTCTCTCCGTGGAATTCTTCCGCATAAATTGCCGCTTTCACAAGAGGACGGTCCTGGCCTCCTGCCACCGGAACCTTCAGTCCGTAAAAATCCACCAGCTCCAGTGCATTTTTGGTCACTCTTTCTATCCTGGTACTTCCTGCAGATGTCGTCACTGCAAGCAGCTCCAGTTCATCCTGATGTGCTGCCGCATATGCCAGTGCGATCCCGTCATCGATTCCGGGATCACAGTCCATGATAACCTTGATCTTATCTCCCATATATTCACCTCTGTAAAAACTCTTTCCCCAATTTTATAGTATTGCCGAATTTCCGCTGTTTACCTGTTCCAAGTATAACAGAGTGAGGAAAGAGTGTAAAGTTAATCAGAATTCGTTACTGTTCACTCCGTTCTCAGCAACACGCTTCGCGGAATATTACCAGTAAACAATAATCAAAATTCACCTCTGTACTTCAGGCTGAAACGTAAAGAACCCCTCTGCCAGGCATTGGCAGAGGGGTTGAAAAAAGGGGGTTAGTATTCATTTATATAAACAAATGCGATGTGCAATTTGGAGCTTTAATATTTGCAATATCCGTTTGGGTTGTTCCGGATATTGTTATTATGCTATATCCCATCACCCGGAGCTTGCAATCCAGTACCGGGGCTTCACAATAAATGCTGATCAATCAATAGAAACAAATTTCTTCTCTTCTGCTTCTTTCTTGGTCTCTTCCTTCGGGAAGGTTACATGAAGGATTCCGTTCTCATATTTCGCATGGATATCTTCATGCTTAATGCTCGAGCCTACATAAAAGCTTCTGTTGCAGGTTCCTGTATAACGTTCTCTGCGAACATATTTACCTTTATCATCCTTCTCGTCTTTCTTCTCTTCTCTGGTTGCCTGAATGTTCAGATAACCATTCTTCAGCTGGATCTTCACATCCTCTTTCTTAAATCCCGGAAGATCGATCTCCAGTTCATAATTGCCATCTACATCACGGATATCTGTCTTCATCATATCCTTCACCTGAGGATAAGCATTGGCAGCTGCCTGACGGCCTGTCGGATATCCCATAAAATCATCAAATAAATCTTCTCCGAAAATACTTGGCATTAACATAACTCATTCCTCCTGATCTATATTCGCTGCGTGCTGCGCAGGCGTTTTAATTTACTGTTTCTGAAAACATCTGCAAATTCTGTAAGAACTTTCTCCGGAAGATTTCTTTTTTCTCTCTTCCTTTGTTCTGTATGTACTATAACACGCATTATTAGCACTGTCAAGAGGCGAGTGCTAATTTCACACTTTCTTCACATTTTCCGTAATTTTACGATCCATTTTTCCGATACATATGTCTGAAGCGCCGAAGATAGAAGGACTCCCAGGATCAGAAATGGAACTGCCTGTAAAAGCACTCCCATAAATACATAAATATAATAACTGCTTTCATAAAAGAGAGCCCACGTCTGCTGAATACAGGAAAGAACATCTGTATCGGGACCATGGATTCCGTATTCAGTGCAGTGGAGATATGCTTCATGAGATCTGTCGAATAATACATCTGATCGATACCGGGACGGTAATAAGGCAGGCTACCGCACCAGATAGCATGACTGCAACATCCTGGAATAGGAACTGGGAATTAAGAATGATCTCCAGGCTATATTGCTGTGTCTGAATGTATGAAAATAATAAAATAGTTCCTCCAAGATAAGCAAACAGCAACGTATTTACCGTTGTACCGATAATTTCTTTCCCAACCTGATAGCCGGAAGCTGTAAGCTCTTTCGCTGTCAGACTGTTTTTATGAGTCCAGACTTCATATACAGAAGATGTTACAGATAATGCTGTATCGATAACAGCCCCAAGAGTACTGAAAACAGTTACAAATATTCCTACATGAAGCATGTTAATATGAAGGTCCGTACTGTAATAATACATAAAATCGTCTTCCGAAATCTGCAGCTCATTTAACCCGTAACTTCCTGATCTCCATGTAATAATATAAATCGGAATAAACAAAAGTAACATTACCAGCAGTGTAGCCAGAAAAGCCGCCCGCGTCTTTGGATTATTTCCGTTCTGATAAAACAGAGAAATATAACAGACACCTGCACCTGCCACCAATATCAGGAGCAGTACAGGAAAACCGGCAGACATCAGCATAATTGAAAAAAACAAAATTACAATATTCCCCGCAGTGTCATAATTGACATGGCTCCACGCTCTCCGCCAATCAAGATCACCAAGAAAAATTAAAATCAATGCAAAGAAAAATGATCATTCTCTGACCACCCCTTTTCCGTGATGGTATTTTCATAATCGCTGAAGCAATAAAAACAGATACCGGTATTGCCAGTACAATTCCAATACTTTCTATCAGAAAACGACAGATATCATATGGAATGTGGTATCTCACGATCGTTATAAAACTTATATCATTATTCATCTTAAGTATGAACATGGGAATCATGCCACTTGCCAGAACAAACAGCAGTACATTTATCATGGTTCCCATAATATCATATCCGATTTCACGACCGGAATGTATCAGTTTTCTCAGAGAAACCGATGGATTTTTCCGCACGATCTCTCCTACTGCTGCGCTGATCGTCACCGTCACATCCATAATTGCACCAAGTCCTGTCAGCATAATATCTGCCCAGAATATATCTGCTGAATTGCCTGTACTTCCAAGGTATTCCAGATTGGAATAATCCAGATCTCCGTACATATAAATATAAAATTCAAACAATGCCATGATCAGAAACAGAACACACAGTGTTGAAAGAACTGAGGAAAATGTTTTTCTATGAATTCCATTTAAGCAGATCAATGTAGTCAGTGAAAAAAGAACTGCGATGACATTACAGATATTTAAAATATTTTTCCCTTCTGTAAAAGCCTGAAATCCATACGCAAATATGACTGTATTCAGTATCAGTGATATGATCGTGTAAAATCCCTGCTTTTCTGTAATGCAGATCAGAAGAAAAAATAATCCTCCTGCCAGTAATGCCAGATACCCATCCCTTTTTACAGAACGTATCGTTTTTCCGGGGCTTTCCTTTGAACCGCTTAAAAGAACGGTGTCTCCTTTATGATATTTCTTGGTCTGAACCTGAGAAGATGTATATTCATTAGAGACCGTTATTTTTTCCCCTTTATGCGGACCGTTTAATATCCGTGCCGTAATATTCTGAGTATAGTAATATTCTTTTGAGCCCCTGGTTCCTTCTCTGCTCAGAGTCTGTTTTTCTGTTACGGAACATATTTTTGCCAGCGGTGTATGATAAAATCGGGAATTACAGCAGGTAAACAGACAAAAATAATATATATGCCGGCTAAAGATATTTTTTGTTGAAATATGCAGGATTTCATTAACTTCATTCCCCCTGTAGAAATATTGCAATTGTAAACGCACTGACCGGTTGCTTTTTATCGAAGTAACATTGTACGCTTTTTGAAAGTATCGGTCAATATAAGGTATACAAAAAAACAGCAGCAGAACCGTTTTCACAGTTCTGCTGCCCCCATAATTATTTTAACAAATACCTAACTCCAAAAAAGCCATTATTTACAAAGCGCAGAAAATGCATCTGCAACAAACTGAACCTTGGTTCCGATAATAACCTGTACAGAAGTTTTTCCAGGTTTGATCACGCCTGCAACACCTGCAGATTTGATCACCTTATCATTTACAGCTGTAATATCCTTAACCTCAAGTCTCAGTCTTGTGATGCAGTTATCGATGCTTGTGATGTTCTCTTTTCCGCCACAGCCTTCCAGGATCTTCGCGGCAATAGCAGTATAGTCATCATTTGCAAGCTCGATATTCTTCTCTGCCTCAAGATCGTCATCGTCTTCTCTTCCCGGAGTCTTCAGATCAAATTTCTTGATGGCAAAAAGGAATACAACATAGAATACGATAAATAGCTGACAATTCCAAGAGGAAGGATGAGCCATGTCTTCTGTGCTGCCGGAAGTGAGGATGAGAAAAGTAAATCCATCGCACCGGCGGAGAAGCTGAAGCCTGCACGGAATCCAAGAGCAACTGTGATCATGGTAAAGATACCGTAAAGTAATGCATAGATCACATAGAGGCCAGGAGCAAGGAACATAAATCCAAACTCGAACGGCTCAGTTACACCACAGATAAATGCACAGATCGCTGCAGATGCAACAAGACCGATCGCGATTTTTTTCTTTGCAGGTTTCGCACATCTTACCATTGCAAGTGCTGCACCAGGAATACCAAACATCATACATGGGAAGAATCCGGACATGTACATTCCAAGGCTCCAGGATACATCTGCAGAGGTTTCACCTGCCCAGAAGTGCTGAAGATCACCAAGTCCGATGGTGTCAAACCAGAATACATTGTTCAGTGCGTGATGTAACCGGTCGGGATCAGCAGACGGTTCAGGAATGCATAGATACCTGCACCAACAACATCCATACCTGCAACTGCTTTTCCTAATGCTACAAGTGCACTGAAAAGTAATGGCCACACAAACAGTAATACAGCAGATACGATAATGGAAACCACTCCTGCGATGATCGCTACGCAGCGCTTGCCGCTGAAGAATGACAGCCAGTCAGGAAGCTTGGTGCTCTTGAATTTGTTATAGCATGTAGATCCGATGATACCGGCAAGGATTCCGATAAAAGGATTCGCAATTTTGTCAAATGCAAGAGTCTTTGTTGCATTGTCAGCGATTGATGGCATGATGGTTGTAACAAATCCTGTAGAAAGAAGTGTTGTGAGCATCAGCCAGGATGCAAGTGCAGCAATTCCGCCGGTTCCGTCATTCTTTTCTGACATACCGACACCGACACCGATAGCAAAAAGGATTGCCATGTTGTCGATCAGAGCTCCGCCTGCCTTAACCAGAAACAGACCGATCAGATTGGCTGCGCCATGAATGTCTCCACCCTGCATGGTTGCCGGACATAACCAGTATCCGATACCCATGAGGATACCACAGATTGGCAGTACTGCCACCGGAAGCATTAACGCTTTTCCAGTTTTTGAAG
>ENA-OQIX01000279-OQIX01000279.1-human-gut-metagenome-genome-assembly--contig:-NODE-279-length-10884-cov-3.301478_pt1 | contig 10884 bp, 9 predicted proteins | sample MGYA00242591_ERZ504756 | MGnify/ENA primary metagenome ERZ504756 (study PRJEB26092, sample SAMD00036369) | human gut metagenome | host: Homo sapiens | study: EMG produced TPA metagenomics assembly of...
CGTGGCCGAGCGTTGCCTCGGCGCAGCTGATCCACGGGTTGTTATGGCAGAAGATACCGGCGTTCTCCTTGTATCCCGGAGGATAGCTGGAGATCTCGCCCAGATTCAGCTGATAGCTGGTGTAGGCGGGCTGCAGCAGCACCACGCCGTATTTGGTGTCCAGCCGACTCCTCCACGCTGGCAAGCGCCTGCGCGGCCTGTCCGCTCTCCTTGCCGATGCCCGCCATGACGCACATACCCTGCGGCTCAATAAAGATCTGACCCTCGGTGCACTCCTTGCTGCCGACGGGCTTGCCGAAAGCATCGTAGGCACGGCGGAACCATGCGCCGTCCCAGCCGGCGGTCAGGGTGGCCTGCTCCACGGCATCAATGTGCTTGCGGGCGGCAGCAGCCTCCTCGGTCAGGTTCAAATGGTCGCACAGCTGGGCGTATTCGTGGCCGTACTTGACGAACATACCGGCAATGAATACGCTTTCGGCCACGGGCCCCTCGCTGGGGCCGGTGATCTGGAAGCTCTCACCCGGGTGCTCGGAGAAGCAGTTCAGGTTCAGACAGTCATTCCAGTCTGCACGGCCGATGAGCGGCAGTTTGTGCGGTCCGAGATGGGTTACGGTAAAGTCGAAGGAACGTTTCAGGTGCTCCATCAGAGGCTGTGCCTTGGTGGAATCGTTGTCGAAATCAACCTGCTCGTCGAGAATAGAGAAATCTCCGGTCTCTTTGATATAGGTGGCACATCCGGCGATCAGCCAGAGCGGGTCATCGTTGAAGCCGCTTCCGATATCCATGTTTCCTTTTTTCGTCAGTGGCTGGTACTGATGGTATGCGCTTCCGTCTTCAAACTGGGTAGCGGCAATATCGAGCAGACGCTCTCTTGCGCGATCCGGGATCAGATGAACGAAGCCGAGCAGATCCTGGCAGGAGTCACGGAAGCCCATGCCGCGGCCGGTGCCGGACTCAAAGTAGGATGCGGAACGGGACATGTTGAAGGTAACCATACACTGATACTGGTTCCAGATGTTGACCATGCGTCCCAGTTTTTCATCTGCACAGGAGAGCGCATATTTTGCCAGCAGGCCTTCCCAGTAGGAAGCAAGCTCTGCAAGTGCTGCGTCAACCTGCTCGTCGGTCTGATAGTGGGAGAGCATCTCTTTTGCCGGTTTTTTGTTGATCACGCCAGGAGCTTCCCATTTGTCATCCGCTGCATTCTCACAGTAGCCGAGAACGAAGATAAAGGAGCGGGACTCGCCTGGTTTTAAGGTAACGTCGATGTGGTGGGAACCGATCACACCCCATCCGCTGGCAACGGTGTTGCCTGCTGTGCCGCGCAGAACGGTCTCCGGGCGGTCATTTCCGCGGTAAGCGCCAAGGAAAGCGTCGCGGTCGGTATCGTATCCGTCGATCGGGCAGTTGACTGCATAAACAGCGTAATGTCTGCGGCGCTCGCGGTACTCAGTTTTGTGGTAAATCTCAGAACCCTGGATCTCAACTTCGCCGATGCTGAAGTTTCTCTGGAAGTTGGTCATATCGTCCACGGCGTTCCAGAAGCAGAACTCTACAAAAGAAGTCAGAGCCAGTGTTTTTTCTTCGGTGCCGTTGTTGGTCAGCATGAGACGGTTTACTTCGCAGGAATCTGCCAGCGGAACAAAAGCGGTCAGTTCAGCGGCAACTAAGTTTTTGGAAGAAACAAAGCGGCTGTAGCCAAGGCCATGATGGCACTCGTAGGAATCGAGCGGCGTCTGGGTCGGCTGCCAGCCCGGGTTCCAGACGGTATCGCCGTCCTTGATGTAGTAGTAGCGTCCGTTCTGATCGAGCGGCGTATCGTTATAACGGTAACGGGTCAGACGCAGAAGTTTTGCGTCCTTGTAGAAGCTGTATCCGCCGCAGGTATTGGAAATCAGAGAAAAGAAGTTCTCAGATCCCAGATAGTTGATCCACGGAAGCGGAGTCTTCGGGCTTGTGATGACATACTCTTTTTTCGCATCATCAAAATGTCCAAATTGCATGTGTGATACCTCCTTCGTCGTACAATGTAATTTCATTATACAGACCGAAAAAAGAAAAACTAGACAAGAATTTGACTAAAATATAAAAAACGCCGAAACCGTTTTCGTGACAGTTTCGGCGTTTGTGGATATTCACGAATTGTTCCGCGATTCTGCAAATATTCGGAATCCGCTGGCGCTACTTCCTCATGTTTGGCGGGTTCCAAATTCGAACCCTGGAATATCAGATCTTCTCGTGATTCTTAAATTTCTTAATAACTTTCTGAATACGATCCGCCGGATCCAGCAGTCCGCTGATGGAGGCATCGTGATTCAGCTTGTCGATGATGAGAGCGATATATTTGCTCAGGTCGCAGCTGATGTAGTACTCGCGGGAGAGAAGCTCCGGTGTCTGGTATACGACGTTGGTGGTCAGAACTTTTGTGAAGAGTCCTTCCTCATAAGCCTTGTCGAATTTCTCCAGTCCGCTGGTGAACAGTCCGAAGGTCGAGCACATGTAGATGTTGCGTGCCTCACGATCCTTTAAGAGTTTGGCAACTTCCAGCATACTCTCGCCGGAGGAGATCATATCGTCGATGATGATCATATCCTTACCTTTGACATCAGCACCGAGAAACTCATGGGCAACGATCGGGTTGCGTCCGTCAATGATGGTAGAGTAGTCGCGGCGTTTGTAGAACATACCCATGTCAACACCGAGGTTGTTTGCCATGTAGATAGCACGGCCCATACCGCCCTCATCCGGGCTGATGACCATCAGATGATCCTTGTCGAGCTTCATATCCGGTGCATTGCGCAGGATGTTTTTGATGAACTGGTAAGCCGGCTGGATGGTTTCAAATCCATGCAGCGGAATCGCGTTCTGGACACGCGGGTCGTGAGCGTCGAAGGTGATGATGTTTTCTACGCCCATAGCAGTCAGCTCCTGCAGACCAAGTGCGCAGTCGAGAGACTCTCTTCCAGATCTCTTGTGCTGGCGGCTCTCATACAGGAATGGCATAATGACATTGATTCTGCGGGCTTTTCCACCGATGGCTGCGATGACACGCTTCAGATCCTGGAAGTGGTCGTCCGGAGACATGTGGTTGGTGTAGCCGCACAGAGAATAGGTCAGGCTGTAGTTGCAGACATCGAGCAGAATGTAGATATCGTCACCGCGGACAGATTCGTTGATGATACCCTTTGCCTCGCCTGAACCGAAACGCGGAACCTGAGACTGGATAATGTAGCTGTCACGCTCATATCCTTCATAGGCAGCGACATATTTTTCCGCAAATTCATTGCCGCGTCCCTTTCTCCAGCTGACCAGATAATCGTCGACCTTTTTTCCAAGTGCGGCGCTGCTGTTCAGCGGGATCAGTCCCAGTCTTCCGATTGGCAGTGTGTCAAAATGTCCTTCAGTTCCCTTACTCATGCTTTGGTTCCTCCCAAAAGTTTTTCTTGGATCCGAATATCGTTTCCAAAAGTTTAATGATGGTGTAGTTACTTGAAATTCGTGAAAAGGTACGTTCCGAGTACGTCTCCATGAAGCGGTCAAGGGGCAGGTTCGTGGAGATGATCGTCGATTTCTTCCGCAGGATGCGTTCGTTGATGCAGAGAAAGAGCTGGGAAGAGACGAAGCTGTTGGTCAGTTCCGTACCTAAATCATCGATGATCAGAAGATCGCAGTCAAAGATATTGGCGTGAGCGTCTTTTGCTTCTTCTGAACTGGAAAAGGTGTAGCGTGCAAACAGGTCAAACAGATCAAATGCAGTAAAATAAATCACACAGAACGACTGCTCGATCAGCTCGCGGGCAATACAGTGCGAAAGAAACGTTTTTCCGACACCGGTGTCGCCGTAAAAGAAGAGATTTTCAAACGACGAGCCGAAATTGCGGACGAACGCCTGGCTTTTTCGAGCGCGGCAGCAGCGGCCTCGCGGGAAGTGAGCGGTGTTCCGGTACTGGTCAGGCTGTCCGAGTAGTAATCCAGAGAGAACTGGCTGAAATTTTCGGCTTTCAGAAGCTCCTCCACGTTGGACTGCCGGTACAGAAGATCGACGGCAGCTTTTTTGAAGCAGGCGCATTTCTGCGTGCCGTTGATGTAGCCGGTGTCGCGGCAGAGCGGGCAGTCATACGTCAGCTCGAGATAGTCTGCCGGGTAGCCGTGCATGGAAAGGAGCGCCGCGCGTTCCTGGGAACGGTCACGGATGGCAGCATTCAGGTCGAGATCCATGGAAGCGTCTCCGTTCAGCATCGCTTTTGCTTTCCGGACCGAGAGGGATGCAATCTCGGCGTCGATTTCCGCAAGGCGCGGAATCTTTTCATAAGCAATGCGGATGTGCTCCTGCTGTTCTCTCTGGTGGCGGAGCTGCCGTTCGTTGTACATGCGCATAATCGCATCGTATTGCGGGTTTGTCAGTGCCATAGTTGTTTCGTCCTCCGGGCGTTATTTCAGAAGCTGTTCTTCTAACTTCTGGTAGTCGTATTCTCTCTGATGGAAATTGTTGAAGCGGTTACTTGTAGCAGCAGGAGCGGTTTTTCGTGCCGCATTCTGATCAGAAGCGGTTTTCTTCCTTTTCTGGTGCTCCGCATCGCGCTGTTCGACGTCTGCCATGGAGCGGACGCCCTGTTCCTTCCATTTGGAGAGAATGCCTTCCGCGTACTGGAAGCTCGGCTGGCCGATCTTGGAAACGGTGCGCTGACAGGCTTCGGTGATAAGATCAATCGTAAAACCGTAGGTATTCAGCCAGCGGTCCATCATCTCGGCTTCTTTTTCCACCGGTGCGCGGTTGCGGATGCCGAATGCTTTCAAAATTGTGTAGTAATGTTTGTTGAATGTCGTGGTCTCCTGTTTGGCAGAGGCAACATCGCGGATTCCGCTTTCCTGCCAGGCGAGTCCTACCTTTTTCAGGTAGTGGATGCTGGTGCTTCCCTTCGAAACACAGTATTCCACCAGGTATTCCAGAAGATCCGCGGAAAAGTGGAGATCATCATAGAAAAACATGATGCATTCGATTTCCGTTGGCGACAGAAGATGACCGAAATACGTCTGCGCAACGTAAAGAACGTGCTGCAGTTCTTCGCGGCTGCCGGGAGCGTGTTTTTTTTCTACTGACTGTCCGGAAATACCGGAACTGGAAAGATCATCTGCCGGAGAAGAGGCAGATGGGGCAGAAACGGCCGGCTGTGGTGATGGAGCCGGGGTCTGTTCCGTCTGCGGGATTTCAACGGATACAGCAGAAACAGCCGGTGCAGCCGCAATCGGGCCGGAAATCGAGGATTCCGGTGTTGGAAGGATTCCGCTTTCTTCCTTCCGGACAAGCGGCAGAAAGGCGATTCCGGTCGGAACGCTTTCCCCAGTGGTGTAGGAGAGCGAGAGGAGTCCCTGCTTCTCCCAGTATTTCAGCGCCCGGACGATATCGTTTTCCGTGCAGGAAAAAAATCTGCCATCGATGACAGAGTGGAATCCTGCTGATGGTCTTTGACCAGCTTCAGCAGATAAAGGTACACTTTTACAAATTCTCCGTTGGCTGCGGGCATATATTGTTCCAGAAAAAGATCCGGCACAGCAGTCACACTGGCCAGGCAGTCATTGTTTAATGTCAGCATACTCAAAATTACACCATCCTGTTCTTATCGTGCGGCAGATTTTTACTTTTAGCGATCTGTTTTTTATTATACGTCTTGCCTTCTCATACACAACCAAGTATAACACAGTATTTTCGACAAGTGAATAGGTGTTTTGCGGAAAAAAACATTCCGGGAAAAAGGCACGGTGGATGAAAAAGGACTGTGGACAATGTGGATAATGTGGAGAAATCCGTTTTGTGAAATATTATCATCTACCAAAAATGTTGAAAAATGGAGGAAAACAGGGAAGTATAGGACTTTCTGGTGATATCGTTATGTAAACAAAGTTATACACAGGGAATCCACATTGTGTGGATCGTAAAAATGTGTATAAAATTGTGGACAATGTGGATAACTCTGAAAACAGGCGAAAATACAGGAAAATAGCTGTGAATAAAAATGTGCGTAACTATTTGGCGAAAAGACAGATTGTGTGGATTCGGAGCAAAAAAAGACCCTGTGGAAAAAGGAAAACTCCATTTTCCACAGGGAGCAGGTAAAGCGAAAGAATGATTTTATTTTTCGGAAGCAAGAAGCTCCTCACCGATTTTTACAACGTCTCCGGCACCCATGGTGATCAGCATGTCGCCCTCGGCAAGATTTTCGTTCAGATAGTTTTCGATTTCCGCAAAGGATGGGAAATATTCGCAGGCAGTGCCGAGTTTTACAATGCGCTCCTGGATATCTTTGGAGGAGATGCCGAGCGTATCGGTTTCTCTGGCTGCGTAAATATCGGCGAGAACCACATGGTCTGCCAGGGAAAGAGCGGCGGCGAAATCATCGAGCAGCGCTTTCGTTCTGGTGTAGGTATGCGGCTGGAAGACGCACCACAGTGTTCTGTGCGCACAGTTTTCAGCGGCTTCCATCGTTGCACGGATTTCGGTTGGATGATGCGCATAATCGTCGATCACCTTTGCTCCGTGGTATGTACCCTTATACTGGAAACGGCGGTCGGTTCCGCGGAAGGTGGCAAAGCCTTCGTGGATGGCGTTTTCCGGCAGCTGCAGTTCATCGGCCAGTGCAATGGCAGCCAGGGCGTTGGAAACGTTGTGAAGTCCCGGAACCATCAGCGTATAGCGACCGCGCAGCTCGCCACGGCAGATGCAGTCGAAGGACGGGTGATCGAACTCATCGTAGGTGATGTTGGCAGCGGTATAATCAGCGACAGCCTGATTCTCCAGCGCGTAGGTGACAACCTTACAGCCAAGACCTTCGGTCACGTAATCGTATTTCGGCGTATCGGCATTGATAATCAGCATGCCGTCGGTCGGGAGCAGACGGGCAAACGCACGGAAAGAGTGGCGGATGTCGTCGATATCCTTGAAGAAATCGAGATGGTCTGCATCCATGTTGAGGATAATGCCGATTTTCGGAAAGAAGCTTAAGAAACTGTTGGTATACTCGCATGCCTCGGTCAGGAAGGTTTCGGAATGGCCGACACGGATATTTCCGCCGATGGACGGAAGAATACCGCCGACAGAAATAGTCGGATCGCAGTCAGCGGCCATCAGAATGTGGGAGAGCATAGAAGTTGTTGTCGTCTTTCCGTGTGTACCGGAAACGGCGATCGGTGTATCGTAGTTGCGCATGATCTGTCCGAGCAGCTCGGCACGGGTCAGCATCGGAACACCGGCAGCTTTTGCAGCGGCAAATTCCGGGTTGTCCGGGTGGATCGCTGCGGTGTAAACGACAAGGTCGATGCCAGGAATGATATTTTCCGCCTTCTGGCCGTAGAAAACCTGTGCGCCAAGAGAAGTCAGGTGGCGGGTCAGGTCACTTTCTTTTGCATCGGAACCGGAAATTGTAAAGCTTTCTTTTAAAAGAATCTCGGCAAGGCCGCTCATGCTGATGCCGCCGATGCCAATAAAATGTATATGGATTGGTTTGCTGAAATCTACTTCGTACATGGTATCTCCTTCAATGTGTCTTTTCACTGAATTGGGGGAATTTTTCTCAATAATTATAGGAAAGAACAGAGCAAAATCCAAAGCCGTTTCCCCGGAATCCGGCCGGAACTGTTCTGGCTAATAGTATACACGTATTTGCCGGAAAAGTAAAAAGAAAAAAAGCACAGGAAAATGAAAATGAAATAAAAAATAATAGATAAACATTATGGAGCAGATCATGTGCAAAATGCAATGTTGCAAAATGAAAACGACGGGAAGTGACAAAAACTAGGTAAAAAAAAATAAACGGATTGTCGAAAAATTGTTGAAAAATCATGATGCGATTCTGGCAAGTTGAAAAATGTATAGTCAAAAGTAATAAAATATAAGAAAAAAATAAAGAAAAATTATAAAAAAACGTTCACAATGTGACGGAAGTGTGGTATAATTTACCTTGTAGTTATCAAAGAAGTGCGTGGATATGAAAAGCCAGGACCGACAGGGGATCATTTCTGAAGGCAGACAGGAAGTATGCCGTACATTCTTACAGTTACTGCAAATCTTTAGATACGACAAGAGGTGATTGCATGATTAAGAAAGAGATGATAGCAATGCTGCTGGCAGGCGGCCAGGGAAGCCGTCTCGGTGTGCTCACGGAGAAAGTGGCAAAACCGGCAGTAGCATTTGGCGGAAAGTATCGAATCATCGACTTCCCGCTCAGTAATTGTATCAATTCAGGAATTGATACGGTAGGCGTACTGACCCAGTATCAGCCGCTGCGGCTGAATACCCATATCGGAATCGGTATTCCGTGGGATCTCGATAAAAACGAAGGCGGCGTAACCGTTCTGCCGCCATACGAAAAAGTAACAAACAGCGAATGGTATACAGGAACTGCAAATGCAATTTACCAGAACATGGCTTATATGGAAACATACAATCCAGAATATGTTCTGATTCTTTCCGGCGACCACATTTACAAAATGGATTACGAGGTGATGCTTGACTATCACAAAGCAAATCACGCAGATGTGACCATCGCATGTATGCCGGTACCGATCGAAGAAGCGAGCCGTTTCGGTGTCATGATCACAGACGGAAACGGAAGAATTACCGAATTTGAAGAAAAACCGGAGCACCCGAGAAGCAACCTCGCTTCTATGGGCATCTATATTTTCAGCTGGAAAGCATTAAAGGAATCTCTGACAGCCCTGAAGGATCAGCCGAGCTGTGACTTCGGAAAACACATTCTGCCGTACTGCCGCGACAACGGAAAACGTCTGTTTGCGTATGAGTTCAACGGCTACTGGAAAGATGTCGGAACGCTTGGCTCATACTGGGAAGCAAATATGGAGCTGATCGATATTATTCCGGAATTCAATTTATATGAGGAGTTCTGGAAGATCTATACCAAAGGTGATATCATCCGTCCGCAGTATGTTTCCGGGGACGCTGTCATCGACCGCTGTATTATCGGCGAGGGCGCTGAAATCTACGGAGAGGTACATAATTCCGTCATCGGTGCGGATGTGCGCATTGAAAAGGGTGTTGTTGTAAGAGATTCTATTATTATGCGCCACAGCACAATCGGCGAGGGAACCCAGGTCAATAAGGCCATTATTGCAGAAAACGTACATGTCGGCAAACATGTTGTGATGGGCGTTGGCGAGGAAGCGCCGAACGTCTTAAAACCGAATATTTACGGATTCGGACTTGTGACCGTTGGAGAAAAGGCAGTCATTCCGGATGGCGTAACCATTGGAAAGAATGTCTGCATTTCCGGCGAAACTTCCCCTGAGGATTACCCGGATGGCACACTTCCGTCCGGCGGAGCAATTGTAGAAAAGGACGGTGAGTAATATGAGAGCATTGGGAATTATTCTTGCAGGCGGTAACAACAACAAAATGAGAGAGCTGTCCAATAAAAGAGCCGTTGCAGCTATGCCGGTCGCAGGCAGCTTCCGCAGCATCGATTTTGCGCTGTCAAGCATGGCAAACTCTCATATTCAGAAGGTGGCTGTCCTGACACAGTACAACGCCAGATCCTTAAATGAACATTTGAGCTCTTCCAAATGGTGGGATTTCGGAAGAAAACATGGCGGTCTGTTTGTATTTTCTCCAACCGTTACATCAGATAACAGCTGGTGGTACCGTGGAACGGCAGACGCGATCAGTCAGAACCTGAGCTGGCTGAAAAACAGCCATGAACCGTACGTAGTCATCGCATCGGGAGATGGCGTATACAAACTGGATTTCAATAAGGTACTGGAATATCATATTGCAAAACGTGCGGATGTTACTGTGGTATGCACGGATTCCAAGGAAGCAGATACCAGCCGGTTCGGTGTCCTGAAGATGAATGAGGACTGCCGCATCGAGGAGTTCGAGGAAAAACCGATGGTTTCGAGCTCCAACGTGATCTCTACCGGTATCTATGTCATCCGCCGTCGCCAGCTGATCGAAATGATTGAGCGCAGCGCACAGGAAGACCGTTACGACTTTGTAAAGGATATTTTAATCCGTTACAAAAACCTGAAACGGATTTACGGATACAAGATCAATACCTACTGGAGCAACATTGCTACCGTAGATTCCTATTACAGAACCAACATGGATTTCCTGAAACCGGAGGTAAGAGATTACTTCTTCGGACAGTATCCGGGCATCTACTCCAAGATCGACGATCTTCCGCCGGCAAAATACAATCCTGGCTGCACAGTGAAAAATTCTCTTGTATCCAGCGGCTGTATCATCAACGGACAGGTTGAGAACTCTGTTTTGTTCAAGAAGGTATATGTTGGAAACAACTGTGTGATTAAAAATTCTATCATCTTAAATGATGTATATCTCGGAGACAACACTCACATTGAAAACTGTATTGTGGAGAGCAGGGACACCATCCGTGCAAACTCCTATCACTGTGGGGAGGACGGCATCAAAATTGTTGTCGAAAAAAACGAAAGATACGCCATCTGATTATGGGGTGAAAGGGGCATAAAAGTTTATGAACATTACAGACGTGAGAGTACGCAAGGTAACAAAAGAAGGAAAAATGAAGGCGGTTGTGTCTATCACAATCGATGACGAATTTGTTGTACATGATATCAAGGTGATTGAAGGAGAAAAAGGACTGTTTATCGCAATGCCGAGCCGTAAGGCTACGGACGGGGAGTACCGCGATATCGCACATCCGATCAACTCCGGAACCAGAGAAAAAATTCAGACCATTATCCTGAAACAGTACGAACAGGCGATGGCAGAAGCGGAAGCAGAGGAAGCTGCTGCAGAGGCCTGAGCAAAAAGGAAGAAAGAATGCCCCCGGGCGGAAAACGGAAGTGGTTACGTTTCTTGCCCGGGGGCGTTTTTGTCAGTAAAAACAAAGA
>ENA-OQIX01000280-OQIX01000280.1-human-gut-metagenome-genome-assembly--contig:-NODE-280-length-10853-cov-2.822767_pt1 | contig 10853 bp, 12 predicted proteins | sample MGYA00242591_ERZ504756 | MGnify/ENA primary metagenome ERZ504756 (study PRJEB26092, sample SAMD00036369) | human gut metagenome | host: Homo sapiens | study: EMG produced TPA metagenomics assembly of...
AGGAGGTGGAGGCTCTCTTGAAACGGATCGGCGTGGATGGCGTCCGCTATCAGGAAATTTTTATTACCTCTTTCGATGGGGATGTGCTGGGGCTCTATGACCATTTGAGCGAGTATGAAAATCTGGACGAGCTTAATCATCTGGCCTGCCTGCTTTCCGGGCTTACCTCATCGGAGCTGGAAACACTGGAGGCCGTCCTCGACAGCGGCGATCACTGTTCTTCGGTGCGGGACATCATCAATCTGACACAAAATCTGGACTGTTACGGCTTTTACCCCGGCGTATCCGATGAGGAAACGCTGGGGCGTATTTATGTGGACGATCTGGAAATGTTGGATGTGCCGGATCAGGTAAAACCGTATTTCGATTATGAGGCGTATGGCCGGGATGCCTGCATCCACGAAAACGGCCATTTTGCCCCGGGCGGCTATGTTGTCAAAGAAAGCGATCATTTCGTGGAAGTGTATCACGGCTTGCAGGATATTCCCAAGGAGCATAAGGTGTTCTCTTTCCCGAAGCTCTCTATCCGGGAGCAAATGGCCGCTTATCAGGAAATCATAGACGGTTCTTCTTTGGAGGGCTACCGTCAAATGCAGAAAAAAGACCGTGGGGATCGGTGATGGCACTTCGAGACAAATTGTCCCAAGGAAGGAGGCGGTGTAACTGATTGATGAAGATATTTCCCGGCGCACGATAGCCATATCCGTAAAAACAACCAAGCTGACGGCGCGGGGACTGGCGTATGTGCTGGGCATGGTGGGCCGGAAGATCCGCAAGGCATACCGTGGGCGGCAAGTACCGCATGGAAAACAAAGTGTGCGAAAGCTCATGGCCCACGGTACAGCCACCAACAGCATTGAGCTATCCGGGGATGCCAAGTCCTTTGACCGCGTGGCCCGGAAATGGAATGTAGACTATGCGTTCTATAAAACCGGGCCGGACAAATACCTGCTGTTTTTCAAGGCTGGACAGGCAGACGCAATGACCGCCTGCTTTTCTGAGTATTCCCGGAAGGTGTTAAGCAAAGCAAAATCGAACCGTGTTCCCCTCCGGGAACAACTGCAACAGGCGGCAGATCAGCTTTCCAAAGAAAAGCCGAAGCAGAAAGAACGTGCAAAGGAGGTGGCCCATGAGGACAGATAAGATCAGAAAATATCTCATTCCGAACATTCCCTATCTGTTCATCCTGTGGGCGTTCCTCAAGCTGGGAACGGCCTACCGGCTGGCGGCGGGGAACGATTTTGCACATAAGCTCATCGGGCTGGGCCAGACGATTGGCCCGGCCTTTGCTGACTTTGCACCCGGTCTTGCCCCGCTGGATTGGCTTGTCGGTATTGTAGGCGCAGTTGGTTTCCGGCTGCTGATCTATTTCAAAAGCAAGAACGCTAAGAAGTTTCGGCGGGATGCAGAATACGGCAGCGCTCGATGGGGAACGGAAAAAGACATCAAACCGTTTGTCGATCCGAAGTTTGAAAACAACGTGATTTTGACCGGGACGGAGTTTCTCACGATGAACACCCGCCCGAAAATCCCCGCAAATGCCCGAAACCTGAATTGCTGCATTATCGGCTCGTCCGGCTCCGGCAAAACCCGCTTCTGGCTCACGCCCCAGCTTTTACAGGCTCATTCCTCTTATGTGGTGGTCGATCCCAAAGGCGGTGTGCTGGGACAGGTCGGAGCTTTCCTGCAAAAAACGCGGGTACAAAATCAAGGTATTCAACAGCATAGATTTTTCAAAATCCATGCACTATAACCCGCTGGCGTATATCCGCAACGAGGCCGATATTCTGAAATTCGTGGATGCCCTGATTTCCAACACCAAGGGCGAAGGCAAGGAAGGCGATCCATTCTGGACGAAATCGGAAACGCTTTTGTACTGTGCTCTGATCGCCTACATCATTTTCGAGGGGCCTGCCGAGGATCGGAACATGAATACCCTTGTGGATATGATTTCCGGCATGGAGGTCAAGGAGGATGACGAGGACTTTATGAACGCGGTGGACTATATGTTTGCCGGGCTTGAAAAGCGCAAGCCGGATTGCTTTGCGGTCAAACAGTATAAAAAGTACAAATTGGCCAGCGGCAAGACGGCAAAAAGCATTTTAATTTCCTGCGGTGCGCGGCTGGCTCCCTTTGACATCCCGCAGCTTCGTGAAGTCATGGCCTATGACGAATTGGAGCTTGACCGCATCGGAGATCGGAAAACGGCGGTATTCTTCATCATTTCCGATACCACGCAGACCTACAACTTTTTAGTGGCACTTGCATTTTCGCAGATGTTCAACCTCCTGTGTGAACGGGCGGACAATGTTCACGGTGGCCGCCTGCCGCACCATGTACGGGTGCTGTGGGACGAGGCAGCCAACACGGGACAGGTGCCCCAGCTCGAAAAGCTGGTCGCGGTTATCCGCTCCCGCGAGGTGAGTCTTTGCCTGCTGTATCAGCAGTTGGCACAGTGCAAGGCCATTTACGATAAGCACGCCGAGACAATCCTCGGCAACATGGACAGCGTGGTGTTCCTCGGTGGCCGCGAAGCCAGCACCATCAAGGAAATATCCGAGAACTGGCTGGGAAAAGCCACAATCAGTATGCAGACCGACAGCCGCTCCCGTGGTCAGTCGGAAAGCTACAGTCAAAATACCCAGCGGCTGGGCCGGGAACTGATGACCCCAGCCGAACTTGCAACCATGCCGGGAGATAAATGTATTTTGCAGCTTCGGGGCCTGCCCCCGTTCTTCTCTCCCAAGTATGATCTGAAACGGCATCCGAACTACCGCTATACGGCGGAGGCCGATAAACAGAAAAACGCTTTTGACCTCGACAGGCTCATTAACCGCCGCAGGCGGCCCGGTCTGAACGAGGCGTGTACGATGTATGAGGTGACTGTGCCGGACGATGCACTCACGGAAGAGGACGAGGACATCCTCAACTATGATGACATCGACGATCCAGACGCCTTTGCATAAATGCTTCGAGACAAAGTGTCCCGAAGTTTGTAACCTGCCGCCTGCATGGGCGGCTTTTTTGTTACCGGGAAAATCCCGGAGAAATGGAGGCTTATATGGCATTTTTCTCATCTGCAATCGACACTTTACAGACCCTCGTTATTGCTCTCGGTGCTGGCCTTGGCGTGTGGGGCGTGGTTAATCTGCTGGAGGGCTACGGCTCGGATAACCCGGGCTCCAAGTCCCAGGGCATGAAGCAGCTCATGGCTAATTAGATGTAATAAAAGCGGAGAAAGGAAAAGCACAATCCAGACGGAACCGGCGGTGTAGTCAAGAAATATTGTGGAAACGCAAGATTTCTGCTATAATGGGTATAAAACACTTGACGATGGAAAGAAAGGCGGGAAGCCTATGCACATTAGTTATCAGCCACTATGGAACACACTGAAAGAGCGTGGCATGAGGAAAGAGGATTTGCGGCTTGCCGCCGGTCTTACCACAAATATGATTGCCAACATGGGCAAGGGAAAGAATATCAGCATGGAAACGCTGGTTCGCATTTGTGAAGCCTTGAATTGTGGTATTATGAATGTGATTAAATTAGAACAGGACAATATCTAAAGCGATATAATTTTATATTTGATTCGATTTGCACAAAAAATTAAATTTTAATTAGTGTATATTTTCTTATTGTACCCAATGTAAATAAGTGCTATCATAAAATAAAACAAGTACATTTGAAACATTTTATGATTTGAGAGTGTGCTTGCAGGTTAGTAGCATATTGCCAATAACTGAATACAAAAAATGTAGGTTCTGGTCATTTTAGAAAGACTAACTATTAAAAGTCAAGCCCCAAAACAAAATTTTCGAGAGAAATTTTAAGGTGGTGAAAATTGGTATAGCAAACAAGAGCATCCGTTGTCGGATACTCGCTCCGTATAAAATAAAATCGCACGCTTAATAATCAGCTAAGAAGGCTTTTCCAGAACGCTGCATAGCAAAAATAAGCCTTACCAGCTTTTTAGCAGCATGAGAGATGGCAACATTGTAATGCTTTCCCTCAGAACGCTTCTTTTCAAGATAGGCCGAGAATGTAGGACACCAAAGGCAAACATATTTGGCGGCATTGAAAAGAGCATATCGCAAATATCTGGAGCCACGCTTTTCCATGTGAGCATAACAGTTTTGCAGTTGCCCTGACTGATATGTAGATGGAGAGAGTCCAGCATAAGCCAGCAGCTTGTCTGCGCTTGCAAAGTTGGAAAAATCTCCAACTTCAGCAAGAATCATTGCACCCATATGTCGGCCAATACCGGGGATTGTAAAGATGGGAGAATCCATCTGAGACGTAATCTTGTCAATTGCGGATTCTACCTCAGAAATTTCTTTGTCCAGCTCGCGGATGAGAGCAATCGTGTGTTTCAACTCCATAGACTTAGCAGGCATTTTCGAGCCAATGGAGACCCCTGCGGCTACTTGGATTTCCGCGGTTTTAGACTTGGTATAACGACCTTTAGAGGCGGTGCAAAGAGTCTCAGCGAGTTCTTCAGTATTGGCGTTTGCGATATAGCTTGCACCCGGATAGTTGCTCAGCAGTGCGTATACAACAGCGATGTGCAGGCTTGAGACCAGCTTTTCGAGCTCCGGAAACAGAATATTCACTAACCGCGCAACGGAGCTTTTCAGCTTGGCGCGCTCTTTTACCTTATCAAATCTGTATCTGGTTAGTGACTTTAGCTCTTCATTGTGGTATGCTGTATTTGAGTAGGACTTGAGGTCCACATCAGACATGAGCATCATTGCAATGGTACGCGCGTCTATCCGATCTGTTTTGGTTCTTCGCAGGCTGAGACTTTTCCGATAGAGGTTCGTGTGCAGAGGGTTAATGACATAGGTTGCTAGGCCGCTGTCTAAAAGAAACCCCAGCAGATTGTAGCTGTAATGTCCTGTGGCTTCAAGCCCTACTTTTATTTTGCTTTCACCTTGGGAACAGCTTTGGATTCTTGAAAGAAGCGTCTCAAAACCGATGCGGTTATTGGCAATGGTAAATACATCTGCCAAGACCGTTCCTTCCGAGTTAAGAATAAAGCAATCGTGCTTGTCCTTTGCAACATCGATACCAACAAAAATCATTTCTTTTACCTCCGGCGTTTTATTTTACAGTGCTGCTTAGAGCCACACCTCTTTGCTATGTAACCTCGTTCTATATAAACCGTCTGGCGGTATCTAACTGATTAACACTAAAAACAAAGAGCCATGGTTGGAGCCTTTCTGAAACCGTCTTGCGGTAGGAGGTTTAAACCAATCCACAGCACCTTGTCTATTGTAGCATTTTGTCCTTGGAGAGGGACTCTAATAACTACTACTTTATAATACGAGGAGCATTGTTTATGAAAAATTTAGTAAAAGATTGTTTACCTCGTTGGTAGCGTTTTGTATGCTTTTTTCTGTGAGTGCGGTTCCTGCTTTTGCAGCGGAAACAACAACGGAAATAACGGATACTCAACAGCCGGTAGTCATTGGAGAATATGACGGATACTTAACCGATGTTATGATTTCCGATGGTGTCACCAAAAGAGCAGTCGCTAATGTTCGTATTAACTCTTATGCAACTTATGATGAGGATGATGGGATTCAAGTTCATGTGAAGTTGTATGTACCGTGGTATGAATCTCCAAAACCGGAGTTCACTGGTATGACTGGTACAGTTAATGTGCTTATGAACAAAAAATCCACCAATACGGCATTTGCAGAATTAGCCGACGGTGAAGAAACAATCGAAACTGATGTGGATACTGGAAGAACAGGTAATAGCGGAGATAAGGGAACGGTTTCTGTTTCTGGTGTTGCTACCGCTAATAATGCCTTGGCAGGCGGTGGAGCTTTCGCTATTTCTTACCCTGTGACACTTCCCTAATTAAATGCAAAACAGTTGTGAATTAAGGTTGGTAATAGGTAAAATGAAACGGTTATTGGCAATATGCGTATGTTTTTTTATGTGTGTAGGCTTATGTTCGTGTGATTCTTCCCAAACTCGGTCGGTATCATCATATAACTGGTCTTTAGAATTTATTACTGATTTAGATGGTAATATGTTATTCTCAGGTTCAGTGCATGATGACATACCAGTATTGGATTTGACATTGAGTTTTGAAGAAAAAAAGTTTTATCTTAACAGATAACACTCATAAACAAGAATGGACAGGTACATATTCGCTTGAAAAGATTGACAATTCTTCTTCGAAACTCGGATTAACTTTTGAAAATTTAGAGGAGCCTGTTACAGGCGTATATGGAACAAGAGTTTATTCTGATGATTCAGAAAGCGCAACAATTACATTACAAACTGATGAAAATATCCTGTCTTTTGTTGGAGAAGATTCATAAATAAAAACAGCCGCTGTAGGAACAAAATCCTACAACGGCTGTTTTTATTTCCACGGCCTGCGCCGGAAGTTCATACCAGACTGTTTTATCAGCGGGGATTTCTTGAACAGCTTTTTCAAAAGGCTTCGTTCCTCTTGTGAGAGCCGCTTGTATTTGAGCCGGAACGCCTTGCAGAATATCTCCGTGAATTGCTGAACCCTGTCCCCCGGAGATTGCATGGCCTTTTGTACTTCCCGTATAAGTTCATCGGCAGGCGTGGTATCCGGCGCACTTTCGCTGTCATTTTCGTGCGCCTTGCGTATATCATGGAGAATGACGTCCCATGTTTTGTGCGTCACATGGCAGAAAAAATCTTCTTCCTCTATCTGACAGGCTTCCAACACTTTGATTGCCCGGTCTGCCGCAGCTTCGGGGTGTTCTTCCAGTACCATAGCCCGTAAAGCAGCCAGTGAGCTGTTTGTGTCATGGAAGTGCATGGTTGCTATCCCGTCCACATAGATTTCTGCGTCTGCCAGCAATTCCTTAAATTTTTCATGGGAGATAATCTCACACAGCAGCCGGTTATTGAAGCGTTCACTTTTCAGCAGTTCCACGACTTCATCACTCAAATGTAATTCTTCTATCGGGGTGTTTTCATATCTCCGATTATTGGTAAGGCCGAGCAGATAGTCAACCGACACCTGATAGAAGTCTGCCAGCTTCAACAGGCTGCCGTGGTTAATTTCCTTGTATTCGTCGTTGTCGTTTTCATAACTGCCGAGGGCTGATTTTGAAATGCCGGTTTCCTGTGCCAGTTCTTCCAGATTCAAGCCCCGTTCCACCCGTAAATCTTTCAGGCGTTCCTGTACGGAAATGCGGGTTTTCATAAACACATCGCTCCTTCCTGCGGCTGGCTGCCGCTGTTATTCCTTATTATACCATATACCGTTCCGAAATCGTGGAATTTTTCGATTTTGGGGCGGTTTTCCTATTTTATGGACATACGGGAAAGGGTTCAAAAATGAGCTATGATTAAGTCAGTTCATCGATGGATTATTTCCAATCGAATGACCGGCCTGATGGGATATGCTCCCCGGCGATGTAGCGCAACGACCTGCGGCAAGGAAATGGAGGAACCTTGACCGCAGCGAGCGTACCAACGGGAACGAAACGCCGCTGTGAGATTCAGGGGCAGGAACGACAGCAGGACAACCCGGCAGAACTGATACCAAAACGCTACCCAAACACGACAAATCGGCGGGGTGTAGTCTGCCCCGTCCGTAATACTATGGGGCATTTCAAAGCGGCTCTATGGCCGTATTTTCCTTGAAAATCGCCCCGAAACATGACACCAAAAACCTTTATCCGCCTGTTCCCGTTGTTACGGCTGAAATGGGCGGATTTTCTATGATAGGAGGCACTATGCCGAGAATGAGCAAGAAACGGAAGTTGGAGCTTTCCTTCTTCCTCAATGACCGGGGGCGTGTGGCCTACAACGACCTGTGCCGGAAGTGCCAGCATAAGTGCAAGCAGAGTTTCCGGCTGTCGTGATAGACTGCCCCCATTACCTGTCAAAACGAGCCAAGCGAAAGGAGAAAATCAGTTAAAATGGAATTTGAATTTATGAGCGCAGACACGGTTCTGCCGCCTTGTATGCCGCTACCCGCCGCAATGCTTCGGCTGCCGATCAGCAGCACAGCAAAAGTCATGTATGCCCGTCTGCTGAACACCACCCTTACGGCAGGGATAGAGGATAGCAACGGCATTTTGTTTGTCCGTTTTCCTTCATGGAATTAGCGGCAGCCCCTCTCCCGCAGCCCCGTCACTGTGAAGCGTTCCCTGAAAGAATTGGAGGACATCGGGCTTATCCTGCGGGTGCGCCGGGGTGTGGGAGAACCAAACCGCATTTACACGCTGCTTCCCAAAGGAGGGCTGCCATGATAAATGAGAAGCTGGAAAAGCTGAATCAGGAGATTGCCAAAGGCGAAGCCAGACTGCGGCGGGCGCAGCATGAAGAAAAAATACTGGAACACCAGGTGAAGCAGCTTACCCGGAAGGAACGGACGCACCGGCTCTGTACCAGAGGAGCTATGCTGGAAAGTTTCCTTTTAAGGCCGGAAGTGCTGACAGACGAGGATGTGATGGACATTCTGAAACAGGCATTTTCTCAAAGTGGCATGAAGGAAATAGTTGCAGAAAGCGTGAAAGGGCGGGTAGCCGGGGAATCCCTTACGGAGTAAGGGCGCAACTATACACCGGTCAAGCCGGTGCGTTGCGCCCTGCCGGGGGCTTCCTGCGGAAAGCGGATGATTTTCAGCACCGTTGCGGCTGCTTCCAATCATCACAGGGGACGCTACACTTCCCCTGCGCTGGCTGCGCCAGCTACCCCTTTGTGGACTTGCCGCCCGGGAACACCTTGCGCTGCAAGCTGTTCCCGTCCAGCAAGTTTACAATTTATCTATTCCAAAACAGGACTGCCCGTAGTATAATAAAGCTAATGACGAACACTATCTAAGGAGATGGTTTTATGTATGGATTGATTGCTTTGAATTTCATCATACCCTTTGTTATGGTTTTTGTAGGATATATCTTAAAGAAGCACCCGGTAAAAGATATGACATCCGGTAACGGATACAATACGCCTACATCTCGGAAGTCACAAGAGCATTGGGATTATGCACAAAGCATAGCACCTAATATTTTTATTGGTATTGGCAAAACATTAGGTTTGGTAGAAATCGTTTTGTGTATATCCTTACTTCTTCTTAATATTTCTACACAGACTACCGTATTTGCAGGAGTAGTTGTTGGAATTATTTTTCTGATTTTTGGATTTTATAAAACAGAAACTGGAATTACAAGTAAATTTGCGAACAAAAACTTTTAAGCTATTAGACAGCTTTCCATCATCGAGCCAACCTGACCCGAACCTTCAAAACTGAATACTAATCGCCTACCAGCGACACCACTAAGCAGGAAATCAGAAACGGTTTCCTGCTTTTCTTTGCCCAAAATCAACCACAGGAAGGAGGAACGCTATGCCCTGTCCACACCATGATATAAAAATAATCCAGCGCAGCAACCACCAGTCAGCCGTTGCGTCTGCCGCCTACCAGAGTGGGGAACGGCTGTTTTCCGAGTACGACCAGAAGCAGAAATACTATTCCCATAAAAGCGAGATTGTCCATACAGAAATCATGCTGCCGCCCCACGCCCCACCAGCGTATGCAGACCGCAATACTTTGTGGAACGCCGCCGAAGCTATCGAGAAGCAATGGAACTCCCAGCTTGCCCGGAGAATCGTGCTTGCCATACCGAGGGAAATCCCCCCGGAACAGCACGCCGACCTTATCCGGGACTACTGCCGGGAGTTTTTTGTTTCTAAAGGCATGATTGCCGATTTTGCCATCCACGACAAAGGGAATGGGAATCCCCACGCCCACATCCTGCTGACCATGCGGGCAATGGACGAAAACGGGAATGGCTTCCCAAGAGCCGCAAGGTTTATGACCTTGACGAGAACGGCGAGCGTATCCGGCTCCCGTCCGGGAGCTGGAAAAGCCACAAGGAGGATACCGTGGACTGGAACGACCAGAAGTACGCCGAGATATGGCGGCAGGGCTGGGCTGACACGGCGAACCGCTATCTGGAAGCCATCGACAGCCCGGAGCGCCTTGACCTTCGCTCCTATGCCCGACAGGGGATTGATAAAATCCCCACCGTCCACATGGGGCCAGCGGTCAGCCAGTTGGAGAAGAAAGGCATACAGACCAACATCGGCAACCTGAACCGGGACATCAAAGCTGCCAATTCCCTCATGCAGTCTATCCGGCAGATGGTACGCAGCTTAAAGGGCTGGCTGTCCGGCCTGAAAGAGAAAAAGGCGGCGCTGCTGGAAGCGCTGGAGCAGGCAAAGGAGCCGACCATCCCCGAACTGCTTTCCCGGTATCTGGATAAACGGAGCGAGGAACGTACCGGCTGGACTACCAAGGGGAAGCTAAAGGGAACCGTTGGCGATTTCAACAAGGTCATGGAAGCCCTTGATTTCCTGCGGCAGAAAGAGATTTCCACCGTGGAGAGCCTTGACGCCTATCTGGATGAAGCCAGCGCACAGGCCGTTTCCATCCGTGAGGAAATCAGGCCGATGGAGAAACGTGTAAAAGAGATTGACCGGCTGCTTTTCCATATCGGGAATTTTGAAGCAAACAAGCCGGTTTATACAAAATATGCTGCTATCCGCTGGAAGAAACCCAAGGAGAAATTTGCCGCCGACCATAAGGAGGAACTGGACGCCTACAACGCTGCCCTGCGGTATTTCAAGGTTCACCTTGATGGGGCGAAGTACAGCACGAAGAAGCTGGCCGGGGAACAGGCACAGCTTTCAGAGAATATCTCTTCCAAGACGGAAGCACTGACTGCCGTACAGGAGGATGTGAAGATTTTGCGGGATGTGCGCCACTGGCTCAATCAGGTTTTGCCATCCGAGCAGTACCGCCAGACCGCAGAGCCGGAAAGAAACCATCCATCCAGCAGGCAGTC
>ENA-OQIX01000281-OQIX01000281.1-human-gut-metagenome-genome-assembly--contig:-NODE-281-length-10851-cov-2.854905_pt1 | contig 10851 bp, 10 predicted proteins | sample MGYA00242591_ERZ504756 | MGnify/ENA primary metagenome ERZ504756 (study PRJEB26092, sample SAMD00036369) | human gut metagenome | host: Homo sapiens | study: EMG produced TPA metagenomics assembly of...
TGGAAGGTGCCATGAGCGGCCTGTCCATCGCCGTGGCCGGTGTGCTGACCGCAGTGCTCTGCCCGGTGTTCGTGAACCTTATTGATTGATCGTAAAATAGCAAAGCCCCTCTCCGTCCGTGCGGCCGCACGGACGGAGAGGGGTATTTTTATGCGTTCTCTTTTTTCAGAACTCTGGTCACCATGAACACACAGTAGAGCAGTGCCAGACCCCAGGCAATGGGGTTGGCAATGCAGATGCCGAAGTAGCCCAGACTATGAACGGCCAGCCAGCCGCAGAGCGCGCGGCCGATGAGCTCGCCCACACCGGAGATAACGGCCTGCACACTGTATCCCAGACCCTGCAGGGTGTTGCGGAAGACCATCAGCAGGCCGTTGATGCAGAACAGCACGCTGATCACGGTCAGGTATTCCACAGCACCGGAAGTCACGGCAGGGTCGGCATCGCCCAGAACAAGGCCCACGGCCCAGCCCTTGACGAAGAAGAGCACCACCCAGGCAGCCGCGCAGTAGCACAGCTGGAGGATGCAGCCATCCCGGATGCCCTGCCTGACGCGGTCAGTGCGGTGGGCACCGTGGTTCTGGCCGACATAAGTTGCCATAGCCGTGCCCACGCTTGCCATGGGCACGGTGAACATCTGGCGAATCTTCTCACCGGCGGTCTGGGCGGCCACGGCGGTGCTGCCCAGCAGGTTGATGGCATCCTGCATGATGAAGGCACCGATGGCAGAAACGGAATACTCAAAGCCCATCGGAAGGCCGATATAGGCCAGCCGCCCGCAGTGCCCCGCCGAGAGGACACAGTTTTCCCGGGTGAAATGGATGCCCTCCACCCGGGTGAAGAACCACCAGGTGCAAAGCAGGCCGCTGAACAGCTGGCTGACAACGGTGGCGATGGCTGCGCCCTCCACGCCCATACCCAGCGGTACGATGAACAGCCAGTCCAGCCCGATGTTCAGGAAACTGGAGATTAGCAGGAAATAGAATGGGTGCTGGGAATCGCCCAGACTGTGCAGGACGGTGGAGGTGTAGTTGAACAGCACCGTGGCCGGAATGCCGAGGAAGATGATGCGGATGTAGGCCACCGCGTCCGGGAACAGCTCGGCCGGTGTGTGGATGAGCTGCAGCAGCGGGGCAGCAGTGAGGGTGGTGACGATGGTGAACACCACGCTCAGGACCACGCAGAGCACCGCGCCGTTGAACAGATACTTGTGCATATCCTCGCTGTCCCTTGCACCAAAGCTCTGGGCCACCGGGATGCCAAAGCCCGTGCAGGAACCCAGCACAAAGCCTAAAATGAGAAAATTCAGAGAGTAGGTGGTGCCCACCGCGCCCAGTGCATCGGTGCCCAGACAGCGCCCCACAATGACGGTGTCCACAAAGCTGTACAACTGCTGGAACAGGGTGCCCAGCACCAGCGGCAGGGCAAATTTCAGGATCTGGGGCAGCGGCCTGCCCACCGTGAGGTCGGTGGTGCCGGAACCCTTTTTGGTTTCTTCCATAAGTTTTACATGCTCCCTCCGGGTTTGATCTGCTATTAAGATACCACGGCAGCCGCCTCCGGTGTTAGCATTATTTTATGGAAAACCCGGATAAATTCTGTTTTTTCTCACCAAAGGGGCAGGGCACTGACTTCATCCCGGAGCTCCAGTGCCTGGGTGTGGGTCAGCTTTTTGGCGCGCTCCATCCGCTCCACCACCACAAGGGCGCGTCTGCGGGCCAGCTCCCCGTTGGCGGCGTAGACCGAGGGCGCGTTGGGCAGGCCGGCCAGCACCACACATTCGGCGCGGGTCAGCTCCCGGGTGGGTTTGCCAAAGTAGCCCTGCGCAGCCTGCGCCACGCCGGACCACTGGTTGCCGAAGTAGCAGCTGCCTGCGTACATCTCAAAGATCTGCTGCTTGGAGTAGTAATCCTCGATGTCCCTGGCGGCAAACATCTCCGCTGCCTTGCGGGCCATCTGCTTTTCCTGGGTGAACAGCTCGTTCTTGGCCAGCTGCTGGGTCAGGGTGCTGCCGCCCTCGGCCAGAGAGCGGGTGCGCAGGTCGGCCCAGAGCGCCCGGACAATGGCCGCCGGGTCGATGCCGTGGTGCTTTTCAAACCGGCTGTCCTCCACGGAAATGACTGCGTCGATATAGGTCTGGGGCAGCTGGTCACAGCTGGCAAAGCCGGGCCGGGAGCTGATCTCATCATAGAGGCCGGCAATGGGCTTTTGCGCCGCTGTGGCGCGGTAGAGCCGCCAGCCCTGCACGCCCAGTGTTCCGCCAATGACCACCAATACAAACAGCGCCGCCAGCAGCAGGCAGCTGAGCAGTCGCTTTACAAAACGTTTCAGCATCTTCACGTTCCCCTTCGGTTTTGATTCAACGTTATCCTACCCGATTTGACGGCAGAATGCAAGTTACATTTTTGTGAATACAGCTGCACAAGAAAAAAGCGACCCTGCCGGAGCAAACCGGCAGAGCGCTTTTACAAGTTATGGAAAGGGGATGCAGAGGCGCTGCTTACAGAGCGAAGTAACGCTTTGCGTTGTCGAAGCAGATGCCCTTGACGATCTTCTCCAGAGCCTTCTCATCGTTGGGATACTCGCCATCCTCGACCCACTGGCCGATCAGGTTGCACAGGATGCGGCGGAAGTAGTCGTGGCGGGTGTAGCTCAGGAAGCTGCGGCTGTCGGTCAGCATACCAACAAAGTTACCCAGCAGGCCCAGGTTTGCCAGGCTCTTCATCTGGTTCTCCATGCCGATCTTCTGGTCGTTGAACCACCAGCCGGAGCCGTGCTGGATCTTGCCGGGGATCTCATCATTCTGGAAGCAGCCCAGAATGGTGCCAATCTGCTCGTTGTCAGCGGGGTTCAGGCTGTAGATGATGGTCTTGGGGCACTCATCAGTGTCGTTCAGGGCGCTCAGCAGAGCAGCGATCTCGCCGCCGCACTTGGCAGTGTTGATCATGTCGAAACCGGTATCGGGTCCCAGCAGGGCGTTCATCTTACGGTTGACACCGCGCAGGCAGTTGTAGTGCAGCTGCATGGCGATGTTCAGGCGGTGATACTGCTTGCCCAGGTGGATCAGGATGTAGGTCTGGTACTTCTCAGCCTCTTCAGCGGTCACAGCCTCACCGGCCATAGCCTTCTGGTAGATGGCGTTGACCTCTTCCTTGGTGGCTTCACGGTAGGGCACATAGTCCAGGCCGTGGTCAGATGCACGGCAGCCCATCTCGGCAAAGAACTCGATGCGCTGGGTCAGAGCGTCGGTGACGCAGTTGATGCACTCCAGCTTTTCCTTGCCAACGGCCTGAGCCAGCTTGCCCATGTACTCCGCGAAGCCGGGCTTCTGGATGTTGATGGCCTTGTCGGGACGGAAAGAGGGAGCAACGGTGAACTTGATGGACGGATCTTCCTTGATCTTCTTGTGCCATGCCAGATCATCGATGGGGTCGTCGGTGGTGCCGATGAAAGCAACATTGGACTGCTCGATCAGGCCGCGGACAGTCATGCTGTCATCGTGCTGCAGCTTGTCGTTGCACAGGTTCCAGACTTCCTCAGCGGTATCGCCGTTCAGCACACCCTGATAGCCGAAGTACTTGCGCAGCTCCAGGTGGCACCAGTGGTACATGGGGTTGCCAACGCACATGGGCAGAGCCTCGGCAAACTTCTGGAAACGCTCACGGTCGGGCTTGGTGCCGGTGATGTACTCCTCGGGCACGCCGTTGGAACGCATCACGCGCCACTTGTAGTGGTCGCCTGCCAGAGAGCCATCGGGCTGGCGGCCGCCCAGCCACACCTGAGCGATGTTCTCAAAGCGGCGGTTCTCGTAGATCTCCTTCGGGGAGATATGGCAGTGATAGTCGCAGATGGGCATATCAGCAGCGTAGGTGTGATACAGATGCTGAGCCACAGGAGACTGGAGCATGAATTCCTTGTCCATAAATGCTTTCATGGGTCGAAAACTCCTTTTCATTCTAATGTACTAATATATCACTATGGGGTACCTTTAACAGCGCCCGCGCAGGGCGTGTTAAGCCTATCTTTAGTATAGCGGAAAACGATAATGTATACAACTGAAAAACTGACAAATTTTCAGACTTTTCCTTGTAAAAAACGCTGGAATTTATAAAAATGGCCTGTTTTGGGCCAAAAATCTGGCAAAAAACACTTGACTTCTTTGTATACAACAGCATACAATAGAGACAGAATGCGGGGCACAAAAGGGTGCCCCGGAGAGAAGCAAAGCAAGCTAAAAGGAGAACACGTGATATGGAAACTCTGAATTACAAGGTTCTGTCTGAGACCGGCTACAACGGCTACATCCTCAAGGATGCCCCTGTCAAGGTCATGCAGTTTTGGCGAGGGTAACTTCCCTGCGCGCATTCGTGGACTATTTCTATGATATCGCCAACGAGAAGGCTGGCTACAACGGCAAGGTCAAGCTGGTGCAGCCCATTGGCAATTCCCCAGATGGCTGACTGGATCAACGAGCAGGAGGGCCTGTACACCCTGTATCTGCGCGGCAGCGAGAAGGGCCAGAAGGTGGATGCAAAGCGCGTGATCTCCTGCGTGTCTGACTGTGTCTGCCCCTACATCGATGGCAAGTGGGATGAAGTGCTGGCTCTGGCCCGCTCTGAGGATCTGGAAACGGTTGTATCCAACACCACCGAGGCCGGCATCGCTTACACCCAGGGCGACAGTGAGTTCGATCAGGTTCCTCCCAATAGCTTCCCCGCAAAGCTGACCCGCGTGCTGTACGAGCGCTACAAGGCATTCAACGGTGCCGCGGACAAGGGTCTGGTCATCCTGAGCTGCGAGCTGATCGACAACAACGGCAAAGAGCTGAAGAAGTGCTGCAACAACTACGCCAAGGACTGGAATCTGGAAGCTGAGTTCATCGACTGGATGAACAACGCCAACACCTTCTGCTCCACTCTGGTGGACCGCATCGTTCCGGGCCGCATCCGCGACCCCAAGGAGCTGGCTGCCATGGAAGAGGCCAACGGCTACCATGATCAGGTGCTGGATGTCGGCGAAGTCTTCGGCGTGTGGGTCATCGAGGGCCCTGCAGGTCTGGAGGACAAGCTGCCGTTCAAGAAGGCCGGTGTCAACGTCATGGTCGTGCCTGATGTTACCCCCTACAAGAAGCGCAAGGTCCGCATCCTGAATGGTGCACACACCGGCTTCGTTCTGGGCGCATATCTGGCTGGCTTCGACATCGTCCGTGACTGCATGCACAACGATACCGTCCGCGGCTTTATGAACAAGATGCTGCATGAGGAGATCATCCCCACCCTGCCTCTGGACAAGAAGGATTTGGAAGAGTTCGCTTCCGCCGTTGAGGATCGCTTCAACAACCCCTTCGTCAACCACGAGCTGATGAGCATCTCCCTGAACTCCACCTCCAAGTGGAAGGCCCGCAACATGCCTTCCTTCCTGGCTTACATTGAGGAGCAGAAGCAGCTGCCCAAGTGCCTGACCATGTCTCTGGCCGCTTACATTGCCTTCTACTCCAATGATATTCAGGAGCGCACTGCCGACGGCCTGATCTGCAAGCGCCCCGCAGGCAACACCTACAAGATCCAGGATGACGCATGGGCACTGGACTTCTACTATGCGCACAAGGACGACACCGACGCTCAGCTGGTGCACGCCGTTCTGACCAACACCCAGATGTGGGATCAGGATCTGACCAAGATCGAGGGCCTGGAGGCCGCTGTTCTGGCTGATCTGGAGCTGATCCGCACCCAGGGTGCCGAAGCTGCCTACAAGAGCTGCCTGTAAGCTGGAATATCACCTGCACAACAAGGGGCTGCTGCTTTGGGCAGCGGCCTCCTTGTGCTTTGTAAATGTCATTAAGGAGAATAACTATGCCGCAGGCGATTCATATCAGCCCCATTGACAACGTGGTGGTTGCACTGCACCCCATTGCCAAGGGCACTCTGGTGGAGGTGGACGGCCTTGCCGTGACCGCGCTGGAGGATATCCCTCAGGGCCACAAGATGGCAGTAAAGCCCATCAAGAACGGTGAAAATGTCATCAAGTACGGTTTCCCCATCGGCCATGCGACCGCCGATGCCGAGCCGGGCACCTGGATGCACACCCACAATGTCCACACCAACCTGTCCGGTGAGGTGGAGTACAGCTATCACCCCGCCCCCGACCTGGCCCCCCTGCCCAAGGTGGAGCCTGAGACCTTTATGGGCTTCCGCCGCAAGGATGGCCGTGCCGCCATCCGCAACGAGATCTGGATCATTCCCACGGTCGGCTGTGTCAACGACATCGCCAAGAAGATGGTGAACGACAACCAGGATCTGGTTACCGGCTCCATTGAGGGTCTGTACACCTTTACCCATCCGTTTGGCTGCAGCCAGACCGGCCACGACCATGCCCAGACCCGCAAGCTGCTGGCCGCGCTGGTCCGCCACCCCAATGCCGCCGCTGTTCTGGTGCTGCATCTGGGCTGCGAAAACCTGCAGCACGATCAGTTCGTGGAAGAGCTGGGCGAGTATGACCACGACCGGGTCAAGTTCCTGACCTGCCAGGATGTGGACGATGAGTTCACCGCCGCCCGCGAGATCCTGAAGGAGCTGGCTGCTTACGCCGGTCAGTTCAAGCGTGAACCTATCCCTGTGAGCGAGCTGGTGGTCGGCATGAAGTGCGGCGGCTCGGACGGCCTGTCCGGCATCACCGCCAACCCTACCATCGGCCGCTTCTCCGACATGATGGGCCAGCGCGGCGGTTCCACTGTCCTGACCGAGGTGCCCGAGATGTTCGGTGCCGAGGGCTTCCTGATGGACCGCTGCATCAACAAGGAGGTATTCGTCAAGGCCGAGCACATGATCAACGGCTTCAAGGAATACTTCATCAGCCACAACGAGGTGGTTTACGACAACCCCTCTCCGGGCAACAAGCAGGGCGGCATCACCACTCTGGAGGACAAGAGCTGCGGCTGCGTCCAGAAGGGCGGCACTGCACCCATCATGGACGTCATCGGCTACGGTGACCCCGTGGTGACCAAGGGCCTGAACATGCTGTACGGCCCCGGCAACGATCTGGTGTCGGCCACGGCCATGACCGCCGCAGGCGCACACCTGATCCTGTTCTCCACCGGCCGCGGCACTCCGTTCTCGGCTCCGGCTCCCACCCTGAAGATCTCCACCAACACCCCGCTGGCCGAGAAGAAGTCCGGCTGGATCGACTTCAACACCGGTGTCATCGCGGACGGTGAAAAGACCATCGACGAGGCCGCCCGCGACCTGCTGGATCTGGTCATCCGCGTTGCAGGCGGTGAGCAGACCAAGGCCGAGAAGCACGGCTTCCGCGAGATCTCCATCTTCAAAGATGGCGTTGTTCTTTAATTGAAAAATGGCTGCTGTGCGTGCTTTTTGCGCGTACGGCGGCCTTTTTGTATCAAATGATATGGAGGTACAACTTATGAACCAGATCACCACCCAGTACGTCACCGAGGGCGGCGCATGCTTTGAGCAGTATGTCATCACCGACCCCGTGGCAAAAACTGCCCTGACCATCACCCCCGAGCGCGGCGGCATGGTCACCGGCTTTACCCTGGACGGCGACGAGTACATCTGGACCCGCCGCCCCAACTTCAGCGAGTGCAACCGCCCCCGCTTCGGCATCCCTGTGCTGTTCCCCAACTGCGGCAAGCCCGACAACGGCGTGCACATCTTCAACGGCCAGGCCTATCCCATGGAGATCCACGGCATGGCTGACCTGTGCCCCTGGGAAGTGGAGAGCGTCGGCCCCGACGGCGTGACCCTGATCCTGGAGTCCAGCCCCCTGACCAAGTTCCTCTACCCCTTCGATTTCACTGTCCTGATGAACTACAACCTGCAGGGCAACACCGCTTCCCTGAGCATGACCGTGATCAATGAGGGCGATATTCCGATGCCCTTCAGCTTTGGTTATCATCCCTACTTTGTGGCCTCTGCTCTGGAGAATGTGGACTTTGACATCAAGTGCGCCACCTGCTCCGAGGATGCCAAGGGCGAGCAGCCTGCTGCACCCGAGAAGATCACCCTGACCCGCAAGGAAGGTTCTGACAACTCCATCCGCCTGATGACCGGCGTGGAGTTCCCCATGACCTTTACGGATAAGGGCAACGGACACAAGGTCACCGTGGATGCCGATGAGAGCTTTACCAACGGTGTGCTGTGGCAGCAGGATGCCGAAAACTTCGTCTGCATGGAGCCCTGGAACGGCTGGGCCAACAGCGTGAACGAAGAGGGCAAGCACGAGGTGCTGGAGCCCGATGAGGCTATGACCAGCGAGTGGACCATCACCATTGAGAAGGTCTAAGCTTGAAATTCCTTTCTTTTTGAGATAACAGAAAAGACAAACGCCGCATGTGCTCCGGGGAGGAAGCCATGCGGCGTTTGTCTTGCTGATAGAAGAGGGTCTCAGAGGTTATGCTGGTAAAAAGGGAGAAATGTCATTTGAGGAGGCTGGCCAGGGTGCGGGCATCGGGGGTGTTTCCGGCACTCTTACCGTAGTGTGCGTAGAGGATCTTCCGCTCCTTGTCCACCACAAAGCAGGCGGGCAGCTGCAGCTCGTTGCCCTCATAGGCACCGTGCTTGTAGCCTGAGGCAGTTGCTTTGGCAATCTTCAACATCGTCCCGGCATCAGCCATCTTGGCCATAGAGGCTGCGGGCTGGATGCCAAAGCGTTCATACAGAGCGGCTTTCGGATCACACAAGATGGAGAAGGGAAGGTATCGGGCTGCAGCTCCTGCGCCAGCCCGGTGGGGTCGGATTGCAGGACAACGATGACCTGACCGCCCACATCGGTGATCTGGTGGTAGTTCTCGGCCAGCTGATGGATGTCGTACTGGCAGAGGGTGCAGCCGTAGTAGCGTAGGAAGAGCAGAGCTGTTTTCGGGGTCTTCTGCACTGTGTCGGACAGTGTCAGACCAGTTGCAAAAGGCGTGTCATAGATGAAGTTGGGCATCACCTCGCCCACCGTCAGGCGGGCAGCAGTTTCAGCAGCCATAACTCACACCCACTCTCCATTGAACACGTGCTTGTCCAGACGGTCGAAGGCTTCCTTCACGCGGGACAGGGGCAGTGCAAGGTTCATGCGGATGGAGCAGGGGCCGTGGAACATCCGGCCATCCTGGATCGCAACGCCCACGTTCCAGCAGGCCTTTTCCAGTTCCTGAATGGTCTTGCCGTGCTTCTCGCACCATTCGGTGCAGTCCACGAACAGCATGTAAGTGCCCTCAGGCTTGGAGACGGTTACACCCTCAAAGTGCTTTGTGATGTAATCGCAGGCGTAATCCACATTGCCGGTAATGGTCTGACGCAGCTCATCGACCCACTCGTAACCCTCGGGCTTGTAGGCACCGATCAGGGCGTGCATGGACAGGACGTTCATATCGTTATAGTGGGGCTTGCTGCTCTTGGCGACCACACGGTCACGGATGGTGGGGTTATAGATGATATGATAGCTGCCCACCAGGCCGGCCAGGTTGAAGGTCTTGGAGGGAGCATAGACGGCGACAGTGCGCATCCGTGCATCCTCGCTGACAGACTGGGTGGGAATGTGCTTGTGGCCTTCCAGAATGATGTCGGACCAGATCTCGTCAGAGATCACGATACAATCGTTGGCCTTGTAGACCTCCATGGCCTTCTCGATCTCCCAGCGTTCCCAGACACGGCCGCAGGGATTGTGGGGGCTGCAGAACACAGCAACGTGGATGTGGTTTGCCTTGATCTTGGCATCCATATCCTCGTAGTCCATCCGCCAGATGCCGTTTTCATCCTTGACCAGTGGGCTGTGAACGATCTTATAGCCGTTGTTCTCAATGCACATGGTGAAGCCGATGTAGGTGGGGCTGTGCAGCAGCACGGCATCGCCGGGGGCAGCAAAGCTGGTCAAAGCAGAGATCACGCCGCCCAGCACACCGTTTTCGTACCCGATGCACTCTTTGGTCAGGCCGGTTACACCGTTGCGGGTCTGGTGCCAGCGGATGATGGAATCATAATATTCATCGGTCGGTTCCCCTTTATATCATATAGCGGGGCTTACAGGCGGCCGTCTGCCACGGCGCGCCGGTGTTCGGCCAGGGTCAGCTGCCGCAGCACCTGCAGGCAGGGGCGGGTGTCGTCCTTGCGGGTGAACAGGCAGGTGGGTGCCGGCGGAAAGGGGAAGCTCAGCGGGTGGAACCACTCGGGCGGGTAGCCGTGGCTCCGCACCGGGCTCAGGAACAGGCATTTTCCGGCCAGCATCCGGACGTATTCCTTTTCAAAGTCGGGCACCATGAGCCACCGCAGGGGAATGTCCTCCATGCAGCGCCGTAACATGGACACGAATACGGCGTCACAGCTTTCAAAGCAGATGGTCTGCCCGGCCAGCTGGTCGGGGGTCAGGGTGCCGCAGGCACTCAGCGGGCTGCCGGGGCTTGCCAGCAGATGGCATTTGGTGTCGAACAGGGGCAGGCAGTCGATGGCGTCGCTCACCGGTTCCAGCAGCATCTGGATCAGGGCGTCCACGCCGCTCTGCAGAACCTCTTCCGGGGAGGTACAGGAGGTATCGGTGCGCACCTCCAGGTCACAGTCCGGCAGCTCCTGGCTCAGCGCCATCAGCAGGTCGTGGTACACAAGATCCCGCGACGCCATGGTCAGCGGCACCTGCAGCACCAGTTTTTCGCGACCGGGCGGGCCCGGCGGCCAGTGCATGCTGGACGCCTGATAGCTCTGCCGGACGTTCTGGGCAAAGGCGGCAACAGCTGCCGGCTTCGGTGGGCTCCACCCGGTCAGGTGGTGCGGGTGACAACGGGTGCCAGTTCTCTTCCAGTGTGCGGATCTGGTAGCTCAGGGTGGGCTGGGTGAGAAACAGCTGCCGCGCGGC
>ENA-OQIX01000282-OQIX01000282.1-human-gut-metagenome-genome-assembly--contig:-NODE-282-length-10850-cov-2.211601_pt1 | contig 10850 bp, 12 predicted proteins | sample MGYA00242591_ERZ504756 | MGnify/ENA primary metagenome ERZ504756 (study PRJEB26092, sample SAMD00036369) | human gut metagenome | host: Homo sapiens | study: EMG produced TPA metagenomics assembly of...
GTGTCTGCTGGCCGGTCTGGCGAACAGGGGCATCGCCGGCCATTCCGTGGGCAGGCCCGGGACGCGGGCCTGGTGCTGGCCGCGTTCGCCACCCTCGACTTCCCGCTGAGGGACGTCCAGGTGTTCCACACCGGCCGGGCGGCGAGTTCGACGACACGAGGATTGACGAGCTGCTCGACGTGTTCGACATCAAAGGATCGTTGTCACGCAAGGGCAACCCATACGACAATGCCGTGGCAGAATCGATGAACAGGCTGCTGAAGAAGGAGCTCGTGTACCGGAACCACTACACCACGATCGAGCAGCTGAGGCATGACCTCAACGACTACGTGTGGTGGTCCGACGACCAGTGGCTCCACTCCACCCTCGGATACCGGAGTCCGAAGGAATTCACCGAACAGGGACTCGTCCTCTAAGAAACCGTCCAACACACCGTTGCCAATCCAGTCTGCTTCCGCGCATGCCGCCCAGTACCAGTTCGATCGCCTTGGTCCTCGTCTCCGGTGGGATGATGGGTTTCGCCATATGGCCAGCATACCTGGGATCCCTTGCCGGCCAGCGTTCCAAGCACTGCCTGGTCGGATAACCCAGGTGCTCGACCACCTGGGCCGTGGTCATCGGCGTGGCGGAATACAAGTCCACCGCGCGCTGTCGTTCCTCGGGGCCGGACATATGATAATCTTTTCGTTCAGTCTCCAAGAAAACGTCCGCACCCTGTAATTCCCGAAAGGTTGCGCACTTTTGGTCATGGCCATCCAGGGCACGATGACCAGCTCGCTTCCTCCAGCGTGCCGCCAAGCCGGAACATGTCGGGGTTCCGGTGCATGACACGCCTTCCGTCCGCCGGAACGCTCGTATCTGGACGCCCCGGCGATCTCGTCGGCCTCCGCGTCGAGCATCGCGTTGAGTATCTCGGTGACCTTCTGCGTGACGAGCCGGTCGAGCCTGGCCTTGGGCGTGTGCCCGGCCAATCCGTATGGTGTTCTCGGGCATAGTTCCGTCTCCTGGTTTCCAATCGCGGTTGTTCGTTTTGGCGGATGAAAGAACCGTACGCAGGACGCGGGCCATGCCCTCTTATGTCAGGGCGGGAATCCGAAAGTGCGCAAGAATTCGGACGTTATCAGCCAAAAGTATCTACATAATGCATTATTGTGGTAGCATAGCTTTTTTACCAAGGAGGCTCCAAGTGTTATTGAGTGATAGCAAAATCCGTGAGTTGATTAGCAGTGGCGTCTTGACCGAAACGCGAAGCGAAAATCTTGGGCCTGTTTCCTACGACCTTACCACTAGAGCGTTTCACACTAGGGAAAGGCAGAGCCTTGAAAAAGTTACTCTATCTCCAGGTGATTCTACATATGTTTCTACGGTCGAAGTTATCAAGCTACCCGAGAACATAGCCGCGAGAGTGTTGCTGAGGAATTCTCGAATTCGTCAAGGCCTAAGCTTGGATGCGCCTCTTTATTTCCCAGGACATCACACTAGAGTGTTTTTCCGCGTGACAAATATGAGCAGCGACCAAATCACCTTGAGCACGAGCGACGGTATTGCCCAACTTGTTTTTGAAACAGTTGAAGGTAACGTTGAGCACCCTTACAAAGGTAGCTTCTCCGACGAACTCGACTACCGGGGTTTGGGTGGATACAAAGACATTTATGCAAATGAAATTGAGATGATTGACAAGAAGACCGATGAGGTTCGGGATATTGAAAAGCATATGTATGCCAACGTCCTGGCACTCATGGCTATTTTTGCAGCTATCTTCACATTGGTAAATGTGAATGTCGTCGCTGCTGGCAAATGCCTCTCCCAAGTTCTTGTACTTAACCTTACTACAGTAGGTAGTTTTGGCGCCCTCGTTGCATTGATTACCGCAGTAGTGAAGCCCAAGGAACGGTGGGCAAGAATCACACCTTGGATTGTGGCCGTCGCGGCTTTCGCAGTAGCGATTCTTATTGCGATCTTCCTTTAGTGGACATTTCGTTATCAGGTCGAATCTTAGATGATATACAGATCTCGACGTTGAGGTGTATGGCGTTCTGAGACTTCCCCGGAATAAAGGCCTAGTTTCCATCAAACTAGGCCTTTGTTATGCGGTATAAGCCACGTGTATCTTTGGCTCAGATAAGCAAGAAGGCGCTGTGCCTGCACAATTCAGACTTTGTCCCACTGACGCGAATTGCGCAGATATGGTCTTGGAAATCACCTTTATTTAGAGTAATTCACCATTCTTTTGCACCATTCCTCAATGGATGGCTACCGCCGGATAACCGTAGATCGCCATGTCGGCTTTCATTAGATGCAATGCCATGTGCGCTGCCTCAATAACATCCGGATTCTTGCCCATGTCTCGCCTATATATGGCAGATTCGAGCTTGTGCAGTTATGAAGACCGCAGTCGGTTCGTTATGAATGCGCAGACGGCGGCAGCAACCAGCAACAGAAGCGATGCGACGGCGAGCGCTTGGATTGCGGAGCCGGTACGGGGCATGTCCGGCTGCTGCTTGGGCTCGGCGGGCTTGCCAGGTTCGTTCGGCTTGTCTGGCCCTTCTGACTTGGCTATGGATTTGATGTTCACTGTTACTTGCGTGCTGATTTCATCATGGCCGGAGGTACGGAATTGCGGGTCCGCTCCCCCATCGGCGGTTTCAGCATTGCGTGTTGCAGTGATGGTGACGGTTTGGCTTACCGCATCAAACGCTTTTCGCTTGGCGACTGCCTGCAGCGCAAGCTCGATCTGCTTGTTCAGAGCTTGCAGTTGCTCGGCATCCGCTACGAGACGATAGTCGGAAATACCGTTCAGTTTGGTTCTGGTGAGGTCTAGCAGACTGTCGTTGGTTAGATTCTGCAAGGTTGAGCCTTGCTCAAGTGCTACCGTGGGGTAATCACTTGAAATAGCCAGCTCACTGATATCAAACATGCCGTCGTCGCCGTTTGGGATTAGGCCTACCATGTCGGCCAAGTAGGGTGTGAGATTCTCCGTAGTGGAGAATGAGCCGCCCATGAGCACAAGCGTGTCAAGCCCGTCGGGGATTGCGCCATGGTATTCACCGCCGCGAATGCTCACATGGCCGAGGTGTTCTGCATCGTTCAACATGCCGATCAGTGTTGGTGCGGTGAATGTTCCTGCGGAAATACTGGCCTCGGCAGAGGTGCCGTTTGTTTCCGCGAACCGCATGAGCGTAGTGTTCGATGTGAAGTTACCACCTTGAATCCGCAACGCTCCACGGCAGTCGATTGCGGGATTATCTCCGCCGACAACCGTGCCCGATCCGGTGATGGTGAGCTGCATGTTCGCAGGAACGGTGATTGCCGTGGTATTGCTGGCGTTGAGCGCATGTCCGTTCAATTCGAGCGTGACCCCGCGCACCATCTTCGGTGGGGTGACGGTGATGCTTTCCGTAGTATCGGCAAGCAATGTGACCGTATTGTTCTTCATCGACGTATGACCAATCGCGTCTTGCACGCTCATATAGGTCGTGTTGCCCACTTGGGCGACCGGCTGCGGCTCATCTGCAAACGCCATCACGGGAAACAACATCGTTCCCGATAATGAGATAATCAAGAAAGACGCGATAATCGCCGTCGAAAGCGTTGACAACATATGGATGTGGTTTGATTGCAGACGTTTGACCGCCTGCTTTTCATGCTTATACATGATCGTTCCTTGCATGGAGCGGTGATTAACTATTTCAAACGCACCGAAATGCGTGTAGACCACCCTCAGCCCTGAGGGATAAAGCAAAATAACAATATTACAACGTTGAAAATTATCTCACGCAATCTACATAAAAAGACAAATACGACTGCCGAAAGAAACTAAGACAAATAGTAGAGTAACTAACTCTCTATCAGTGGTATCGCAATCATGTCAGCAATTCCCCAGAAATTCTTTATACAAGTAAAGAATGATAATAAACAGCAAAAGATACACCACAATTCAAATACTATAGGAAATTTTTCTTTACTGATGTGTCAGTATTGCATGCAAAAAAACGACGCGATCCATCCAGGTGATACAAACACCCCCATGAACCGCGTCATACCCCACTATTTCCCAGTGCATAACACCTTAGGGCAGAAGAAAATTCAAAAGCTCGGCAAGAGCGACCCCGAAAAGGTTCAGAGCACACCCTGATCGCTTGGAGTCTGCGAGCCAGAGCTAGAATCGCTGCCGGAACGAATTAGAACCGTTATGCCGGATTACTACCGGAACCAAGAGTATTGTCAGGCTTGGCATCAGAACCCAGGATTACTACCGGAAACCAGGATTATTGCCAAGGTGTAATAGGAGCCGAGGGAGTCAATCCTCCGGAAGGCTGCCGCGTGTACTGGTAGTTGTATGAATTGCCAGCATTGCTCTGTTGCCGCTGTTTCTGCTGTTGATTCTGCGCAGCCAACGCGTTCATGGAAGCATTCACATCATCAGATGCGGTTTGCAAATCCGTTATCGACTGGTTAATGGCATTAGTATCGGTACTGTTGCCATTGAACAATTCCAAAGCATGGTCAATGGCACTCTGCAACGTCACTCGCGTGGAATCATCCGCCACTTGGTACAAGCTATTGTCAAGCAGTGACTGCGCATTATTGATGGCTGTTTCAAGCTTCTTCAGCGCATCAGCGTTGTCTTGCTTCTCCTTAGCCTTCTGACTGTTCGTAACGGCTGTTGCAGAATCATTCAAGTTCTTGGATTGGCTTTGCAACGTAGGCAGTTGTTCGTTCATGGCTTTACTGCGCTGGCGAAGTTCAGTGTTGCTCAAATCAGCACTGCACTCCCCCACCGCCGTAAGATTCTGCGCATCTTTCACTGCAGACTGCAACGCGGTCAACGTTTTCGCATCCGAAACCTGATCGCTTTTCACATTCTGCAACGATTTAGCGTTCTTCAACGCCGACTTGTGTTCCTTCATAGCCTTCTCATATGCCTTGGAAGACTTTTGGCACATGCTCACGCGGTACGGTGCTGTTCGTTCCGTTCAAGCCCCCGGTCATACTGCTGGCGCTGCCAAACACCAAATCCAACGCCCGCGGCAACCAACGCCACTATGGCCACAATCGCAACGGTAATAATAATTGTCTTGCGATGTGACTTCTTCGGCGGAACCGGAACAAGCCTCAATGGATCATGCTCATCGTTTTCCATGTCAGACAGATCATCTGGCATGGGCAGGCTTTCAGGTATGAAAGTAGTAGAAGCAGAGGCAGGGGAATCCACAAAAAGCGGCATAGTGGAATCCGCAGAAGAGGCCGACTCTACCGGAGACGCAAACGAAACAGTTCTCTCGGCAGATTCAGCAGATGGTGAAGCATCAGCAGACTGTGCAACATCGAGCGTTGCGGTCGAAGAAGACGTCGAATCAGGCTCGCACGACGAGGCGGAATCATTTTCAGCACCAGAAATATGCTTTCCTGCACTATTCGGAAAATCCTCAACACGAAGGTTTACCGTGGGCGCATCACTCACCGGCGTGGATGACGTGGCAGCGGTCATGCTTGTGGCTGCAGCCTGCGCATAAGCCGCATCGGATGCCTCGCCACGTTCCACAGCCGACTCAACTTCGAAAAGGTGATCAGTGGAATATCCCAGAACGTATCCACCACATCATGCTCGGAAGCCGACTGCGCCTTGGTCTGCTGCTTGCCCTGAGAGCTCAGAGAGTCTCCCGACGAAACAAGATGCGACAGATTCGGCACAGTATTGTTGTTGTCACCCATGTTGATTCCTTATTACAGCGTGAGACCGAAGCTTCACGCTCCGGTCTCATGTTCACGCCTTATATACACTACTTGCGGCTACTTTTTGTGGCTTTTCTTCCGCGGAGCATCCTCGTAGTAGTAATAGTAGTTCGATTTGGAATGCGTCTTCTTCGAATCGGCATAGTTGAAGATGAAACCAAGCACCGGAACCTTGGCTGTATGCAAGGATTCGGAAATCTCCTTGAGTTCCTTCTTCTCGCACACGCCACGACCGGTCACCAGAACCAGGCCCTTGGCCCAACGTCCGAACACGATACCATCGTTGGAAACACTCAACGGAGCGGTATCAATAATAACGTAATCGTACTGGGTTAAAGCCTGCTCGACCATAATGCGCATGGTGTCTGATCCAAGAAGCACGCCAGCATTCGCCGGACGCTTACCAGCAGGAAGAATATGCAGAGTCGGCTTCCAATAGTTCTGCACCACATCTTTCGGAGACATCTGGCCAGAAAGCACGTGCGCCAAACCGGCCGAACCTTCAAGACCCAAATGATGTGCAACGGAAGGATGGCGCAAATCGGCGTCGACCAGCAGCACGCGAGCACCATCTTCAGCCAAGGCCGCAGCCACGTTGATTGACGTGGTGGTCTTGCCTTCAGAAGGCTGCGCACTGGTAATGACCAGCAGCTGCCCCTTGCCCGCAACCTTATCGGTCTGCAAGAATTCGATATTGGTGTGTATACGGCGGAATTCCTCAGCAATAGGGCCATTAGGCTGGCTGACGAGCACTGGGCGCTTCTCACCTAGGGAATTATCCTGAGGCACGGAACCCAAGGAAGACGCCCCAACCAAGCTGCGCACGTCGGAAGTCTCCTCGACCTTAGTGTTCAGCATGTCTTTCAGCAGTGCGGCGAACACTCCAAGCACCAGACCTGCGACCACGCCGACCGCTAGATACAGCGGCTTATTCGGCGAGCTTGGGCTTTCAGGCACGCGCGCCCTCTGCACGATGGAGATCTTCACCGGAGACTTATCTGCTGCGGAATACAGATCGTTTGAATCACGTTCTGCATAGACGCTGCCACCGCATTGGCAATGTCGGATGCCTGCTGCGCGTCACCGTCTTCCGCGGAAATGTTCACGAACGCGGTGTTCGTAGGATTGGTGACAGTCAGTTGCTCGGCCAGACTCTTCACTGAAGTATCCAGTCCAAGATCCTTGATGACTGGCTCAAGTACGGTTTCGGTGGTTGCCAACGTTGTATACGACGTGATCTGGCCAGCGATGTACGTGCCACCCGTGTACTGCTGGCTAATGCCCGCATCATCCCCCTGGGATGCATTGTACGTAGCCATAGCCTGAGCCGTGGCGGTATACTTCGGCGGAACCAAGAAGGTGTACGCAGTCACCCCGGCGAAAACCATCACAAATACGATGGCCGCGGTGACCAGATGCTTGCGGATGACACGCATCAAATCCATCAACGTGATGCCGTCTTCAGAATCATCTTCAACGGCAACCTGCTGGATGTTAGTGCTCTCTACGGAAGTCACTGAATCCCTCACTTCTGCATGTTAAAAACCTTAAGTAATGCTATTCTACCCCCTAGAAATAGAGTCTGTTTTATCAGGCAGCAATCGCTTTTTCACTATTCATCCATACGAATGTGCCATGATAAAAAGCTGGAACACCTAACAGAGGGGGATTAATGTCTCAACATGCGAGCGCTCACGCCGCCCGTTCTCACAAGCTTCGCAATACATTGTTTGTTATTGCGGCACTGCTCATCCTGCTAGTCATTGCCGGGGGCGTCGTCGGTCTGAATTTCTACAAGCAGGCGAAGGAAGTCAAAGCTCACGAGGAGCAGGCGGTCTCATCTCTTTCGGCCATCACCGACGTCAATACGTTGAAGGATGCGCAGGCGTCGGATGCCGCGATCAAGCAGGCGCAGACCCATACCGCTGCGGCAAAAGATATTGCCAATGGAACACTGTGGAACATGCTGTCGAAGATGCCGGTTGTGGGTGGTGATGTTACCAACGTGCAGGGCATGACGCAGGTGGTGGATGATTTGGTGCAACAAACACTGCCGTCACTCACCGATGTGGTACAACAGCTTGCGAACGCGCAGATCAGCGGCGAAAATGGCCAGTTGAATCTTCAGCCCATTGTGGATGCGCAAGACGACTTCTCTTCGGTAAGCAAGCAGGTGAAGTCGTTGAATTCGAAGCTCAGCAATCTGCCTGAGCCACGTATCGGCATGGTAAAGAAGGCATATTCGCAGAGTCGCAGCCAGTTCACCAAGGTTACGGACATGGTGGAGCAAGTGAACAATGCGCTACAGATGCTCCCCTCCTTCTTGGGACAGAACGGTGCCCGAACGTATCTGCTGGTGGCGCAGACCACTTCCGAACAACGTTCCGGCGGCGGACTGGTGGGCTCCATGGGTACGTTGCAGACCGATCATGGACAAATTCAAGTCGGTGAGTTCCATCACAATGGAGACTTCATTAACGGCAGTAATGGCAATGCTTCGGAACATGCCGTATTCAAGGGACCCCTGGGATTCTCCTTCGATATTCGCGATACGTTCGCGGTGCCAGACATCGCCCGCAATGCGGAAATGATGAATGAAGCTTGGCAGCGTTCCCAATATGCTTGCGATGTTGACGGTATCGTATCTGTCGATCCGGTGTTCATCCAGAAAATGGTGGAGATCAACGGCAATGTGACGTTGGAAGATGGTACTGTGCTCACTGGCAAAAATACCGCTGAATACATGCTCAACACCATCTATAAGGAAGTTCCTGTATCTCTACAAGACACGTATTTCGAATACATCGCCTCCACCATCATGAACAACGCCTTCAGCAACATGGACATCACCAAGATGATGAAGGTGGCTCAAAGCATCGGCGAATTAACCAGGAACCGCCATTTCTACGCATACACGTTCCATGATGATGAAGCCAAATATTTCCAAGGTGCCGGACTCGCCAAGGGCACTCCAGACAGCGAGACCGATCCGGAAGTGGGCATTTACCTCAACGAACAGAATCCGTCGAAGTTGGGATGGTATATCGACCGTAAGTCGCAGATTACCAAAACCGGTCAGAATGCCGATGGGTCGAAAACCTACCATGTCACCTACACGTTGACCAATACGCTGACTTCCAGCGAAATGGCCACCTGCACCGGCTATATTCTGGGCGGCGAGCAGGCGGGTGTAACGGGTAAGCCTGTTGCGGCTCCGGGAACGTCTGCGCAGCGTATGCTGTTTTACACGCCAAAGGGCGGTTCCATCAGCGAGATCACCTCATCCGGAGATGTGCGAGATCAAAGCAATGCTGTGATGGATGATCAAAAACTGGTCACCAATGTGGCTTATATCGCCCCTGGGGAAAGCGTGACTTTCGATTTCGACGTGACCACCTCGCCGAAGGCCGAAAGCGATCTAACCATTGATCAGACACCATCCGGCAAAATGACCAACGAGGTCAACTACCAGTATTGACTGATTCGTGCCGGCACTGACTGAAAGCACCGGCACGAAATCGTCGACCATGACGGCCACTGCCATCTAAGCCCACATATTGTATGTGGTAGTGGACTGCCCAGAACAAATCTGCGAGCGCACAGGCGCTATACCCACGCCGTAATGCTTTTTCATGCTTTTCAGCATGGTTCGCAGAGCATTATTGGTCTGGTTGGCCGCGATACGGAACTTGTCGAATGACTTGCCGTGCGGGTCAGCGATGTCTTTGGGAGTGGGCAGCATCGGACGAATCATGGAGGAGACTTTGATAACGGAAGCGAGGCGCTCCTGGATGGTCCGTCCGCTTACCATGCCGTTTTGCGCGCAGTATTGGCACATGTTGGCAAAGTCGTTAAGCAGAAATGTATAACGGACCGCGCCTGGCGCGAGGGCAACGATGTCCTTGCGCTGTTCTTTCTCGAAACAGAGAATCAGATCAGCACTCTCAGCCATAGATCGGGTGAGTCTGCGGGATCGGAATCCGCTTGGTTCAATGTTGACGCTGGTCATAAGTCTGGCACTGGACGGATCCATCTGGCATCGCGGAAGGCCACGCGTGCCGGCGCTAGAAACCTGCACAGTGGTGCCAGCGAGGTAGCGAGTGAGCAAGAGTTCGCCCATAGGCGACCGGCAGATATTGCCTGTACAGACGAACATGATATGCATACCGCACACCCCTTTGTATCTCTACCTAACTAATGAAAACTACAATCCTTAATCTTACCTCAGGTATAGATATTACAATTTGGGGTTTAACCGTTTTACCCCTTAAGAAATACCGCAGGAAACATACACACCCCGACAAAGGAGCGGGCTTCTTGAGTTGTAGGTTTATCGCAGAAGTTCGTTTCCGTCCGCCATTTTCCGTCCGCTATGCAATGGTTAGGGTGGCGAGCAGTGCGAGATGGTCAGAACCTTGAATCCGTTTGGTTGCAAGATCAGTTGCACGCACGCCCTTGTCGTAAATAATATGGTCGATTTCAGCAATCGGAAATACTGCAGGGAACGTCATATGCAGACCCTCCCCCGCACTCTGACCAGCGTCAGTGAAACGATCACCAAGCAAATATCTGAAGCTTGCATGATCCCACGTGGAATTAAAATCCCCCATCAGCACATACGATTCCCCATTATCGTAATGCTGTAATTGCGCTATGGAATCCAAACTTTTATTCCATAATCCCTGATTGCTTGGTCGTGGAGAAAACGGATGAACCGACCCAAATCGTACTTTTCTGCCATTGAAATCAACTGTCGCGGCAGGAATACTACTGGATTCAATAGGAATGAGATCCTGCGTTGTTTCCTGCAGAGGATGCGCACTATACAGTACGTTCACACCGCCATTGTCGTGCCAAGTGAGTTGCGCGGAAACGGAATACGGAAGATGATCCTCAATTCCAGCATCATGCAACCGATCTAATAATCCTGATGAAACTTCCTGCATTGCAAGAATTTCAACATGCTCGCTTTGGATTGTTCGCACGATTTGCTGCGCATCGGCACAACCTTGCTTCGTATTGAACGTCATGACACGCACTGTTGCAGAAGGTTGTATGGCACGATCATTGGTCGGAACGACATACCCCCAATGCCAGATAATCTGGATGATCAC
>ENA-OQIX01000283-OQIX01000283.1-human-gut-metagenome-genome-assembly--contig:-NODE-283-length-10847-cov-2.619776_pt1 | contig 10847 bp, 14 predicted proteins | sample MGYA00242591_ERZ504756 | MGnify/ENA primary metagenome ERZ504756 (study PRJEB26092, sample SAMD00036369) | human gut metagenome | host: Homo sapiens | study: EMG produced TPA metagenomics assembly of...
TTTTTAGGAGGGAGTGGGACGAATTAAGTAACAAAAAGAAGAAACGAAAACCGTTATTGCTGCGATATTACGAAACGCGGCGATACGGTTTTCTTTTTATCTCTTCCAGGTTTTCAGCATCTCTTTTTCTTCTTTGCTGATCCGCAGCGACTCTCTGATTTTCTGAATTGTTTTGTTATGTGTCCAGTCATCGAGACTGTTTTCTTTCAGCAGTTTCTGTGTTTTTCCGGAAAATGAATATAACAGATCGATACTGCCCAGGCGACGGCCATTTTTACGTAATAGCCATCGTGATGAATCTTTTTCATCTCCTCCAGCACAGCATCGATATACGCTTCGTTGATAAAAAAGTCCAGCAGACACACAACACCAAACCGGATTTCATATTCCCGGCTGCTTTTCAGCCATTTCTGCAGATATCCATACCAATACTCCTGGTCTTTCTTCATAAAATGGCACGTTGCACAGGAGCTGTCACAGATTCCCCAGCTGTTGATCATCGGCACAAAGCGGTCCAGTTCTGCCGTCTGTTCTTCACGGGTCAGCTTTCCGTAGCCGATCATCATTCCGCGGATCAGAAGCTCCTCATAGACTTCCGGATTAAACTGTTCGGTATAAACTTCATAATGGTCTCTTGCTGTCGCTTTTGCAATCCGTCGCGAAACCGGAATGCGGACACCAAGAATCCGACAGTTCTGTCCCGGAACAAGAGAGCTGTGAAATTCCCGGTATTTTGCATCTATATTGCTTTCCAGTTCTGCCCGAATGGCCTGCATTACTTCCTGTTCCATATGATTTCCCCTCTCTTTTCTTTCTCTTTAAGATGTTTTACACGCTTTTTACAAATGTTTAACCCTGTTATTTCTGCACTTCTGATAAGATAAAATTAAAGTAAACGATAACATCCACCCTGCCAAATGCCAGATCTTTTCCGGCTGAAAGGTGAGTCTTATGAAAAAGAAATATACATTTTTTCAAAATATACCATTCCTGTGCAAATTTCAGAAGCAGCCAGCCCTTGCAGAAGAAGCGCCAGTTGTTTCCACAACGCTGTCTATTCCGTTTTCCGGACCCGCAGAAAGATCCTTATATTTTACCGAAAACCCGGATTTTACCGCTCCCTCTGCCGGTATCTATTCCCGTCGTTTTCCGGGAAGCCGGATCTTTCTATATTCCAGCGATCCCGAGCACGATCTTGCGGCAGTTCCATCCTCTCTTTTCGATGTGCTGCACCGCTATTTTGCCGTCCATTCACCGGATGATATCATTTTATGGAAAGATGGCATTCTCTCCTTCCAGACCATGGAAAATCAGCCGCAGCCGTTGACTGCTCTTTGTACACCGGATGATGCACGGGATTCCAAAATCATTCCGTTCCCCACACTGTCAGAACGGCAGCGCATTTTACAGTAACTGCTATTTAGCCAAACCAGCAGGAGCATGATGGAAAATACCCCTTTCCGTCATGCTCCATTTTTTACTTAATTCCGAGAATTCCACTAATCCGCTCTTTCGAAAGCCCCGCGCCGATTACAATCAGCACTTCCTGGCTCTCCGGCACTGCCTGGAATGTCATCTGTTCCCGCGTCGCATTGATTTCGCTCCACACAGTTTCGCCCGTCTTTACAATTCCTTTGATCCGGAATACATTGCCGCATGATGAATCCGCAAAGATTGCTTCTGCTGCCTTTTTCAGCGCTTCTTCCGTAATCTTCGGCTCCAGAAAGCAGAGCGAATCAAATGTCTGCTGCTCGCCGAAATCCAGCTTCCGGTAATCCTCCGAACGGTAATTGCATTCGGAGAGCATTTTGAAATCATCCTCTGTCAGATCATCCCAGTTTTTCTGTAAAATTTCTGCATCAGAAAACTGTCTTCTGCAGCCTGCCTGCTCGAGCGTGCGGTTCAGATGGGCAATCGTTTCTTCTTTCTTTTCCTCCGAACATTCTGTACTTTGCTCAGCACGATTTTACCAGCGTTCGCCGCCTCGGAAGCCAGCAGATACTCTTCTTCCTCCGACAGCTTCTCATCGAGCCCGGCATCCAGAATCGTGATGACGCTTCCCGCCTCATACCAGCGGTTCAGCGGCTCGTCATACAGCGTGTCAAAGAACTCATCCACATCGTAAATCCCCGACGGTTCCACGAGAATGCGGTCGTAGCCGCTCATGCCCATCGAGATCAGTTTCGTGCGGAATCGTCTGCGGTGTGTCTCTTTGTCGCATCCGCCGGAAATCATCTCCAGCTCGCACTGATCGCCGCGCAGTTCCTGCAGAAGCAGCATATCCACATTGACTGCCCCAAAATCATTCTCCAGGATGCCGATGTTCTTTCCCTGTGCCATCAGATACTTTGCGTACTGTTTCAAAAAAGTCGTCTTCCCTGAGCCAAGGAAGCCTGTAATCAGATCAATTTTAATCATTTCTGCTGTCCTTTCTGCTGTCTTTTTCCGTCTGCAGCCTGCGGAGCTTCGAACACTCTATTTTCGTCTGCGCTCTTTGCCGGTAAATATATCGATGTCTATGCGCCATACGGCAACGCGCTCCACCATCTCCGGCAGAAAAGCGATCTTCGCCTCCGGTGCGATATGCGCCATGATTTTTTCCAGGCCTTTCTTCTTTACCTCCGGATCTGTCACCTCCGTGATGGTTCCGTTTCCCATGATACTGCGGTACGCATAGGAATACGCACACGTATAGTCACCTGTAATCACTTCATGGTTGTAATCCATCTCCACCGCCACGCGCGGATCCGCTGCAAATGCAGCCGCCTTCCGCCCTTCTTTTGCCCCATGCAGGTACAGACAGACGTGAAGAGTTCCATCTTCTTCCCGGACATCATATCCATAATTCATCGGCACGATAAACATGCCTTCCTCATCCATCGCCCCGATCCGCACAACCTCGCAGCTTTCCAGAATTTCTCTTAAAATTTCAGGATCTGTAATCTCCCGCTTTTTTAAACGCATTTCACGCATCGCAATCACACCTCTCTTATTCGCAGCTATTTATGATATGGCTCCCCGCAGTTAATGCGGTAGCTCCGGTAAATCTGTTCCAGCAGAATAACCCGCATCAACTGATGCGGAAATGTCATTTTCGAAAAACTGAGCGCATAGTTCGAACGCTTCAGAACTTCCTCGCCAAGCCCTAAGGAACCACCGATCACAAAAATAATATGGCTCGTTCCCTGCACGCCGAGCGTATCTATTTTCTGGGCCAGCTCCTCGGATGTGAGCTGTTTTCCCTTAATTTCCAATGTAATCAGATAAGCGTCATCCCGGATATATTTGAGAAGGCGCTCTGCTTCTTTGTTTTTGATATTTGTCTCTACGGTTTCACTCGCGTTGTCCGGTGTCTTTTCATCCGCCACCTCGATAATTTCCAGCTTTGCATAGCGGCTGAGGCGCTTCGAATACTCGGCAATCGCATCCCGCAGATATTTTTTCTTTGATTTTTTCCTACTGTCAATACTGTAATTTTCATTCTGTAATCTTAAAACCCTTTCGGATATCTGTCAAAAACACCAAAAGCCATATAGATCACTTCTTGTCCGCGTCTATATGGCTTTTAGTTTAGAAAAGCAATGCCTTATGCATTTTTGCTTTTGATATACTCATCAATTCCTTTAGCTCCGGCTTTTCCGGCACCCATAGCAAGGATAACGGTTGCTGCACCTGTTACAGCGTCACCGCCGGCGTAAACGCCCTCTTTGCTGGTCTTTCCGGTTTCTTCCTCAGCTACGATACATTTTCTTCTATTGACATCCAGACCGTAGGTGGTGGAAGAAATCAGCGGGTTCGGGGAAGTACCAAGAGACATGATAACTTCGTCTACTTCAATTTCGAACTCAGATCCTGGAATCTCAACCGGTCTTCTTCTTCCGGAAGCGTCCGGCTCGCCAAGTTCCATACGGATGCAGCGGATACCGGTTACCCAGTCTTTGTCGTCGGTCAGAATTTCTACCGGGTTGGTCAGAAGGTCGAAGATGATACCTTCCTCTTTTGCATGATGAACTTCCTCTGCACGGGCCGGAAGCTCTGCCTCAGAACGACGGTAAATAACGTGTACCTCTGCGCCGAGACGAAGTGCGGTTCTTGCAGCGTCCATAGCTACGTTGCCGCCGCCGACTACAGCAACTTTCTTGCCGTGTGCGATCGGGGTATCGTAATCATCGCGGAATGCTTTCATCAGGTTGTTTCTGGTCAGGAACTCGTTTGCGGAGAATACGCCGTTTGCGTTCTCACCCGGGATTCCCATGAACATCGGAAGACCTGCTCCGGAACCGATGAATACTGCTTCAAATCCTTCGTCTTTTAACAGCTCGTCGATGGTAACGGATTTTCCGATGATAACGTTGGTCTCAATTTTTAACACCGAGAGATTTTACGTTCTCGATTTCAGCGGCAACTACTTTGTCTTTCGGAAGACGGAACTCCGGAATACCGTAACTTAATACACCGCCGGCTTTGTGAAGTGCCTCGAAGATGGTTACATCGTAGCCAAGTTTTGCAAGGTCTCCTGCGCAGGTAAGACCTGCAGGGCCGGAACCGATAACCGCGATCTTGTGGCCGTTTTTCTCTGCTGCCGGAACCGGTTTGATACCGTTTTCTTTTGCCCAGTCAGCAACGAAACGCTCCAGTTTGCCGATGGAAACAGCGTCGCCTTTGATTCCGCGGACACATTTGCCCTCGCACTGGCTCTCCTGCGGACATACACGGCCGCAGACTGCCGGGAGTGCACTGGACTCACCGATAATTTTGTATGCTTCCTCGAAGTTTCCCTCTTTTACCTGTGCAATGAATGCCGGAATGTTGATATTAACCGGGCATCCTGTGATACATTTTGCATTTTTACAGCCCAGGCAGCGCTGTGCTTCTTCTACTGCTTCGTCTTTGTTGTATCCAAGACATACCTCGTCAAAATTTGTGGCACGTACCTTCGGCTCCTGCTCACGTACCGGTACTCTGTTTAATCCCTTTGCCATTATTTGTCACCTCCGCACTGGCCGCATCCACCGTGATGGGTTGCGCCTTCCTGGTATCTTAAGAGAGCTCTTCCCTCTTCTGTCTTATACATCTGCTGACGTTTCATAGCCAGGTCGAAGTCTACCAGATGACCGTCAAACTCCGGTCCGTCTACGCAGGCAAATTTTACTTCATTGCCTACCATTAGACGACAGGCACCGCACATACCGGTTCCGTCTACCATGATCGGGTTCATGCTTACAACGGTCGGGATGTTCAGTTCTTTTGTCAGAAGACATACGAATTTCATCATGATCATCGGTCCGATGGCAACACAGACATCATACTGTTTGCCCTGGTTCTGTACAAGGTCGCGGAGTACATCGGTACCCATACCTTTTCTTACGTAAGAACCATCGTCTGTGGTTATGTACAGATTGCTGACAGCAGACATTTCTTTCTCGAGAATAACGAGATCTTTTGTCTTTGCTCCGACAATGGCGTCAGCAGTGATTCCATGCTCATGCAGCCATTTTAACTGCGGGTAAACCGGTGCAGTTCCAACACCGCCGGCTACGAATACGATCCGTTTTTTCTTCAGTTCTTCGATATCTTCGCTGCAGAACTCGGACGGCTGCCCCAGAGGTCCTACGAAATCCATGAAAGCATCTCCCGCTTTGAGATCTTTCATTTTTTTGGTAGATTCTCCGATCGGCATGAATACGATGGTGATAGTTCCTGCTTCTCTATCGTAATCACAAATGGTCAGAGGAATTCTTTCTCCTTCTTCATCTGCCTTGACAATAACAAACTGTCCAGGGAGGCAGTGCTGTGCTACTCGCGGTGCTTCTACTACCATACGGTAGATATTATTCGCGAGCATTTCCGCTTCTTGAATCTTGTACATAATATCCTCCTAATCTTGTTAGAAATATTTTAACAAAAGCACGACTTGGATTTTCGCGCATTTTATGTTAATACTTTATCACGTTTCCGGTTATTTGTAAACAACGGACAACATCTTTTCCCATCATCCGTGTTCCTCCAGATAATTTTCGAACTGTTCCATGGACATCAGAACTTTTCTCGGCTTGGTTCCTTCCTCCGGTCCTACGACACCGGCATCCGCGAGCTGGTCCATGATTCTGGCCGCGCGGTTGAAACCGATTTTCAGCACTCTCTGGAGCATGCCGATCGATGCCTTATCTTTTTTCGATGATAAATTTTCCGGCTTCCACGAAGTAATTATCGCGGTTATCTCCGCCGCCTGCGGCAGAACCGCCATCCAGGCTTACGGTGTGAATCCGTTTTTCGATATCCGGATCATAAGCGTTCTCGCCGTAGTGATCTTTTAAGTAGGCAACGACATCGCTGACCTCTTTATCCGAAACAAAGGATCCCTGCAGACGGGCCGGTTTCTGGTAATCCTGCGGCTTGTAGAGCATATCGCCTTTTCCAAGCAGTTTTTCCGCACCTCCCATGTCGAGGATCGTACGGGAATCTACGCTGGAAGAAACCGAGAATGCAATACGGGACGGCATATTTGCCTTGATAAGACCAGTGATGACATTGACGGAAGGTCTCTGTGTTGCAATAATCAGATGGATGCCGGCCGCACGGGCAAGCTGTGCCAGACGGCAGATCGCATCCTCCACTTCTCCCGGCGCAACCATCATCAGGTCGGCAAGCTCGTCCACGATAATGACGATCTGCGGCAGTTTTTCCGGTTTTTTGCCGTTTTCATCCGGCGGCAGCTCGGCAACTTTCGCATTGTAGCCTTTCATATCGCGCACGTTGAATTCCGCAAATTTGTTATAACGGTCTGTCATCTCCGCAACCGCCCAGTTCAGAGCTCCGGAAGCCTTTTCGGGTCTGTGACAACAGGAATAAAAAGGTGCGGAATGCCGTTATAAACAGAAAGCTCAACGACCTTCGGGTCGATCATGATCAGTTTGACGTCTTCCGGTTTTGCCTTATAAATAATACTCATAATCAGTGTGTTGATGCAGACCGATTTACCGGAACCGGTCGCACCGGCGATCAGAAGATGAGGCATTTTCGCGATATCTGCGATGACCGGCTGACCGGCGATGTCTTTTCCGACAGCAAAGGCCAGATTCGAAGAAAAGTTCTTAAACTCCGGTGTTTCAAGAAGATCACGCAGCATCACGGCCGTGTTCGTCTTATTTGGAACCTCGATTCCGACTGCGGATTTTCCCGGGATCGGTGCCTCAATGCGGACATCTGCTGCTGCAAGACTCAGCTTGATATCGTCGGTCAATCCGACAATCCGGCTTACTTTCACGCCCTGTTCCGGCATCAGCTCATACCGTGTGACGGTCGGTCCGCAGCTTACGTTATTGACTGTAACTTTGACACCGAAGCTGTCCAGCGTCTCCTCCAGTTTCCGCGCTACTTCCCGCAAATGCGCATCGGAATCGCCCATGGCACCGCGCATCCCTTTTTTCAGAAGATTCATCGGCGGTGTTTTGTACTCCGGCCGCTTTTCCTCTGCTTTTTTCCCGATTTCCTGACGAATGCCGTCTATATCCGCCTCGATCTCTTCACAGGAAGACCGCGGATTTCTCGTATGATCCGCAGACGTTTTCTCTTTTTTCGCCTCTTCTGCAGCTTGCCGTGTCATCTCCGGTCCTGTCTTTTCCGGCTCTTCAGCCGGCACAGAACCACGGTGAATCGAAAGCTCCGGCGTCTCCATCTGATGGGTATCGTCGTTTTCGTTTAAATCAGCCTTCGATTCCACATGAGAAAGAAGGCGGGATTTCTTTTTCTTCCCGGCTTTTTCGGTTCCTCCACTGGCTCAAGAATCAGCTCTTTTCCTTCCTCTTCCTCCATCGCAGCTTGGCGCGCCAGACGCTCCTGGCGGCGCTCCTCCGCCATCCGGCGGTGGTCATTCGTCTTTTCATGGATCGGCGCGAGAATCGGCTTCTGCGTCATCACGATCACGGAAATCACGATGGCGATCACAATAATCACCCACGCACCGATCTGGCCGAATCCCATGCCGAGAATTTTCACGACAGACCCTCCTAAGATTCCTCCGCCGAGATGATCGTAGGCGCTGTCAAAATAGTAATCCAGAAATGTCGTATCTCTCGTATAGCCGGACGCCAGAAGCTGCATAAAAGCGCAGAAAAAGACGAAGCAGCTGATCGCTCCCCGGTTTTCCGCACATTAAAAAGTTCTGTCTGTTTGCTATGTAAAATGCTGTTCCAAAGAAGATCAGAACCGGTGCTGCCCACTCTGTCACGCCGAAAAGGCCGAAAAAGAAGTCGCAGACAGCCTGTCCGATCACGCCGCCCATACCGAAATTACTGAGCATCAGCAGAATCGAAACAGCAAGCACGGAAAGCAGAATAATTTCTGCGCGCACTCCCTCGTCCATCGGCTCACGGACTGTGTTTTTCCTTGTGCCGGAGGTACGTTTTGCGGTACTGCTCTTTTTCACCGTTGTTTTTCTGGCCGTTGTTTGGGTCTGTTTCTTTTTTGCTGTCCCGGAAGCAGAAGTTTTTTTCTTTGTCTTCCCGCTTCCCTTTGTTGTATTTGCCATGCAGAACTTCTCCCCTTTCTCGTATTACAGCAGAAAATATCCTGCAATGGAGAATGTCCCGACAAGAAGACAGTACAAAGCAAAATATTTCAGTTTCCGTTTTTTCTACCACACGCATCAGAATGCGGATCGTAAAGTAACCGGCAAGTGCCGCCATGAAAACGCCGACCAGATATACCGGATGAAAAACAATTTTATTTTTTCCCATGGTCGCAATTTCAACGATCGTTGCCCCGATAATCGCCGGAACACTCACAATCAGAGAGTATTTCACAGCGTACGAACGGGTCATGCCGCCGATCACACACGCAGAAATAGTCGAACCAAGACGGGAAAGACCCGGAATCGTGGAAAAGCCTTGGAAGAATCCGGCAATCAGTGCATCTTTCGGCTTCAAATTTTTCTGCGTTTTTTCTCCCTCCGGAAGCATATCTGCCACCACAAGCAGAATCGCCGTCAGATACAGACCAACGCCAGGTGCCAGCAGATTCGAGGAGGTCAGTGTGACAAGGCTCTGAATCATGCCGCCGATTACAGCAGTCGGGATGGTGGTCAGAATCAGCAGGAAAGCAAGCATACGGTAGTTGCTGCCGAGTACCTTCCGGTACTGCTTTCTCTCCTGATGCTGACTGGAAAAGTGTTCCTTTAAATTATGAAACAGATCGATTATGATTCCGCACAGCGCGAGGAAGAGACGTTTCCATTCCTTCGAAAATGTGAGCAGAATTGCAATCATGGAGCCAAAGTGCAAAAGCACATTGAAAAACACCGTCTGCGTATCTTCGATCTTCATAAAGTGACGGAAGATAATCAGATGTGCGGAGCTGCTGATCGGCAGGAATTCCGTGATTCCCTGGATCAGGCCCAGAAATAAAGCTTCTATTACTGTCATTTTTTTATCCTGTTCCCTTATTTTTCTCTTTTGTGAAAGTCCGGCCAAAACTTCCGTTCGAATTTTCACAGCGAACTCATTCTAACACAAAATCCCCTGAAACACAAGCCGCGCCGTGAAGTCAATTTTCTGTCCCTGCTGCCTTTTTCATCAGCTCATTCAGCTTTTCGAGCGCGCGGGCAATGCCGCCGACCTCGTCGATCAGGCCTTCTTCCACTGCCTGCGGGCCGTCCAGCATTGTTCCGACATCCTTGACCAGCATTTTCGTATCGAGCATCAGCTCCTCGAGCCGTTCCTTGGTGATTTTAGAATGGGCCGATACAAAACCTGTGATCCGATCCTGCGTCTTTTCCATATTACGGTACGTCTGTGCAACACCGATGAACATGCCGTTTGTACGCACCGGGTGAATGACCATGGTGGCACTCGGCACGATCAGCGAATAGTCTGCTGCAACGGCGAGCGGGACACCGATCGAATGACCACCCCCTAAAACGAGCGATACCGCAGGCTTTCGCATGGACGCAATCATCTCTGCAATTGCAAGACCGGCCTCCACATCTCCGCCTACGGTATTCAGGAGAATCAGAAGACCATCAATACTTTTGTCCTCCTCGGCACGGGCAAGAGCAGGGAGAATGTGCTCATAGCGCGTCGCTTTCGTGCGCTCGCCGAGTGATTCATGCCCCTCCACCTCGCCGATGATGGACAGCAGATAAATGTTGGTCTTCAGTTCTACAATATTTTCTTTTTCTGTCTGGTTTTTCTGTGATTCTGCCATACGGATTTCCTCTTTTCTGCTATTCCAAAATAGCTTCATCAGTATGCGCAGATTCTTATGATTCTATGTAATTTCCAGTGAAATTACTCGTCCAGGTTGGTATATACGTACTGTACGTCGTCGTCGTCATCCAGCAGATCCAGGGTACGGTTCAGGTCTTTTAATGCCTGCGGATCGGTCAGCTCTACGTAGGTCTGTGGGATCATGGTAACGTCTGCCTCTGCCATGGCGATACCGTCTTTCTCCAGAGCCTCACGTACTGCGGAGAAGTCATCCGGATCGGTGATGATTTCGTAGCTGTCCTCTTCGTCTGCGAAGTCTTCTGCGCCTGCATCCAGAGCAAGCATCATCAGATCGTCAGCATCCATTTCGCACTCTTCTTTGTCGATGATGATCTGACCCTTCTCGTCAAACATGTATGATACACATCCCTGTGTACCGATGCTTCCCTGGCCCTTTGTAAAGGCATTGCGGACATTGGCCGCTGTACGATTCTTATTGTCTGTAAGACACTTTACGATAATAGCTGTGCCTGATGGTCCATAGCCCTCATATGTAGCTGTCTCATAGTTTACACTGTTGCCGTCTCCTGCCGCCTTCTTGATACCTCTTTCGATTGTATCGTTTGGCATGTTGTTTGCTTT
>ENA-OQIX01000284-OQIX01000284.1-human-gut-metagenome-genome-assembly--contig:-NODE-284-length-10840-cov-2.363950_pt1 | contig 10840 bp, 16 predicted proteins | sample MGYA00242591_ERZ504756 | MGnify/ENA primary metagenome ERZ504756 (study PRJEB26092, sample SAMD00036369) | human gut metagenome | host: Homo sapiens | study: EMG produced TPA metagenomics assembly of...
GCTTTTCTTGTTGCACACAGTATGCTGCATCTTCTGGGGTTATGATCATATGACACCGGAGGAAGCAGCCGTGATGGAGGCAAAGCAGGAAGAGGTGCTGCAGCGTCTCGGTATCACAAGAGACTGATTGAAAGAAGAAAAGGAGGGTCTTTATCAAAAAGAGAGGGTTTTACACATTGGGGATTGATCTGCTGAAAAAGATTGCCCGTTCGTGGGCATCGCTGGCTCCGGCGCATCGCCTTGGCCTCGTGATCGAAGATGCTTCGGGGCGTTTGGCGTTTCTGCTGCTATCGAGCGGTGTCTGCTGCGTTTTGCTAACGATGGTGTCGTTATCGCCCCTCGGGTTTGCCTTGGGACTTGTTGCTCCGATTGCCGCTGGCGCCGCTCGGGATGGCTTTGAGAGCCGGCGCGAGCAACACGATGCAGAAGAGGCAATGCCCGAGGCGTTTACCGCACTTTCCATGTCGCTTGCCTCGGGACATTCGCTGGCCCAGGGCATGCGCTTTGTGGGCGCTCATGCGCAAGAGCCAGTGCATACCGAGTTTTTGCGGGTGGCGGCGGCGATCGATTGCGGCATCTCGGCGACCGACGCGCTCGATGACTTGCTCGTGCGTATCGACGCCCCCGGTCTTTCGCTTGTGACCTTGGCGCTTAAGGTGTCTCAGCGCACCGGCGCTCCGCTTGCCGACTTACTGTCCGAGGCGTCGAGCATGGTGGGGGAGCGCATTGAGCTCAAGCGCCGCCTGGATGTTAAGACGTCGCAGGCTCGCATGTCTGCGCATATGGTCGCGGCGATGCCGGCGGGCATGTGCGCGGTGTTGGCGCTGCTTTCGGCAGATTTTCGTCGCGGTCTTGCGACGCCTGCCGGCGCGGGCGCTGTGGTGCTGGGTCTTGCCCTCAACGCCGTTGCCCTGGTGGTTATCCGGCGCATTATGCGGGTGGAGCTATGAGCGTCTTGGTCGGGGCCGCGGCGTGCCTGTGCGCGCTCAGTGTGTTTATCGTGACGGGTTTGGAGCGTGCAGACGCATGCAAGATCGCCCAGGTCTGCAAATGCGAGGCGCTGCTGGTTGTCGCGGCTGCCCGCTCGGTGACCGATGGCCTGGTAACACGGTTGAAGAGCATGCTCGGCACGGGTGGTACGGCGCAGGTGTCGCTTGGCGAGGTGTCCGAGATGATCGACGTGGTGCGTCTGGGGCTTTCTGCTGGCCTTTCGTTCGATGCGGCGCTTGAGGTTTTTTGCGCCAATCGCCGATCGACGTTGGCGCTCCGCCTTGAGCGAGCCTGCATGGCGTGGCAGGTGGGCGTGGGCACGCGTGAGGACGAGTTGTTGGCCGCCGCGCGCGACCTGGACGTGCGAGCGCTCGAGACCTTTGCCATTACGGTGGGGCAGGCACTCGCCCTGGGTGCCCCACTTGCCGAGACACTGGCCGCTCAAAGTCGCGAGATCCGTGCGGCTCATCGCGCCGCGGTCGAGCGCGAGATTGAGCGTGCGCCCGTCAAGCTGCTGATTCCCACCGGCACGCTCATCTTGCCGGCGTTGCTTCTGTCCATATTGGGCCCGCTGCTGGGAGCAGGCGGGATGATGTAGGGAGGAATACATGAACACGATGACTGACGCTGCTGGCAAGGTCCAGGGCTGGGCGTTTTGCCGGGCGGCACATGTTCGTCAGCGCGCCAAGGAACTATTGCAGGAGGAGAGTGCACAGGGTACCACCGAGTATGCCATCTTGGTCGGCGTGCTCGTGGTGATCGCGATTATCGCCATCGTCGCATTTAAGGGCAAGGTCCAAGATCTATGGAACGCTATCAGCGAGGGCATCAACAGCCTGTAGAGGGCGAGCGCCCCATCGGGGTGCTGCTGGTGTTTGCTTGCCTGACCGTGGCGATAGCGGCGGTGCTTTGGGGGCTTAACGCCGCGCGGCAGCAGCGTCCTGGGACCGCCTCCGATTTGGGCTCAGATTCGGCGGTGGCGTCTCAAAAAGATGAGATGCGAGATGCGGACGATTCGGATGTCGCTGTCACGGCGCAAACCTTTCTGCGGACGCTCGACAAGCGGTCTGGCACTGCGACGGATTCGCCTGAGGGCAACGCGATTGCGGTCCGGCTTGCATGGTCCGAGGACCGACCGATGACCGAAGCGGCGGCGGATATGCTGCGTGCCTATCGCGAGGTACCCACGGCGCAACTTGCTCTGAGCGGCTATCTCGACATCAAGGGAAACGTGTGGGGCGCCATCGTGCGCGACGAACGCGGCTGGGTCGATATGGTGACAATTGCCGCGGATGCTGGCGATGCTTCGTGTCGTCTGCGCGCCGTGCGCCTGAGCCCGCAGGCAACGGACTCAAAGGAGGGATCGTGAAATGCATGATGTCCTGCGTGAGGAATCTGCCCAGGCGACGGTCGAATACGCCATCGTCACGGTGGCGCTGTTATCGATCGTGCTGGCGATCGCGGGACTTTGGCGTGCCGGCACCGATGGGCGCTTGGCGGCGCTGGTTGAGCGGGCGGCATCCCATGGCGTTGCCTCGACGTCGGTTATCGACGCCGCTGCGGCCGCTAAGGACATCGCGTTGTATTGATGCCGCGCGCGAGGACCGGGCGCAGTCTACGGTCGAGGCCGCTTTTTTGCTGCCGACGTTTCTGACACTCATCCTTCTCGCGCTGCAACCGGTGTGCCTGCTCTATACGCGCGCGGGCATGGAGTCTGCCGCCGCCGAGACCGCGCGGCTCATGACCACGACGACGGCGGAGGACGACGATCTTAAGGAGTTCACCCGCCGCCGGCTTGCCGCAGTGCCCAACGTTTCGATCTTTCATGCCGGCGGGCCGTTGTCGTGGGATATCGAGCTTGGCCGGGCCGGTGCGGGTGGCGTCTCGGCCGTGTCCGTTTCCGGCAAGGTCAAGCCGTTGCCTGTGATCGGTGCGTTTGCGCGGGCTATGGGTGGTACCGCCGAGGGCGGCTACGTTGAGCTCAAGGTCGATGTCTCGTATCAATCGCGTCCCGAATGGCTGGAGGGAGATTATGATTCGTGGATTGCTGCATGGGATTAGGCGCTGCCTGTTGCGGGTGACGCAAGGGTTTGCGGCCCGCCGTCGACCAGGCGCTCTCCGCAAACGAGGCGGCTTTATGGGTCGAGCCGGTATCGACCTGTTTATCGAAGACGGTGCCTACACCACGCTCTCCTCTGCGGTGGTCATCTTGGTGGTGCTCACGCTGCTGTTTTCGTCGACCGCGGCGATATGGAGCATGTCGCGTGCCGGGGATACCCAGGTGGCGGCTGATAGCGGCGCGCTGGCGGGTGCCAACGTAGTGTCGTCCTATCACACGGCTGCCACGGTGGTTGATGCGAGCATCTTGAGTCTGGGGCTGGCGGGGTTTGCCACGATCGGGACGGGCCTGGTCGCCATCCTCATCCCGGGTGCCGAGCCGGTTGCCGGCAATATGGTCGACACCGGGATTGAGATCATTAAAACGCGCAACAAGTTTGCCAAAAAGCGCATCGGAAGGCTTACAGAAAATCGAGACGGCTCTGCCGTATCTGATCGCCGCGCGTGCCACGCAGGCGGTGTCGGCGCAGGATACCGATAGCGTGACCTATACCGGTACGGCGCTTGCCGTGCCCAGGACATCCGAGTCTGACTTCGCTGCGCTCGAGGGGTCCGAGATCTCGACCGATGCCATTAAAGACACATCAGGATGATTTAGAGTGTGCGGCCGAGGAGCTGCGGAAGGCTTCTGAGGACACGGCGAAGGCTAAAGAGCGTGCTTGGCTGGCGGATTGTGTGGGTCTGACAAGGGCTCGGTCGGCAGCTGTTCTTGCATGTGGGAGCGTGCGAAAAGCCTAACGGATCTCTCCGGTGTTCAAAATCCGCATTACTCATCGAGCGTTACGTGGGAGCCCCAAGTTGCCCTTGATCGCGCGAAGGACTACTACCATTGGCGTCTGATAAATGAGAAGCCCCACGGCTCGAGTGTCGAGATGAAGGCAGAGTCTGCGGCGCGTAAGGCGTTTTATACCTATGCGAGCGCGGAGGTCGATCGGGCACATATAACCGAGAACGGAGACAAGGTCTCCTCCTATATTCCGCTGCTGCCGCGCAACTCTGATGAGGTTCGGGCGACGGAACTCTATACCGATGCGGTGTGGCCGACGAGCGTGAACGATGACAAGGCGTATCTGCATTACGGGACGACCTGCCCTAACTATAAGAAAGGGACGCCGAGCGGATTTGCTTCGGTTGCCGATTACGATGGACAGGATAAATGCAGCAAATGCCATTTTGGCGTTTTCGTCGCTTGGTGCTGTTGCGGCGCCTTCAACCTCTATCGAAAACGGCTTCGAGTACCACTTTGATCGATTCAAAGACGCTCTGGAAGACTATGTCGAATGCCGCAACAAAGAGCTCGAGCTCGAACGTCAGACCGAAGACGAGACCGACCGTGCGAGCAATGCGTTTGACCAGGCCATCAAAGCGCTTTCGGGCGAGCGTCCGCGTATCGCCCCACCTGGCCGCAACGGCGTAGTCGCCTTTGCAGTTTCGGGTGATATTGCCAGCCCCGATCAACTTAACTCTTCGTTTAACACGGCGGTTGAGCTTGGCAGTCGCGGTGCCATCTCTGCCGCGGTGCTGGCGCCCGATGAGGCGACGGCGCAAAACAACGTGCTTTCGCGATTTTTCTCGACATTGAAGGAACGCTCGGGTGGCGTTGCCGGCGTACTCGACGGCGTCATGGATGTTTGGGGACGGCTGCTCGTAGGATACGGTGATATCCAAGGTTCGGCCGACGAACTTATGGACGAGATGATTAAAGGCCTAGGAGGGGGCAGCGGCGCGTTGGGCTCCATTGCATCGTGGCTCGGCGATACCGTTTCGGCGTCCGTGGCGGCGCTGGGTTTGGAACCGTGCGACTTGCGCCTGCGAAAGCCGGTGCTGACCGATTCCGCCAACGTCATTAAGAGCCCGGGGTCTGACATTGCTGGCCTCTCTCAAGCGCAAGACAAACTGCGAAGTATTCCGTTGGGCGTGACCGATCCCAAGGCGCTTTGCGAGGCGTTGGAATATCAAGTCGAACGCACCATCAGCGGTACGATGTTCACGCTTGCGGAGATTCCTCTGCCCGGCGGCGGCTCCATCCCGCTCACCGTCGATGTCGCCACGCTGGTTGGCGCTCTGGGCGGTGGGTCGTAATGAGTATCCGCATGCGTCTGCGCGAGGAGCGCGCCCAAGCGACGGTGGAGATGGCAGTGGTTACGCCCGTTTTGCTGGTGCTGGCACTCATCGTGTACAACGTCATGATCTTTGCCAGCGCTGTCGCGCGCTTCGACCGCGTGGTGCCCGACATCGTGTTGGCGCACGCCGTGGCGTCGGAGGGGGAGGGCGACGAAAGCTCTGCCGATGCCTCGGCGACGGTTCAGACTCAAATTCTGAATGCCATGGAGGGCTATGACTTGCAGATCGAAGTGTCGAGCGAGCAAGGCGCGGAGGCATCGGATGGTGGCCTGCTCTCCCTATCCGGTACGTTTAGGACCTACACCTGCACCATGCACTATGAGCCTTGGCCGACTTCTCTCAGCATCGCTGGCGTTCCGCTGGGGGCGCCGACAACGTTGTCGCACGAGCGCGCGGTGACGGTCGATCCATGGCGCCCGGGGGTGGTCATGTGACCGCGGTCTCGTCCTACATCGCCTACGCGCGGGCACTCAATAGGCTGGGTTGGACGCCGGCCGAGTTTGCGGTGGCGGAGTCGTTTGTCGTGCGCCTGCGCGGCATGCTGGGACGGCGTCCGGTTGCCGCCAACGGCCTGCCGCTCGTCATGGCGTTTCCACGCTGCTCTTCGGTCCACACGTGTTTTATGGCCTATCCCATCGACATCGCCTTTATCGATGCACGTGGCTATGTCCTCGTATGCTACGAAAACGTACGTCCCTGGCGTATGTGCTCCTGCCCCGGCGCCTGGGCCGTACTAGAGCGTCCTTCAATCATTGTTTCGACCCCTGCTCTCCAACGCGTGCCGGCTTAAGAATTGGCGACAGCGGACTTTCGTCATACGAAATTGGGTAAGATGGAGGAGAAGATGCATGGATGTTGAGATCCATCCCAACGCTAAAAAGCACCTGACGGAAAAGCAGGTGCTTAGCGCTTGGCTTGCGGTTACTGAGTGCATTCGTCGCGAGTCGAAGGACGAGCCGCCGAGATGGCTTGCGATTGGATGGCTCCCAGACGGACGAAGCGTGGAGCTTGTCGCGGTCGAGCTTGTCCGTGGGTGGCTTATCATTCATGCCTTGTCTCCAGTCCAGAAGAAATTTTGGCAGGAGATTGAACGGGCTCGGCAAAGGGGTCGATGATGGGCAAGACGTATACGGCCGCTAAAGGTCAGGTTGTAACGGATGAAATGATTGACGCGTGGTGCGAGTCGTACGAGCGCGGAGAGTTTCCGGATGGCGAACATACCGTTGGTGGGATCGTGCATGGACGGCCCCCGCTCTCAGGTGAGGGGACGGCAACGTTGTCGGTCAAGATTCCTCTGGGAATGAAGGAGGCCATTCGTCGACGGGCGGCTGCCGAGGGGATGACGCCAAGTGAGTTTGCCCGTGCGGCTCTGAGCGAAAAACTTCTTGCTGCCGGCTGATGTCTCTGACGTGCCGATTTATAGAACCGAGGCTGTGCTACAAAACTTTTTTAAAATTCTCGGTTGACCGGAACGCGTCCTTGGTTATACTAATCAAGCCTTGAAACAAGGCACACCTCAAATGGCTGGGTAGCTCAGTTGGTAGAGCAGAGGACTGAAAATCCTCGTGTCAGGGTTCGATTCCCTTCCCGCCACCTTGAATTGAACTTAGGACCTCTGCGAAAGGGTCCTTTCTTTATGCAGCCCCACATGGAATCGAACCCGTGAGGCGCGGAGCTGGAGTAAACGCGTAAGCGCCGCAGCGGTCCGTCCGCGACAGCGCGCGGACGGCGATTCCCTTCCCCGCCACCTTGAATTGACTAGGACCTCTGCAAAGGGGTCCTTTTCTTTTATGTAGGGTTCTGCGGAAACTGCGTCCCAGAATAAGGGCTCAGAACGGGACACACTTTCCGGTGCCTGCCTCCGGCGCGCGTACACACCTCGTCGCACCATTCCGAGCCCGCCCGCCCAGACATTCCTCCCACTTTCGCGTCACTTTACAGACCGTTCGGTCGCCTGTCCGCACACGCGGTATACTCAAAACAATACTTATCCTATGCAATACGATGCGGGTTCGACCTGCATGATCCGAAGGGGGCAGTGATGGAGAGGATACTCGGCGTTAATCTCTCTGGCTGGTTTATTCCCGAGCCTTGGGTGACCCCGTCGCTGTACGCGGCGACCGGTGCATCCAACGCGGCTGAGCTACAGGAGGCCATGGGTACCGCCGCCTATAACGAGCGCATGCGCCGCCATTACGAGACGTTTGTGAGCGAGGACGATTTTCGCCGCATGGCGCAGATCGGTCTCAATGCCGTGCGTCTGCCGGTGCCCTGGTATGCCTTTGGCTCACAGGAGTCCGATGCCTCCTACATATCGGTTGTCGATTACATCGACCGCGCAATTGAGTGGGCTGCCAAGTACGACATCCGCGTGCTGCTCGATCTGGCAACCGTGCCCGGTGGCCAGGGCGATTCCAACGATTCGCCCACCACGCCGGAGGCTGTTGCCGAGTGGCATTCGTCCACCAACGGCCGTCATGTCGCACTCGACGTGCTCGAGCGCTTGGCCGATCGCTACGGCGAGGCCGAGAGCCTGCTGGGCATTGAGCTGCTGGACACGCCGCAGATGAGCGTTCGCAAGAGCCTCTTCACCATGACGGATGGCATTCCTGCTCACTACCTGCGCAATTTCTATCGCGATGCCTACGAGCTCGTCCGTTCGTATATGCCCGAGGATAAGATCGTCGTCTTCTCGTCGTCGGGGCATCCCAGCGAGTGGAAGCATTTTATGCGCGGCGCCAAGTACAAGAACGTCTACATGGATCTTCACCTGTACCATTACCGCGACGAGTATGCGCTCGACATCACGAGCCCCCGCGGGCTGACGACGGCGATTTCGCGTAACAAGCGCGAGCTTAAAGAAGCGATTTCGACTGGGTTCCCCGTGCTGGTGGGCGAATGGTCGGGCGCGGCGATCTTTGCCAACTCGTCGGTTACGCCCGAGGGCCGCAATGCCTACGAGCGCGTGTTTATCGCCAACCAGCTGGCTTCGTTTGCGCCGGCTGCCGGTTGGTTCTTCCAAACGTGGAAGACCGAGAAGCGCATTGCAGCATGGGACGCCCGCGCGGCGCTCGGTACGCTCGAGCGCGGCATGATTGAATAGGTTGATATGACGCAAAACAGCGCCCATACGGGCAAACTCTATGTGGTCGGCACGCCCATCGGCAACCTGGGCGACCTGTCCCCGCGCGTTGGCGAGGCCTTTGCCGCCGCCGATGCCATCTGCTGCGAAGACACGCGTGTGACGTCAAAGCTGCTGATGCACCTGGGCATTTCCAAGCCGCTTGTCCGTTGCGACGAGAATGTGATCGCCAGCCGCGCCGCCGGCCTGGTCGACCGTCTGCTGGCGGGGGAGACCCTCGCTTTTGCCTCGGACGCCGGCATGCCGAGCGTGTCCGATCCCGGCCAGGCGCTGGTCGAGGCGGCGCGTGAGGCCGATGTGTCCCGTCGAAGTTATTCCCGGGCCCTCTGCTTGCGTCACGGCGCTCGTTTCGTCCGGCATTCCCTGCGAGCATTTTTTCTTCGAGGGCTTTTTGGGCCGAAAGCACGGCGACCGCGTGCGCCCGTTTGCCACGCGCCTTGCCGTGGTGCCCGGCGCACTCATCTTCTACGAGTCTCCACATCGCATCGTGGCGACGCTCGAGGCCGTGACCGGAGGTCTTTCCCCAGCGTGAGGTTGCCGTCTGCCGCGAACTCACCAAGCTGCACGAGGAGGTCTTGCGTCGGGCCCGCTGCCCAGCTTGCCGAGGAGCTGCGTTGCTCGCGGCGAGGTAAAGGGCGAGATCGCGCTGGTCATCGCGCCGCCGAGCGAGGATGAGGAGGCCGGTATCGTGCCGGTCGGCGCTGCGGCAGCGGATCCCGACGAGGCCCTGCGCGAGGATATCCGCGCCGCGCTCGAGGAGGGGGAGCCCGCGTCTGCGGTGGCCAAGCGCCTGTCTCAGAAGTATTCGCGCCGCAAGCGCGATGTCTATGCCATGGTGCTCGATATGCAATAGATGGAGGATATCCAGCCCTTGCGCTAGAATCATCCCCTGTATGCAACGTTTTTCTGGAGGACAAACCCCATGGATCAAAGCAAGCCTTCGTTCTTTATCACGACGCCCATCTACTACGTCAACGCCGATCCGCACCTGGGCACGGCTTATTCCACCATCATCGCCGACGTGCAGGCTCGCTATCGCCGCTCCGCTGGCTACAACGTTAAGTTCCTGACCGGCATGGACGAGCACGGCGAGAAGGTCGCCGAGGCCGCAGCCAAGCATGGCATGACGCCGCAGGAGTGGACCGACAGCCAGGCTCCGCACTTCAAGGAGCTTTGGAGCAAGCTCGAGATTTCCAACGATGACTTCATTCGCACCACCGAGCCGCGCCAGCATCATGCCGTGCAGTACCTGTGGGAGCGCATGAAGGAGTCCGGTTACCTGTATAAGGGCAGCTACGACGGTTGGTATTGCGTTGCCTGACGAGACCTACTTCACTGATACGCAGGTCCAGAAGGGCGACGAGGAGTACGGCAGCGTCGGCCAGCATCTATGCCCCGACTGCCACCGTCCGCTTGAGCGCGTCCAGGAGGAGTCCTACTTCTTTAAGCTTTCCGCCTTCCAGGACAAGCTTCTCAAGCTCTATGACGAGCACCCCGACTTTGTCGAGCCTGCGTTCCGCATGAACGAGGTTCGCAGCTTTGTCGAGGGCGGCCTCAACGACCTTTCCGTGAGTCGCACGAGCTTTGACTGGGGCATCCAGGTTCCGTTTGACGAGGGCCATGTGACCTATGTATGGTTTGACGCGCTGCTCAACTATATGACGGCCGTCGGCTACGGTGTCGACACCGACGAGGCGCGTGCCGAGCTGGCCTATCGCTGGCCCGCGCAGTTCCACATCGTGGGTAAGGACATCATCCGCTTCCACTGCGTCATTTGGCCCGCCATGCTCATGGCCATCGGCGAGGCCCTGCCCGAGCACGTCTTTGCCCACGGCTTCCTGACCGTGCGCAATGCCGAGACCGGCAAGGCCGAGAAGATGTCCAAGAGCCGCGGCAACGCCATCGCTCCGCAGGATGTTATCGACATGCTGGGCGTCGAGGGCTACCGCTATACTTATGACCGACGTGGTCCCCGGCACCGACGGCGCCATCAGCTTCGATCGCATGGAGCAGGTCTACAACGCCGATCTGGCCAACAGCTGGGGCAACCTCATTTCGCGCTCGCTCAACATGAGCGCAAAGTACTTTGACGGCTGCGCCCCGGCTAAACCGGCGTCTGCCGACGCGTTCGATAACCCGCTGGCAAAGATTGCCGACGGTTTGGTCGAGCGCTACATGGCCAAGATGGACGTGCTCGATTACGGCGGAGCCAAGGATGAGGTCATGGAGCTCATCCATGCCGCCAACCACTACATCGAGGACTCCGAGCCCTGGGCGCTTGCCAAGGACGAGGCCAAGGCTGACGAGCTGGCATTTGTGATCTACAACCTGCTCGAGGCCATCCGCATTGCCGCTCACCTGCTGATGCCGCTCATGCCCCAGACTTCTGTCGAGGCCCTGCGCCGCCTGTCCTGTGAGGGCGAGGCCGCGAGCGACGACCTCAAGGGCATTTGTACTTGGGGCCTG
>ENA-OQIX01000285-OQIX01000285.1-human-gut-metagenome-genome-assembly--contig:-NODE-285-length-10826-cov-2.015889_pt1 | contig 10826 bp, 10 predicted proteins | sample MGYA00242591_ERZ504756 | MGnify/ENA primary metagenome ERZ504756 (study PRJEB26092, sample SAMD00036369) | human gut metagenome | host: Homo sapiens | study: EMG produced TPA metagenomics assembly of...
TGCCCATCGAACCCGTATCGTTGTTTGATACGTGTGGTGATGGCCATGGCCCATGGTTCGTGCACGCGTCTGCCGTATGGCGAGTGGACGATCACACGCCAATCGCCTTCTTCATCCTGGCAGCGTTCGACGACCAGCTCACGGTCGTTGGGAATCGTTCCCGTGGCGGCGCGCTGTTCGGCAAGCAGGTCGGCAAGATTGCCGATGGCGTTGTCGTCCAATCCGTCACGACGTAGACGTGCGATTGTTGTCGTGTCGAATCGGCTGGTCTTGTCTCCTGCGATGCCGTCCGAGACTTCCGCGCGTAATCCTTGCGCCATATCGCGTATGAATCGGCCTTGGGACCGTCCGAATGCCGCGTCCCGCCCGTCGCCTTCGCCATGCCAGAACGGCAGTCGGGCGGTACGCCCTGGAGCAGGAACCACCACCACACGGTCCCGGGTGATTTCCTGGATCTGCCAGGTCGATGTGCCGAGGGTGATGACGTCTCCGACCCGGGATTCGTACACCATTTCCTCATCCAGCTCCCCCACTTTGCGTGGGCCCGGTCCGGAGCCTTCTTCGGGAAGCACCACGGTGTAGGTTCCTCGGTCGGGTATGGTGCCTCCGCTGGTCACGGCCAGTCGTTGAGCGCCAGGGCGCGCGGAGATGAGACCCGCCTCTTCGTTGTATTGCAATGGAGGTCGGAAGGCGGAGAAATCCTCGCCGTTGTAGGCACCGGTCATCATGCCCATCACAGCATCGAACATGGTTCTGTCGAGATCTTCGAATGGCGCGGCCTTGCGCACGGTCACGTACCAGTCGTCTGGTTTCAGATCATCCATCGCCGCGGCGGCGACGGTTTGCTGGGCAAGCACGTCCAAGGGGTTGCATGGAATGGTCAGTGTTTCGATGTCTCCGGAGCGCATGCATTCGATGCTTGCGGCCGTGCCGATGATTTGCTCTCGTGTAATCGGGTAGAACAGCGCATGCGAGACTCCCCCGACTTGTGGTCGGCGCGCCCCACCGCTGCAGTCCCGAGGACACAGACAATGGCGGTGCGATCTGGATGACCAGATCCACCGACCCCATGTCGATGCCGAGTTCAAGGCTCGATGTGGCGACCACGCAACGCAATTGGCCGCGTTTGAGCTGCTCTTCGATCTGTTTGCGCCGGTCTTTGGAAACGGAACCATGATGCGCCATGGCGATCGCGTCGGCGTCCGCATGCGAGGAGACCAGCATGGTGGTGGAGCCGACCACGGAATCGTAGTGTTTGGCGAAGCCTTCACGGCCTTCCGGGGAGCCCAGATCCGGATACGGCTGGGTGGAATCACTGGCTGTGGACTCCGGCTGGGATGCGTTGTCCGACACACTCAAGGCCGTTCGGCCAAGCCTACGGTCGGACAGCGCATCCCACCCTGCGTCCGCTTTGACGGCGGTTTCAGACCCAGTTTTCCGGGATGTGCGCAATTGCGCATACAGGTCGTTGAGCCGTGCGGTGAGTTTTTCCGCAAGGCCACGGGAGTTGACGAACACGAGGGTGGTGTGGTGTTTCAGCACTTCGTCAAGCACGCTGCGTTCGATGGCCGGCCATACCGAACCTCCGGTCGAAACCCGTGAGGTATGTTCGTCTCCCCCGCCCGAAGTCAGTCCTTTACGTTCCGCCAATGCCTCCATGGCAGGGCTCACCCCGGAAATATGCGTGGTATGGCGGTTCGGAAGTTTCACGGCGCCTGCCCGCCGCCCGGCGTCGTCGGAGACGGGATCGCGCATGGCCGAAAGCGGTTCCACCACTTTCAGATCCATGTCGGGGTGCGATTCGGGTCTGATGACGCGTACCGGCCGCGTGCCGCCAAGGAAACGTGCGGCTTCGGCCGGCGGTTCCACAGTGGCGGAAAGCCCGATGCGTTGGACAGACCGGCCGGCAAGGCTTTCCAATCGTTCCAAGCTCAGCGCCAGGTGCGCGCCACGTTTGGAGCCCGCGATGGCGTGCACTTCATCCACGATAACGGTATCAACGGCGGAAAGTATCCGTCGCGCCTTGGAGGTGAGCAGCAGGAACAGCGATTCTGGCGTGGTTACGAGGATATCCGGCGGATGGCTGACGATTCTGCGCCGTTCCTGCGGCGTGGTGTCGCCGCTTCGTATGCCCACGCTGACTTTCGGCGATGGCAATCCCATCGCCTCGCACTGTCCGGCGATGCCGGCCAATGGCGCTTGGAGGTTCTTGGCCACATCCACGCCCAGAGCCTTCAATGGCGAAATATACAGGACCTTGACGCCGCGGACGGGTTTGCGCTTCTTGGCATTGCAATCGGATTCAGCCGTGCCGTCCCCACCGCCGGACGTCCGCAATAAGCCATCGTCCTTCCCCGTCATCAGACGGTCGATTGCGGAAAGGAAGGCGCACAATGTCTTGCCGGAGCCGGTGGGCGCCACCACCAACACGTTCTCGCCGGAGCGGATGGCCGGCCATGCTAAACGTTGCGCCTCCGTCGGAGCATTGAACGCATGCTTGAACCAGGCCTTGGTAGGCTCCGAGAACAAGTCCATGCATTCGCACATACGTTCGATTATGGCATCGTCTTCAGACATCATCCACAACCGGCGGAAAGCTCGTCATCCACCGTCGTCGACCCATTCGAGCACACCGCCCGGCTGACGCATTCGAGCGTCTCACATATGGCGTCGTCAGGCGGCCGCACGGTCGCCGCACTTGCGGCGCAAAGTCTCATGCATGGCGACCATCAGCACCAGGAACACCACCAGATAAAACGGGAACAGGTTGACCGAAACATGCTGCGCGATCAGCCCGAACAGCGGCGGCATGCACATCGACCCCACATAGGCGCAGGCCATCTGCATGCCGACGATGGCCTGCGATTTGTCCTCGCCGAAATAAGCAGGAGTGGAATGGATGACGCACGGATAGATCGGCGCGCAGCCCAAACCGATGACCATCAGTCCCGCGATGGTGCCGATATTGTGCGGCAACGGCAGAAGCATGATGACGATGCCGGTCAGCACCAACGCCTGGCCAAGACGAATCATGGCCGGATCGTTCAGTTTCATGGTCAGGAAACCGCTGGCGAGACGTCCGACGGTGATGCCGATGCAAAACAGGCTTCCCCACATGGCCGCCGTGGTCTTGTCGATGCCCTTGCCAAGCGCCATATAGCTGCTGGCCCACAACATGGCGGTCGATTCAAGCGCGCAATAGCAGAAGAACATCACCAGGATTTCTTTGGCGCCACGAATGGCGAGCACACCTCGCACACCAAGCGGTTTGCGAGTTTCATCATTGGCTGTTCCGTCGGATTCGCCGGAAACTTCGCCCGTCTTTACCTCGGAACGCTTCTTCCACAGTGGCAGACTGAAAATAAGAATGGCGGTGAGCACAACCTGCAGTATGGAGATATAACGGTAGCCCCACGACCATCCTTGGCCGGCGCCCAAGGCGAATCCCATGATGTATGGGCCAGTCAACGCGCCAATGCCCCACATGGCGTGAAGCCAGCTCATGTGACGGCTCTCGTAGTGGATCGCCACATAGTTGTTGAGGGCCGACGTCAACGCCGCCCGCACCCAAGCCGTACGGAATGGCAAGCAGAATCAGCACCCAATAGTTAGGAGCAACGGAAAAGCCGAACAATGCCAACGCCGTCAACGCCACGGAAACCGCAGTGACCTTGCCCGCACCAAAACGCAAGGTCATACGATCGGAAAGCAACGCGGAAACAATGGTGCCAGCGGAAATCGTCATGGAAATGCCGCCAGCCCACGAAATGGGAGCACCCAAATCGACACTCATCGTCGGCCATGCGGCACCCAGTACCGCATCCGGCAGGCCAAGGCTGATGAACGCCACATAAATCACCGCAAGCAAAAGATTAACCACGCCCTACTCCTTCTTGATCGGTAGCCGCAGAAGACAATATCCGCCATTATTGTAAGTACATATAGCTACCAATCGGTAACTACTTGATTGCACTATCTACCGTAGAATCTTCAATCTTTACCACACGGGATCGCATACCATCTTCACTAAAAAACACCCTCCGAAACGTCTTGACGTAGCGGAAGGCGAGCTGACGACAACTTCGATCAGGTATCGATCTTCGAACGGTCGAAATCGTCGGCATTCTCAACGATGAACGCTTTACGCGGCGGCACGTCATCGCCCATCAGCAGACTGAAAATCTGACTGGCCTGTTCGGCGTCTTCCATACGGATACGACGCAGCATACGTGTGCGTGGATCCATAGTGGTGTCGGCCAGCTGGTCGGCGTCCATTTCACCCAGACCCTTATAGCGCTGAATGTCCTCGTTATAGCTGATGTGCTTCTTATCAAGATCAGCCAATTTGCCGGCCAGCTCATCGTCGGAATACGTGTAGATATACTCCCCCTTGTGAGCTCCGGTCAAGGCGATGCGGTGCAGCGGAGGCACGGCCGCATACACGTGACCGTACTCGATGAGCGGCCGCATGTAACGGTAGAACAAGGTGAGCAGCAGAATGCGGATGTGCGCGCCATCGACATCTGCATCGGTCATCATAATGACCTTGTTGTAACGTGCTTGCTCGATGTCGAAGCTCGCTCCGGAGCCAGCGCCGACCACCTGAATGATCGCCGCGCATTCCTTGTTCGACAGCATCTGCGACAACGACGCCTTCTGCACGTTGAGAATTTTGCCTCGAATCGGCAGCAACGCCTGGAAACCGGATTACGCGCGGCTTTGGCGGTGCCAAGTGCGGAATCGCCCTCCACGATGAACAGTTCGGCCACATCGTCATTGCCTGGCTGGCAATCAGACAGTTTCGGTGGCATGGATGCCGATTCGAGCGCGTTCTTGCGTCGCGTCACCTCTTTGGTCTTACGTGCTTGGATGCGGGCGTGCATTTCGCCGACGATCTTTTCAAGCACGCGGCCGGACTGTTCCTTATAGCCACGTTTGGAGCCGGTTATCATCTCGCCGAACTGCCTGTCGGTCATTTTGCTGACGATCGGCTTGACCTGCGCGGTGCCGAGCACATCCTTGGTCTGACCTTGGAACTGTGGTTCGGCGATACGCACAGTGACGACGGCAACCAGACCTGCCAGAATATCGTCACGTTCGACTTTCATGTTGGAATCTTTGAGATTCACTTTGAGCTTACGTGCATTGTCTTCGATGGCTTTGCGAATCTGCTTGGTCAGGCCCAACAGATAGCCATCCACATGGGTTCCACCGCCCGGGGTTTCCACCACATTGACGAAGCTGCGCATGGTGGTGTCGTATCCGTTGGTCCACCGCATGGCGATATCGACGGCACAATTTCTCGTAACCTTCTGCGCGTGCAGTTCACCGCCATCGCCAACGGCTTGGGTTTCCTCAACATAGGTGTCTTCGCCAGTGATACGCCAAATAGCGGAAACCGCTTCGCCTTTGGACAGGTAATCCACGAAATCCTTCACACCGCCGGTATGGCAGAATTCCTCGATACGGGAGTGGGTATACTTCGATCCCTGAGGTTGTGCCGCAACATCGGCTTCCTCGATCTGCTCCGCAGCTTCCTCGTGCTCGGCAGCGTCATGTTCAGATTCATCGCTTTCGGCAATTTCCTGCGGTTCATCACCTGCAGCATTTGCAATATCGTCGACTTCCAGCATTTCGTCGACTGATTCATCGCCGGTTTCCGGAATATTCTCATCGATAACAGTGATTTTCAAACCCGGCACCAGGAAGCTGGTCTGCCTGACGCGATCAATCAGCTGCTCGTAGCTGAATTCCGCGGTGTCGTTGAAAATCTCCGGATCAGCCCAATAACGAATGCGAGTTCCCGTGGTCTTCGGACTGACCTTGCCAATGATTTCAAGCTCAGTCGGACGGTTTTTACGCGTGCGTTTGAATGGCGCATCCGGAGATGGGTGCTCCGGATCAGCATCGGTATACACACCAGGATGACCCTGATGGAATGACATATGATGCGTCTTGCCGTCACGATCCACTTCCACGTCAAGACGGGAGCTCAACGCGTTCACCACTGACGAGCCCACGCCATGCAAACCGCCCGAGGCTCCGTACGAAGAGTTACCGAATTTCGCGCCGGCATGCAATTTGGTCAACACCACTTCCACACCGGTAAGTTTGGTTTTCGGCTCGATGTCAACAGGGATACCGCGGCCGTTATCGGCCACTTCCACGGAACCGTCGCTGTGCAACGTCACAACGATATGATTGCAGACTCCCGCAAGAGCCTCATCGACGGCATTGTCGATGATCTCCCATAGGCAGTGCATCAGGCCCTGGCTGTCGGTCGTGCCGATGTACATGCCCGGACGTTTGCGCACCGCATCCAAGCCTTCGAGCACGGTAAGACTCTCAGCACCGTAATTATCCTTAGCCATGTTCCCTTTCAATTGTCGCCTTACAAGACATGAAGTCGAGAAACCCTGCGTTCATGCCGGTTTCTCGACTTCATTCACTCACGTCTGATTACTATCACTGGTCCAGGAAGTCGCGCAGCGTCTGCGAACGGGACGGATGGCGCAGCTTGGACATGGTCTTGGACTCGATCTGACGGATGCGTTCACGGGTCACGCCATACACACGGCCGATGTCGTCCAGCGTCTTCGGCTGGCCGTCTTCCAGGCCATAGCGCATCTTGATGACGCCGGCCTCACGCGGAGACAGGGTTTCCAGCACCTGCTTGAACTGTTCCTGCAGCAGGGAGAAGGCCACGGCGTCGGACGGAGCGATGGCGTCGGTATCCTCAATGAGGTCACCGAACTCGGAATCGCCATCCTCGCCAAGCGGGGTGTGCAGGGAAATCGGCTCGCGGCCGTACTTCTGCACTTCCTGCACCTTCTCAACCGGCATATCCAGCTCGCGGGCCAGCTCGTCCGGCGTAGGTTCACGCCCCAGATCCTGCAGCATCTGGCGCTGTACACGGGACAGCTTGTTAATCACTTCGACCATGTGCACAGGCACGCGAATGGTGCGGGCCTGATCGGCCATGGCACGGGTGATGGCCTGACGAATCCACCACGTGGCGTAGGTGGAGAACTTGAAGCCCTTCTTCCAGTCGAACTTCTCGACGGCACGAATCAGACCAAGGTTGCCTTCCTGGATCAAATCAAGGAAGAGCATGCCGCGACCCGTGTAGCGCTTGGCGAGCGAGACCACAAGTCGTAGGTTGGCTTCCAGCAGATGGTCCTTAGCCTTCTTGCCGTCGGCGGCGGCCCACTTGAGTTCACGCTTGCGCTTGAACTCCATGCCTTCGCTTTCGGTGTCGAGCAGGTGCTGGGCGTACAGGCCGGCCTCGATGCGCTCGGACAGGTCGACTTCCTGCTCGGCATTCAGCAGGCTCACACGACCGATCTGCTTCAGGTAATCCTTGACCGGATCTGCGGTGGCGCCGGCTGCGATCACACGACGCTTCGGATTGCCGGACGGCGTCAGATTGTCGTCGTCATCATCGTCACGCACCACGAAAGCGCCTTTTTCCTTGGGCTCTTCCGGCTTTTTGCGCTTGTCTTCGTCATCGTCTTCCAGTTCGGAATCGTCATCCTCGTCGATATTGTCCTCGTCGAGGTCGTCATCCTCCCCTTCGTCGTCCACGTCATCAAGGTCATCGTCGAAATCATCAAGATCGGCATCCTCGACGGGATCGTCTTCAGGAGCGTCCTGCTCGATCAGGTTCTCTTCTTCTTCCGCTTTCTTGCTTTTCTTGGCGGCGGAGGTCTTCTTCGCGGCCGTCTTGCGCGACGTCTTCGTAGCGGTCTTTGAGGACTCGCTCTTCTTGGCAGCAGGCTTGCGCGTGGAGGCCTTTTTTCCGGAGGTGGTCTTTTCGGTCAGATCAGTCTGTTCCGTATTTACCGTCGTTTCCTTGGTGGCCAAACTTATCCTCCTATTGATCCCGCCGGAAGCGTATACCATATGGACCCACTTCTGGCAAGGGCAAATCGTCAACTATGCGAGTTAACCATCTTGCAAGGACGATTATTCCCGCGTGTTGAGCTCACCATGCGCAAGTACCGCTTCCTTTCGGCGTGTTGCTCTATGTCTCTTCGGCCCATACCGGTCCGATATGACGATGCGCCGCGGAGCAGATGATCGCCGCGAGCGAACAATTCTCATCCAACGCGAGCGCACGCATCGCGCACAGCATGGCGCGCTCATCGCCCATCCACCACAGCACATAACTGATGATGGCCAATGGCTGCACATGATACCGTTCGGGGACCATCCCGATGATGTCGAACATCATGTTGACGCCGTTGTCGCAACGTTTCGCGTCGGGTTTTCTTGATGCGTCACGGAACGATCCGTTGAGGGATTCCTCCAGATGACGCGTGTTGCCGGGAAGTGTCGGATTGGCCATGAATCCCATGAGAAAGTCACGTGACGAACGTCGTTCATCCACGATGATGGAGACCAGCAGCGCGTCACGCACCGCCATGGTCTGCTGCATGGCGATGGCAAGTGCTCCCGCACCGTTTCTGGACAGTCTGCATTCTGGCGATGAATCGTCACCTCCCGACGATTCATCGGCCAGCTCATCCATCCATTCCGAGAATGGCTCCTGCAGGAAATCGCGTATGCTCTCCGCCATGCCCAGCGATTTGCAATCCTCCACCAATTGGTCTTCAAGCCGTTCCATCTCGGCTTCGCATATCGGCATGGGCTCGTCGATCGTCTTCATGTCTCGTCCTCCTTGGCGTATCGGAGCGGTCGCTTGATGCAGGCCGCTTTGTTGGAACTATGCATCATCCGGCAATGCAATGAGGCGTTTCGGGACCCCTGTGGTCGGAGAACGTGAAGCTCGGCGTGTCACGAAACGTCCGGCACCGTCTCACCCGCTGCAATCATTATGTTTTCCTCTTGTCGAATGTGTGTGGATAACCTTGACCCATGACTAGCTCTTCCGATTTGGAACAGATTGAAACGCGCACGCTCTCGCTGGTAAGGGATTTTTCGTTCCTGCATGCGGACGATCCGGTGGCGAATTCCTGCAAAGCCGTCGCTGATGCGGTGGCGCAGCAGGCGGTCACGTCAAGTGAGGGCGGCAAACGTCTGCGGGCGTTGCTGACGTTGGATGCGTTCCGCGCGTTCGCGCCGCAGGATGTGGCGGAACGTGATATGGATGCGGTGTTGGATCTGGCATGCGCGATCGAAGTGTTCAGACCGGCGCGTTGGTGCATGACGACATCATCGACGATTCCGATCTGCGCCGTGGCAAGCCGTCCGCTCATCGTGCGCTTGCCACGGATACCCATAGTGATGCCATCGGCCATGGTTTGGGCATCATGTTGGGTGATATGCTGGCCACCGCGAGCGTGGATATCGCCAATAAAGCGGCTTGCCGGCTTGGCTCCGGATCTTCCGTGGTGTCGGCCTTCCTGAATATGCACCGTGAAGTGGAAATCGGCCAAGTACTCGATTTGGCCGTGGAACTCAATACGTTAGACGATCCTGAAGAGCTGGCGTCGGCCTCTTTGAATGTCTTCCGTTGGAAGACCGCCAGTTATACCACTATCGCACCTTTGGAATTCGGTATGCTTGCCGCCGGCCTCGCCCCTCGCGGACGCGCGCAGGCTCGCACTGGCGATTGGATTGCCTCTTGGTTTGGCGTTCCAGCTCGCGGATGATCTTCTGGACGTCATCGGGTCGAGCCGCAATACCGGCAAACCGGTGGGCGGTGATATCCGTGAAGGCAAACGCACGGTGTTGCTGGCCGATGCGATTGAGGCTGCCGGCGATGTCGAACGACGTGAACTCATCGACATGTGGGAAGCCGAATCACGTGACGAGGCACATGTTAGGCGTGCCATCGCATTGTTCGAGTCCACTGGTGCCATCGCACGTTCCAAGGAACGGATCGCCGGTCTGTGGCTCGAGTCGAAGGCCGCCATCGAGACGCTTGAACTATCGCAGGATCGCAAAGACATGCTTACCGAAGCATGCGCACGTTTCGTACCGATTGTGCGGGAACAGGGCTGATGCCGCCGCACTGTGAAAGACCCGTGTTCATCGCATCTTCCGCAAACCATTCCTTGTAGACTACAAGTGAACACATCTTTGTCGCGAAACGTTTTTTGAAGAAGGAATCGTACCGATTAGCCATGAGTGAAGCCCAGCATGCCCCCGAAGGCCAGGTCATCGAAGGCCGGTACCGAGTCGTCAGCAGAATCGCCGATGGCGGCATGGCCACGGTGTATCAAGCTGTTGACGAGCGTCTGGGACGTACCGTCGCCATTAAGATCATGCACACGCAGCTGGCACAGGGCCCACAACGCGACCAGTTCGTGGAACGTTTCCATCGCGAGGCCCGTTCCGCAGCAGCAATAGCCAATCCCCATATCGTGCAGGTGTATGACACCGGTGAGTTCGATGGACTGGATTTTCTTGTCATGGAGTACGTGCATGGCGTGAACCTGCGGTACGAAATGAACCAGCAAGTCACGTTCAGCGTTCGTGAGACGCTACGCATAGTCGGTGAGACGTTGGACGGCTTGGCTTCGGCGCATCGCGCAGGCGTGGTGCACCGCGATATCAAACCGGAGAATATTCTGCTCAATGACCGAGGACATGTGCAGATCACGATTTCGGCCTGGCCAAGGCGTGTCGCAGGCCACGCTGTCCTCCACCGGCATGCTGCTGGGCACGGCCGCCTATCTGGCGCCAGAAATGATTCAGCACAATCAGGCAACGCGCAGGGAGACCTGTATTCCGTAGGCATCATGCTTGGGAGATGCTGGCCGGCAAGGTGCCGTTCACCGCGGACAATCCGGTGACGCTGGTGTTCAAGCACGTGCATGAGGATGTGCCGGATATCACGACCGCTTGTCCGGACATCAATG
>ENA-OQIX01000289-OQIX01000289.1-human-gut-metagenome-genome-assembly--contig:-NODE-289-length-10777-cov-1.891455_pt1 | contig 10777 bp, 13 predicted proteins | sample MGYA00242591_ERZ504756 | MGnify/ENA primary metagenome ERZ504756 (study PRJEB26092, sample SAMD00036369) | human gut metagenome | host: Homo sapiens | study: EMG produced TPA metagenomics assembly of...
TAGAGATATTCGAGAAACGAGCGGCGGCAAGCGAACATCGGCTGTTCGATATACAGCGTTAATCTGCCGATGGGGACGTCCCTCGAGCGGACGAATGGCGACATTGAACTGGCAGCGGCGCAAGATGAGCGCCGGAAGGATGCTCACACCCAGGCCGTCCTCGACCATGGCCATAATCGCATAGTCATCCCAGGTCGACAGTTTTGAGCGCACCGTCAGCCCCGCCCGACGGAACAGCGGCGTAATCTCGTCATCGGCGCCGCGTTCCAGCAGAATAAACTGCTCGTTGGCCAAATCGGCAAGTGAAACGGCCTCCGCACTGGCAAGCAGAGAGTCTGTCGGCACCACCGCCATCAACTCGTCGCGCACCAAAGATCGCGATGTCATGCCATTTTCTCGGGGCTCATGCGGGATAAAGCCCAGATCGCAGCGGCCCTGCGCCACCCATTGTTCAATCTCTGAATAGTCGCCCATCAGCAACTCGTAATCGACGTCTGGATAATCGGCACGAAAACGCGCAATCACCGGCGGCAGCACGTGGGTCGCCACGCTCGAAAACGTACCGATGCAGATTTTGCCGCGCATGAGCCCACGCATCTCATCCACCCGCCGCTGCAAGCGAATGAATTCCTCGCAGAGCGCCTCGACAGCCGGCATGACCTGCCGCCCGTCGGCAGAAAGCGTCACGCCCTCGCGGCTGCGATCGAGCACCTTAAAGCCCCAGTCGGCCTCGAGGTCGGCCACCATGCGGCTCACGCCCGATTGCGAATAGCTCAGATGCTCGGTGGCGCGCGTAAAGCTTCCGGCGCGCACGGTCTCGAGCAGCACCTGCATCTTTTGAATATTCGTTTCCACGGCACGCCTCCGCCTTTGCATGATGTTTTGTCATGTTAACTATGCATTATACTCGTTTTTCTTCTAAAGCTACCTCACCCATAGTGAACATGCACGGATATAGAGGGGACGGCGGCTCATGAACAACGGACTGTTTATGTATTTAGCAGCATTGTTGCTGTTTGGTTCCAACGGCATCATCGCCGCGGCCATCGCACTGCCGAGCTCCGATATCGTGCTATTGCGCACCTTTTTGGGAGCCCTCTCGCTTGTCACTATCCTCGCCATCACCCAACGTCATAAGCTGCAGGCGCCATCTCACCCCCGCGAAGCTGCAGCCCTGATCCTCTCGGGAGCCGCGCTGGGCGCCAGCTGGATTTTTCTATTCCGCGCTTATCAGACGATCGGCGTCGGCATCTCCTCGTTGCTGTACTACTGCGGCCCCATCATTGTCATGGCGCTCTCCCCGCTCATCTTTGGCGAGAAATTGACCGGCGGCAAAATCGCCGGTTTACCGCCGTCGCTTGCGGTGCTTTTCTCATTGCAGCGCAAGGTCTAGGCGGCAATATGCCCATTGCTGGTATCGCCTGCGGCATCGCCTCGGCATTTTGCTATGCGCTGATGGTCATCGCTAGCAAGGGTGCGCCACACATCGAAGGCCTCGAGAACTCCACGCTCCAGGTGAGCGCCGCCTTTGTGACCGCACTGGTTCTCACGCTCATCACGCAGGGCGTTCCCTCATTCCTGTCCGCCGGTGCCGCCGCCAGTATTGATTGGCGCGCCGTCGTCATGCTCGGCGTCGTCAACACCGGCATCGGTTGCCTGCTCTACTTTAGTGCTGTCGCCAAGCTGCCAGTCCAGACCGTCGCCGTCGTCGGCTACCTCGAGCCGCTTTCGGCGGTCGTGTTCTCGGCCGTCCTTTTGGGCGAAGCCATAACACCGGTCCGCCTGATGGGCGCCGCACTTATCATCGGCGGCGCGATCTTTTGCGAACTCGCCGGCAAACGCGCAAGCACCAAGGCCAGTATCGCCCAGGCAGCACGCGCTTAAGGGACATTTTCTCGGGGCGCATGCGGGATAAAGCCCAGGTCACAGCGGCCCTGCACCTCACAGGAGATGCAGGGCCGCTTTGCATTGCGGAAAAGCTATCGGCTACGAACGGCGCGGCTCGGGAACCACGAGCCTATCGGGGCTCGCGCCCTCGGCATCCATCAGGCTCACGTAGCGAATCGACGGATCCCCATACATCGCGTAGTAATAATTGCCCGTGCGCGCGCTAAAGCATCCGGTGTAGATAGTCTTCTCGAACTTGCCATCGCCCATCCTGGACGCTCCCTCGATCATCACCACGCCCTCGAGCGAGCGGAACATGCGAACGACGTTTTCGGTCTCGCTCTCCTTTTGCGGGTAATTGGCATTGAGGTACGCCGCCTTTACAAAACGGCTCGGCGAATAGCAATCGCCCGGAATACCGCGCATGCCGGCACCGGCTCCATAGGGCTTAAGCTCGGCGCCACGCCATGTCGCCGTCTGCGGAAAATCGCTTGTGGCGGTGATATAGGTGCGGAGGTTTTCCATGTGCCACGGGAAGGTGGGCTGATTGGCGAGGGTGTCGACCGGATCGCCGTATACATGCAGGCCGTCAGCCATCATCTCGACCACGATGCTACGCTGGCTGTCGCCGATAACCCAATGGAGCAGCGACACGCCCAGCCCCTCTCCGGCAGATTTGGCGACAATCACCGTGTCGCACAGCGCGGCCTCGACCTCGTCGACCGTCGAAAACGTCGCTGCCACCCACAGGGGAAACTCATAGGCTGCGATATTGGTCTTGCCGTCGACAGGGTCCTCGGCATACTCGGCATAACCCGGGAAATTGAGACCCGCCACGGCGAGGCCCGCATCGTTGCCGCAGTCGAAGAACATAGGGTAGTTCTTGTAATCGATGCACATGCCGATTACCGCGTGTGCCGCCGACGCATCGTCGATAAACGAATACGGGATGTGGAACCCGCGCGGCATCACGCGAACCTGTTGTCCGTAGTCAAAGCTCCAGTCGAGGTTGCGGCCTAGATACATGTGGCCAGAATTATCGGTAAATCGAATGCTCGTGCACATAGCGCCTCCTAGCTTTACGTTCCTGCTAAGGTTATTGTCACCAAACAAAAAGGCGCTAAACACAAAAGCCCGGACATGACAACAATGTCATACCCGGACTAAAAACGACGAGGTGCGGTGCTTTGGTCCCCTTAGACCAACTTTCCAAGACAGTGATCAATCATGTGCTGGATCATTTGCGCCTCAAAGCCTGCGTAATCGCGGCGGCACTCCTTCATCTTGCCGTCGACGATCTGGTCAAAGGCAACCTTGCACTTGATATAGCGCGTGGACTTGGTGACCTCCTCGTGCGTCAGGCAGCTCTCCTCCATCTTGCTGGCGCCCAGGCCAAACACCAGACGGGGGTTGTAGAGCACGTGGGGCTCGCCGGCGTCGTCCAGGTAGACGCAGACCTTCTTGGTAACGCCAATCTGGTTAGCGGCAAGGCAGCCGGCATCGTCGAGCGACTTGATGGTATCGATCAGGTCCTGAGCAACCGACTCGTCCTCGACGGTCGCAACCTCGCAACGCTGGGACAGGATAGCCTCGTCGTGGCAAAGCTCTTTAATCATACGTTCCTCCATAGGGGTCGTTGTAACCGCTTAAGTATACGGTACCCACACATTTTCATGCGATAAATACCGTCCGTCTGTTACAAAGCGCCGAACATCAACATGCGAGGAACAGCAAGGTTGTAAAGACGATATAGTAAGTGAGTTCGTGTCAATCGGCCTAAACTCGGGGCTGAACAAGGAAAGGGTATGCATGGACGAACTTTTTCACGTCAGTGAGCGCAAGTCCACAATCGGGACCGAACTTCGCGCTGGACTGACAACATTCCTGGCGATGGCCTACATCATCGCCGTCAACCCCGCAGTGCTCTCGGGCGCTGGCATTGATGCGGGAGCGCTCGCCTGCGCCACCTGCCTGGGCGCCGGCATCATGACCATCTGCATGGGCATCTTCGCCAACCGCCCGCTCGCCTGCGCGTCGGGTCTGGGCATCAACGCCATGATCGCGGGCATCGCCACCACCATGTGCGGCGGCGACTGGCACGTGGCCATGAGCGTTATCTTCCTCGAGGGTATCGTCATCTTGCTGCTCGTCCTGTGCGGCCTGCGCGAGGCCATCATGGACGCCATCCCCGTGGTCCTGCGCCACGCCATCTCGGTGGGTCTGGGCCTGTTTATCGCCATGATCGGCCTGTGCGACGCCGGCATCATCACCGCTGGCGCCGGTACGCTCGTCGGCCTGGGCGACATCGCCTCCCCCACCTTTATCGTCGGCATCATCTCCATCGTCGTGACGGTTGCCCTGGCTTCCCGCAACGTGCCGGGCTCGCTGCTCATCGGCATCATCGTCGCCGTTATCGCCGGAATCCCGCTGGGCGTCACCCATGCGCCCGAGGGCCTCATCGCACCGCTCGACTTCTCGACCTTCGGCGCCCCGTTTGCCAGCACTGCCGACGGCAACCTTGCCATCGTGAAGGTCCTGACCGACCCGATGCTGCTCGTCGTGGCCTTCTCGCTGCTCATGAGTGACTTCTTCGACACCATGGGCACCGCGATGGCCGTCGCCAAGCAGGGCGAGTTCCTGACCGAGGACGGCAATGTCGAGGACATCCGTCCCATCCTGGTCGTCGACTCCGTGGCCGCTGCTGCCGGTGGCTTTATGGGCGTCTCCTCCATCACCACTTTCGTCGAGTCCACGTCCGGCGCTGCCGACGGTGGCCGCACGGGTCTCACCTCCGTCACCACCGGCGTGCTGTTCATCCTCGCCGCGTTCTTCTCCCCCATCGTCACCATCGTTTCCTAGCGCCGCCACCTGCGGTGCTCTGGTCTACGTCGGCTACCTCATGATGAGCGAGGCCTCCGAGATCGACTGGTCCGACGTGTCGCAAGGTTTCCCGGCGTTCATGATTGTCGCCGGCGTGCCCTTCACCTACTCCATCTCTGCCGGCATTGGCCTGGGCTTTATCGCCTACGTGATCGTCGCGCTCTTTAAGGGCGAGGCCTCCAAGATCAAGCCGCTCATGTGGATCGCGGCCCTTGCCTTCCTCGTCTACTTCTTCGTGGCGTAACAGCATAGTCTGCTAAAGCAAAACAACAAGGCGCGGAGTCGCATCGAGCGGCTCCGCGCTTTTCTTTTAAAGCCAGGCAACGCACGGACGCGCGATGTATTGCTTCCCGAGTTTTGACATTTTGCCCTCCAAACGGCACTACCGCCGGCTACATCCTGCAGATATGCTGGGCTTAATCGCATAGGCCCTATGAGGATGGGAGTAACCATGGCCGCCTTGTTCACGACCCCCAATCGCGATGACAAAACCTCTGGAGCCCATTTTGTCGAGCCCGACGTGTGCCGTCGCACGCTGCTCGCACACGGCAGCTGGCGCCGCGTGACGCACCGCATCGTCTGCGGCCTGGCCTGCGCGCTCACGGTGAGCTCGCTGCTCATGCCGAGCGTCTCGCTCGCAGCGGAATGGGTCAAGGTCGGCGGCAACAAGTACAACACCGCGGCGAGCGACGAGGCCGGTACCTGGTCGTGGGACGGCGCCGACGACTTGAAGCTCAACAACTATAACGGCGGCGAGATCCAGGCCGCAGGCAAGCTCAACGTGAATTACTCGGGAAACAACATCGTCACTGCCGACTGGATCGAAGGCATCAAGGCTTCTCATGGCAAGAATGAGAACGCCGAGCTCAATATCCAAGGCAACGCGGGCAGCACGCTCAGCGTGACATCTACTGAGGACGCTATCCTCTCCACGGGTAATATCAACATCGACGGAGCCGGATCCGTCAACGCCACGAGCGCTGGATTTGATGCCATCGACGCCGAGGGCGATCTCGCTATCAAAGGTTCGGGCAACGTCAACGCCACGGGCGTATCGGATGGCATCAGGGCAAACGGCAATATCACGATTGACGACAGCGGGCCGTCACCGCCAGGGCTACCAAGGACAAGGGTATTGGAGCCGACAAGAACCTCACCATCAAGGTGGCGGGACGTCGAGGCAAGCTCAGCCGATGGTGAGGCCCTTTGGAGCGGCGACAATATCAACATCTCGGACGGCAGCCAGGTCAAGGCAAGCTCCGAGAAAGACGCTGCCGTCGAGGCCAAGGGCAGCCTCGCAGCCACAAACGCCTCCCTCAACGTAAACGGTGTTGAATATGGCGTCTATGCCCACAAGGGGCATCACGCTCGATCATGCAAACGTGACGGTCCGTGCAAGTAAAGGCAGATACGGTGGCGCCATTGCCCTCTTCACCTACCAAGACGATATCGTCGTCAAGAACGGCTCCACCGTGGACGCGCTTGCGGAAGGCGAGGTTTCGGCTGCATTCTCCACCAGAAACGATCGACCCAACGAGAAGGGTGGCCACATCTACATCAGCGACTCCGTTGTCAAGGCCATAGCCCGCTATGTCGAGAACGGCGACGGCCCCATCCCCTACAGCGAAAACCAAGATGGCGAGACGAGGCGCGAACCCCAAGGCGAGAACATCGGCATCATCGCCCAGACCAGCGAGGGCGTCACACCCGCAGTCATCTCGATCATCCGCAGCAAGGTAACGGTCGAAGGAGATACAGCGGCAATCTTTGCCCGTGCCATGAGCGCTGACGGCAAGACAATCGGCACCATCAAGATTGAGAACGCCGCCATCCAGACGCCCGAAGGCGGCAAGGTCATTGACTATCGCAAGCTCCGTGACGGCATCTACGAAGCAGGCCAAGCCATCGGCACGGGCGACGCCACGGTCGACTCCCTCTATATCAAAGCAGTCGCCAAAAGCACGACCATCGCACCTCCCGAGGTAGCCAAGCCGGAAGACCCCAAGCCCGACGAGACCAAGCAGAACCCCAAGCCTGAGGGCTCAAAGCCGACCAAGGCCGTTGCGGCTTCAACCACGAAAGCCAAGACTACCGGCGTGCTCGCGGCAACCGGCGACACCTCGGGTGCGGCCATCGTGGCAACCGTCCTTGCGGGAACAGCCGCTATCGCCGCAGGCACCATGGCGAGCCGTAAGCGTTCTTAGACGCCTCTGCGCACATGGCAGCTCCCGCGAAGGCCCCGAGCCCCAGCACCGTTTAACAACGCCACCGCCGAGCTCCCCTCCGGCGGTGGCGTTTTCCATATGCGTCCGCAGGGGATGCACGAGATTGTCTTTGGTCTAGCCCAACCGGCATACGCTGGCGTGCGACAATTGGGGCTGCCGATATCACAACACTGAGAGAAGCCCGTCATGGAAGCGCATCAAAAGCAGATAACCGTTTATTCGAATCATACGGAAAGCGCGCCTGTCATCTACCTTCCTGTGGTCGTGGGCGACGGCAGCGAGGTTTATAAGTGTTGCCGAGAGCTCGACTGTCCGCCATTCGCCCTCGTCACCATTGGCGGGCTCGATTGGAATCGCGAGCTGAGCCCCTGGGCATGCGACGGGACCGTACGCGATGCCGAGCCTTTCGGCGGCCAAGCTGCCGGTTTTCTTGATGAGCTGCTGAATCAGATAATCCCCCAGGTCGAGTCATCGCTTCCTCAGCCGCCCACCTGGCGCGGCATTGCCGGCTACTCGCTCGCGGGCCTCTTCGCACTCTGGTCCCTCTGGCAAACCGACGCCTTTGACCGCGCCGCGAGCGCATCGGGGTCGCTGTGGTTTCCCGACTTTGTCGACCGTGCCAGCACGGCCCCTTTTGCCAGCAGCCCGCAAGCCGTCTACCTGTCACTCGGCAAAAAAGAAACCAAGACGCCCAACCGCATGATGCGGCATGTACTCGACGACACACGCGCCATGGAAGCGTTACTCGTCGAGCGCGGCATTCCAACAACGCTGGAGCTCAACCCCGGCAATCACTTTGCCCAAACCGACTTGCGCATGGCCCGCGGCATCCACTGGATACTGACGCATTAAAAATGGTGCCCACGCGCATATACGCATGGGCACCATATCTTGTTTTAGCTGGACGCAGTTGTTACTCAGCAGCCTCCTCAAGCTCGGAGACGTCAAACTCAAAGTCGTTACCCGGCAGGATGGCGTTGAGCACGATGCCCACCAGCGAGCCCACGGCAAGGCCGGAAAGCGAAATCGTCACGCCGCCCAGCTCAAGCACGATGGCGCCGGCGGTGCTGTACGCAATGCCGAGCGAAAGCACGAGCACCAGGGCGGCCACCAGCACGTTGCGGTTGTTTTGGAAATCGACCTGGTTCTCGATGAGGTTGCGGACGCCCACGGCGCTGATCATGCCATAGAGCACGAGCGACACGCCGCCGATTACACACGCCGGCATGGCCGCAATGACAGCCGCGAACTTGGGGCAGAACGAGAGCACAATGGCACAACATGCGGCAATGCGAATCACGCGCGGGTCAAACACACGCGTTAGGGCAAGCACACCGGTGTTCTCGCCATAGGTGGTGTTAGCCGGAGCGCCAAAGAGCGATGCGAGAATGGTCGCCAGGCCGTCGCCAAGCAGCGTGCGATGCAGGCCAGGATCGGCGATGTAGTTACGCTCGCAAGTGGAGCCGATAGCCGAGATGTCACCGATATGCTCGATCATGGTCGCAAAGGCCAGCGGCATAATGGTGATGATGGCCGTCGTGGCAAGACCGCTATCGAACTGCGGGCCAAAGAGCGCAAACACGGTGTTATCCCACACGACGGGCAAGCCAACCCAGGGAGCGGCTGCGACGCCCGAGAAATCAACCTCGCCGAGCGCAGTCGCAACGGCATAGCTCACCACAACGCCCAGCAGAATCGGCACGATCTTGACCATGCCGCGGCCCCAGATGTTGCAGATGACGATAACGGCAACGCCAATGACAGCCACAAGCCAGTTGGTCTGGCAGTTAGCAATAGCGGAGCTCGCCAGGATCAGACCGATCGAAATGACGATGGGGCCAGTCACCACCGGCGGGAAGAAACGCATGACACGCTTGGCGCCAAAGGCGCGGAAGAGCGCCGCAAGCACCGGATAAAGCAGGCCGGCGCAAGCAACGCCCAGACAAGCGTAGGGCAAAAGCTCGGTCTCGCCGTTGGGCGCGATTGCGGCATAACCGGCAATAAAGGCAAACGATGAGCCCAAAAATGCCGGCACCTTACCGCGCGACAGGAAGTGGAACAGCAGCGTGCCCAAACCGGCAAACAAAAGCGTTGCCGAAACCGAGAGACCGGTGAGCACGGGTACGAGCACCGTGGCACCGAACATCGCGAATAGATGCTGCAGACCGAGTAGGAACATGCGCGGGCGACCGAGCGACGACGCATCGTAGATGGCATCGGCGACGGCGGGCGTCGAGGATTGGGACATGGATGTCCTTTCATAATGGAAGGGCGCTCGGGCATATCGGATTACCTGCCCGAACGATACGATCCGAACCATTGTACGCGATGCATGCCGCTCCGACCACGACGCCCCTGCGAACGGCAGCACTACTTCCAGATGCGCTCGGCGATGCGTTTGACCAGGGCGATCTTTGCCCACTGCTCGTCCTCGGTCAGCTTGTTGCCAATCTCGCAGCTGGCAAAGCCGCACTGGGGAGACAGATACAGGTTCTCGAGCGGCACGTACTTTGCGGCTTCGCGGATGCGCTCGACGATAACATCCTCGTTCTCGAGCTCTGCGGCCTTGGTGGTCACCAAGCCCAGCACGACCTTCTTGCCCGGGGCAACGTAGCTGAGCGGCTCAAAACCGCCGGCGCGCGGCGTATCGAACTCCAGGTAGAATGCGTCGACATCCTCATGTGCAAACAGGTACGGCGCGATGGGGTCGATAGCCGCCCTCCGAAAGACATAGGTAGAGTGGTAGTTGTCCGCGGCGACACGTGCGTGTTAATGACGAGGTCGTCGGGCGTTGTCCTCGATGGCGGCGTTGTTGAGCGCCACGCCCAGCTCGCTTACCTTTTGCAGATCGACCGGGCTCATGCCGGTTTTGACGACAAAATCGGTATCGCAGTAGATACCCCAGGTGCAGTCGTCAAATTGGATGTTGCGGCAGCCTGCAGCGTACAGGTCGGCAATTACCGTACGATAAGCGGCTGCAATGGCGTCGGCAAGTTCCTCATCGGTCTTATAGACAGCGCGCAGGCTCTTCTGCTGGCCGTCGCAGCGATCGAGCGTGACCTCAGAGAACGTCTGGATAGGCGCCGGGATGGTCTGGCGTGCAACGTGGCCCTCGCCCTCAAGTGCCTTGACAAACTTAAAGTGCTCGACGAAGGGGTGGTTCTCGCCGCTGATGGGGCCGGTCACCACGGCGGTATCGGCCGTGGTCTCCTCGTCATGGAACATATAGCCCGTACGCGAGGTACGGCGTTCAATGCCGTTGAGCCCCACATAAAGTCGAGGTGCCAGTAACTGCGGCGGAACTCGCCATCGGTAATCACCTGCAGACCAGCGGCCTTTTGCTTTGCCACCAAATCGCGAATGGCCTCATCCTCGACGGCCTTAAGGCCGTCGTCATCGAGCGTACCCGCGGCGTAGGCGGCACGGGCGTCCTTTACAGCCTGCGGACGAAGAAAGCTGCCGACGATATCGGCGCGAAACGGCGCGTTCGGTTGAATCGAAGTGCTCATAGATATCTCCCTTTGCATTGGTTGCTTTACTGGGACAGAGTATGAGCGCTCATATGGCCATCGTAAAATATACGTTTATAACAGTTTGATATAGATGTTTCCTATATCAGCTAGGACTGCCATAAAGAGATTTGACCCGTGCAGAACGCAGCAGTCTAGATGTGCTGACGAATCGCTTCGATATAGGCCTGCCCGTAGCGCGTAAGTGTCGTGTTCTTGCGCGTGATGATGCCGATCTCCATGTACTCGTTCTACATCGAGCGGAATGGAGATAAT
>ENA-OQIX01000291-OQIX01000291.1-human-gut-metagenome-genome-assembly--contig:-NODE-291-length-10719-cov-3.321469_pt1 | contig 10719 bp, 10 predicted proteins | sample MGYA00242591_ERZ504756 | MGnify/ENA primary metagenome ERZ504756 (study PRJEB26092, sample SAMD00036369) | human gut metagenome | host: Homo sapiens | study: EMG produced TPA metagenomics assembly of...
GAGAAAGAAACTGTTAAAAATTAATTTTCCGGTACGAACAGTGTGACAAGATCCATCGGGGAAGTGATGGGTGTAGTCCGGGTTTTCGGTCTGACCAAAACCGTATGCGGCATGGACAAACGGGATTCCGGCCTCGTGTGTCGCCTTGTAGTCGCCGTCGGTATCGCCGACATAGACCGCGTGCTGCAGATGGTTCTGTTCGATGATTGTACGGATGTTGTCTGCCTTTGCCTTTCCGGTATCGCCAGGACAGAGATGGCCTTTGAAATAGTGACCGAGGCCTGTGGCTTCCAGAAAAACTTCGATATAGCCCGCCTGGCAGTTGCTTACGATATAAAGCGGGTAATGTCTGGAAAGAATAGAAAGTGCATCGACAAGTCCCGGATAAACAGGAGCCGGTGTCGCAAGAAGTGCCTCATGCTCTTTGGCACAGCATGCCTCGATCAGTTCTAACTGGCGCTCCTTTGGATATTCGTGGAAAATGACGGCGGCGATATCCGGGAGCAGGCGGCCGAACAGGCCTTTTAACACGGCTCCGGTGAGGTTTGGTGTCATATCAGTTTCTTTTTTCAGAATCTGATTCCATGCGTCGGCAACAACGTCTGTGGAGTCCCACAGGGTGCCGTCCACATCAAAAATAATACTGTCGATCAAGAGTTTTTCCTCCATATCTTAAGGGTTTTGGTTATTCTTTTAAAGTATTTATTAATTTTAATCAAAAAACACGTGAGAGCGCAATGTTTATTTTGCATTTTGGAGGAAAATGTGGCAAAATAAGAATGATATATTAACAGGAGATTACTATGCAGGACACAATCACAAAGCCATTATTGAAATGGTATGGCGAAAATAAAAGAGTGCTGCCGTGGAGAGAAAAAAAGAACCCGTATGAAATCTGGGTTTCCGAGATTATGCTCCAGCAGACGAGGGTGGAGGCGGTCAAGCCGTTTTATGAGCGGTTTATGCGTGAACTGCCCAATGTCGCAGCACTTGCGGTCTGTCCCGAGGAAAAGCTTTTGAAGCTCTGGGAAGGCCTTGGTTACTATAACCGTGTGCGGAATATGCAGAAGGCCGCACAGAAAATTATGGAAGTGTATGACGGTGTATTTCCGGCAGATTACGAAGCCTTAAAAGGACTTCCGGGAATTGGAAATTACACAGCGGGAGCCGTTGCATCGATCGCGTTTTGCATTCCGGTGCCGGCGGTGGACGGAAATGTGCTTCGTGTGATGGCACGCCTCCGGGAGGACGGTGAGGACATTTTAAAGCAGTCCGTGAAAAACCGCGTGGAAGCGGAATTGACCGAAATCATGCCGGCAGAAGATCCGGGAGCCTTCAATCAGGCGATGATGGATCTCGGCGCAATGGTCTGTCTGCCGAACGGAGCACCAAAATGTGAAGTCTGTCCGCTTTTTGACCAGTGTCTGGCGGGACGGCATCAGACCTGGACGGAATATCCGTTTAAAAAGAGCGCAAAGCCGCGCAGAATCGAAGACAGAACCGTTCTGTTATTTCTGGACGGTGCGCACACAGCAGTGCGGAAACGGCCGAAAAAAAGGACTTCTGGCGGGACTTTACGAGTTCCCGAACTTCGATGGCGTGCTCTCCGAACAGGAAGCACTTGAAGAGGCAGAAAAATTCGGCGTGACGCCGCTTCATATTCAGGCATTGCCGCCGTACAAGCACATTTTTTCCCATGTCGAGTGGCATATCACAGGATACGCCATTAAAATTGCAGGAAACGATGTGGAGCAGGAAGGGGAAGAAAAAGCCGGATTGATTTTTGCGGATGCGAAAACCGCGGCTGAAAGATATGCCATTCCGTCTGCGTTTGCGGAATACGCAAAATATACAGATCTGGAACGTGCCTGAAACGGCAGAAGAGCAAAAAAGAGCAGGGAGAAAAAAGATGAAGATTTTATCAATTGCAGTACCATGCTATAATTCAGAAGCATATATGGAGAAATGTATCGATTCGCTGCTGGTCGGCGGAGAAGAAGTAGAAATTCTGATCGTGGACGATGGTTCCAAGGACGGAACCACAGAGATTGCAGACCGCTATCAGGAAAAATATCCGACGATTGTAAAAGCGATTCATCAGGAAAACAAGGGCCACGGCGGAGCAGTCAACACGGGTGTGGAAAATGCGACGGGTCTGTACTTTAAAGTTGTGGACAGTGATGACTGGGTAAACCCAGAGGCATACCAGAAGATTTTAAATGTTCTGGCAGAAGTCGTACGCGGACCGAAAACACTCGACCTTCTGATCAGTAACTATGTGTATGAAAAAGAGGGCGCCAAGAGAAAACGTGTGATGCGCTATGCGAAATCGCTGCCGGAAGGCCGCTTTTTCGGATGGGATGAGGCGAAAGCTCTCGGCAAAACACATTATCTGCTGATGCATTCGCTGATTTACCGGACTTCTCTTTTAAGAGAGTGCGGCATGAAGCTGCCGGAGCACACCTTCTATGTGGATAATCTGGTTGCGTTTATTCCGCTTCCGTACGTCAAAACGATGTATTATCTCGATGTCAATTTCTACCGCTACTTTATCGGGAGAGCCGACCAGTCGGTTAACGAGAAAGTCATGATCGGCAGAATTGACCAGCAGATCCGTGTCAACAAGCTGATGATCGATTACCTTGGTGAACAGAAAGGGCTGTCGAAGTACCTGCGGAAATATATGATCAGCTATCTAACCATTATTATGACGGTTTCTTCCGTGATGATGATGCGCTCCGGAACGGAAGAAAATCTCGAGAAAAAGAACGATCTGTGGAGATACCTGAAGCAGGAGGATGCAGCCGATTACTTCCGCATCCGCCACGGCATTTTCGGAACTGTTATGAGCAGCAAATCAAAACCGGGACAGAAAATTGCAGTCTATGCTTACAAGGTAGCGCAGAAGCTGTATGGATTTAACTAGAAAGTAACGAAGCGGAGGAACGAACAATGCGAGTAGGAATGGGTTACGATGTGCATAAACTGGTGGAAAACCGGAAACTGATTCTGGGCGGTGTGGAAATCCCGTATGAATATGGCCTTCTGGGACATTCCGATGCAGATGTGCTGGTCCATGCCATTATGGATGCGCTTCTCGGCGCTGCAGCACTGCGGGACATCGGACGCCATTTTCCGGACAATGATCCGGCGTATGAGGGCGCAGACAGCATCGAACTGCTGAAAAAAGTGGGTGAGATGCTCGAGGAGCGGATGTATCTGATTGAAAATATCGATGCAACCGTTATTGCACAGAAGCCGAAGCTCCTGCCATACATCGACACGATGGTGAAAAATGTGGCGGAGGCGCTTCATCTCGAAGAGGATCAGGTCAATATCAAGGCAACGACCGAGGAAGGACTTGGCTTTACCGGAAAGAAAGAGGGAATTTCCGCACAGGCGATCTGCTGCATTTCCAAGGCACTCGACCTGATGCCGGACGACCGGATCGCAGGCGGATGCAGCGGCTGCCCAGGATGCGCAAAGAACGCAGAAGAATAAAAGAGAAATGCGATTGCACAAGGCCGGAAGATGTGGTAGACTGGAAGAAGAATAAGGGAGTAGTCGGCGGCATACGTGACGCTATAAGGCCAACAACCGAAGAAAAAGCATTTCTTCTGGCTTTGTATGAAATGACAAGACTTATCTGTATCAACAAATATGGTGCGGATAGGTCTTTTTCTATATAGAAAGAGACCGGTGTACCAGTGGGAACTTATCATAGGAACGCAAAAAAGCGTTTTCAGAAGAAAGGACGGATGGAAATGAAAGAGTATCTGGAAAAAAAGTTCGAAGATTCTTGATGAGTTACAGACAACGGAGCAGGGACTTTCCGAGGCGGAAGCTGCGCGGCGGCTTTCCGAACACGGACCTAACCGGCTGGCGGCGGGAAAAAAGAAGAGCAATCTGCAGCGGTTTTTCGAAGAGCTGAAAGACCCGATGATCCTGATCCTGCTCGCCGCAGCGCTGATTTCCGGCATCACATCGGCGTATGAAGGCGAATCGTACGCTGATGTGGTCATTATTCTCACCGTTGTCATCATTAATGCGGTGCTCGGTGTTCTGCAGGAGAGCAAGGCAGAGAAAGCGATTGAAGCTCTGCAGGAGATCGCGGCAGCCACGTCGAAGGTGATGCGCGGCGGGAAAATGGAAGTGAAAAAGAGCGAGGAGCTCGTACCCGGTGATATTGTAATTCTCGAAGCGGGCGATGCTGTTCCGGCGGATGGCCGTATTTTAGAGAGCGCCAGCATGAAAATCGAGGAAGCAGCGCTGACCGGAGAATCTGTCCCGGTCAATAAAACAGCGGATGTTCTGAACGCCGGCGCAGCCAGCGAGGTTCCGCTCGGGGACCGGAAAAACATGGTCTATATGGGAAGCACCGTTGTCTATGGCCGCGGCCGCGCTGTTATCACCGGAACGGGTATGAAAACCGAGATGGGAAAAATCGCCCATGTTCTGACGCAGTCGGCGGATGAGAGCACACCGCTGCAGAAGCGGCTGAACCAGCTCAGCAAAATCTTAAGCGTGATGGTGCTCGCCATCTGTGCCGTGATTTTCGTTGTCGGCATTTTAAAAGAGGGCGTGACGCCGCAGAACATCTTAAATACCTTTATGGTAGCCGTCAGCCTTGCCGTAGCGGCAATTCCGGAAGGACTTGCAGCAGTTGTCACAATCGTGCTTTCCATCGGTGTGACCAAAATGTCAAAGCGGAATGCGGTGATCCGGAAACTGACGGCTGTCGAGACGCTCGGCTGTACGCAGGTGATCTGCTCGGATAAGACAGGAACGCTGACCCAGAATAAGATGACCGTGGTAAAACATGAGGGAAGTGATATAAAACGTCTCGTATCCGTCATGGCACTCTGCTCCGATGCGGAGCCGGACGAAAACGGCGAGGCAGTCGGAGAACCGACGGAATGTGCGTTGGTCAACGATGCGCAGAAAGAGGGATGCCCGAAGAAGAGCCTGTCCGTCCAGTATACCGCGTGTCGGGGAAGCGCCGTTTGATTCGATGCGGAAACGCATGACAACGATCCACCGCGCAAACGACGGAACGTATTTTTCCTGCACAAAAGGCGCACCGGATGAGATTCTGAAGCGGTGTACCTCCGTTTGGCGTGACGGCAGAAAACAGCCGATGACAGAAGCATTCCGGCAGGAAATCCTGTCGCAGAACAAGGCGATGGCAGACCAGGCACTCCGCGTGCTGGCGGCAGCAGGAAGAGCGTGGAACCAGATGCCGTCCTCCCAGGAGCCGGACTTTCTGGAGCAGGATCTCTGCTTTTTAGGACTTTGCGGTATGATTGATCCGGTGCGGCCGGAAGTAGTCGATGCGATCCGGGAATGCCGCGGGGCAGGCATCCGTCCGGTGATGATTACGGGTGACCACAAAGACACAGCGGTTGCTATTGCAAAAGAGCTGGGTATTCTGGAGGCGGGCTGGAAAGCGGTAACGGGAGCCGAGATTGACCAGTTAAGCGATGAGGAGCTTGACCGGAGAATCGAGGAATATGCTGTTTACGCACGCGTTCAGCCGGAGCATAAAGTGCGGATTGTCGATGCGTGGAAGCGGAAAGGCAGAATCACCGCGATGACAGGAGACGGAGTCAACGATGCGCCGTCGATCAAGCGTGCGGATATCGGCATCGGAATGGGCATCACGGGAACGGATGTGACGAAAAACGTGGCAGATATGGTGCTCGCGGACGACAACTTTGCGACGATCATCGCGGCGGTTGAGGAAGGAAGACGAATCTACGATAATATCCGTAAGGCAATTCAGTTCCTTCTGGCATCGAACCTTGCCGAGGTGCTGTCGATTTTCTGCGCGACGCTGATGGGCTTTACGATTTTAAATCCGGTGCATCTGCTCTGGATCAACCTGATTACGGACTGCTTCCCGGCGCTGGCGCTCGGTATGGAGGACGGTGAGGCAGACATCATGAAACGCCCGCCGAGAAATGCGGATGACGGTATTTTTGCGGACGGCCTCGGCTTTGATGTTGCGTTTCAGGGCATCGTGATTACGGTGCTGACGCTGGCGTCCTACTTCATCGGCCATTATCTGGAAGCCGGCCGCTGGGAAATCGTCAACAGCCCGGACGGCATGTCGATGGCGTTTCTGACACTCTCCATGGTGGAAATTTTCCATTCCTTCAATATGAGATCACGGAAAGGTTCTATTTTCCATATGAAGCATCAGAACAAGTATCTGTGGGGCGCGATGGCACTCTCATTTGTCCTCACATCCGCCGTCATTTACATCCCGGTACTGTCGAGTGCGTTCGGTTTTGAGCGGATCAGCGCGTTGGAATATGATGTGGCGATCGGCCTTGGACTGCTTGTCATTCCGGCGGTCGAAATCAGCAAGTGGATCCGGCGGAAATTTGCTTGACAAACGAGAAAAATTTGCATAAACTAGAACAAACGGAAACAGAAAAAGGCTTGGAACGGAAAAAGTAGAAAATCAGAATTGTTTCACAGAGAATGGCAGACAAATGGGGCTGGAAGCTGCCTGAAACGAGGGTTTTTGAAGTGCGTCCGGAAGCTGGCCGGGTGAAGCGGAAAAAGTGGGTAGTCCGGCACGGGTCCTGCACGTTATGCAGAAGAAAAGAAGAGGGCAGGTGTGCCCTTAAAGTAAAGTGGAACCACGGAGCTATTTCGTCTTTATCGGAGATGAAACAGCTCCGTTTTTGAATATTGCCCTTCGGGCAAAAAAGGTGGTAAGAAATAAAAATCTGAAAAAGTCCTGGCAGGAGGCAAGGAGAGGAAAGATGAGTTTTTTCGCGTATTTTAAAGAGGAATTTCAGGTGATTCAGGAGCGGGATCCGGCGATACATTCTCCCATGGAAGTCTTGCTGTATCCTTCATTTCGTGTTATGCTGAAGTACAGACGGGCGCACAAGCTATATCTGAAAGGCCATTACTTTCTGGCCAGGTGGATTTCACAGCGGGCAGCGAGAAAAACCGGTATCGAAATCCATCCGGGTGCGACGATCGGAAAGGGATTGTTTATTGATCATGGTTCTGGTGTGATTATCGGAGAAACAGCCATTATCGGAGACAACGTGACGCTGTATCAGGGCGTGACGCTTGGCGGTAATGGTAAGGAGACCGGGAAACGTCATCCGACGCTGAAGGACAATGTTATGGTCAGCGCCGGTGCGAAGATCATCGGATCGTTTACGATCGGGGAAAACTCCAAAATCGGAGCCGGATCGGTTGTGATCGAGGAGGTTCCGCCGAACTGTACCGTCGTCGGCGTGCCGGGGCACATTGTGAAGCAGAATGATGTGCGGATTCCGAGAAAAAGCATGGATCACATTCATCTGCCGGACCCGATTTTCGAGGATATCAAAGTACTGCAGCAGGAGAATACGGAGCTTACGAACCGTGTGCTCGAGCTGGAGGGCGAGCTGCGTCAGATGAGGAAAAAAGAAAGGACAGAACAGAAGTGACGGAAGTGGGCAAAGAGACAGAAAACGAGGAGCTTTTTCCAGAGGCGGTTTTCGGGGAGAAGGATTATCTTTCGGAGGTATTCGGACTGGAACAGCATGACATCCGCATGTATTCGCCGCTTACGCTGGCCTACATCGGGGATGCTGCGTATGAGATCGTCATCCGCACGATTCTGGTGCGGAAAGCAAATATGCAGGTCAACAAGCTGCACCGCCATGCGGCAGGGCTTGTAAAGGCGGAGAAACAGTCGGCGATGATTGAAATTCTGGAGCCGCTGTTTACCGAAGAGGAAAACAGATTTATAAAAGAGGCAGAAATGCGAAATCCTATACCAAGGCAAAAAATGCGTCCACGATCGACTACCGCCGGGCAACCGGGTTTGAGGCCGTGATGGGGTATCTGTACCTGAAAGGGGATTACAAGCGGATGATCGACCTGATCCGGGCAGGACTTGGCGAAGTGTGAGAGCAGATAAGATTCAGAAAATAAAAAAGAAGCGGCAGGGCAGTGGGGCTTTTGAAAAAGCAAAAGTTCCCACTGCTTTTGGGACCGCGGAACAGGAATGATATGAGAGAAAACAACAGAAACGACAAGAGAAACTTTGAGAGAAGAGACGGAAAAAAACGTGACTTTAAGGGGAAACGAGATTACCGTGACAGAGACAGAAAACAGGAAGTACAGCAGGCGGATGAGGAGTTTACAGGCGGCATGGTAGAGGGAAGAAACGCTGTCATCGAGGCGTTCCGCTCCGGCAAGACCGTGGACAAGCTGTTCGTCCTTGCAAGCAGCCAGGACGGCCCGATCCGCACGATCATCCGTGAGGCGAAAAAACACGATACCATCATCAATTATGTAGAAAAAGAACGTCTTGACGAGCTGTCCACCACCGGAAAGCATCAGGGTGTCATTGCACAGGTGGCTTCCTACAGTTATGCAACCGTTGAGGACATCCTCGCGCGCGCAGAGGAGAAAGGAGAGCCGCCATTTATCCTTCTGCTGGACGGCATTGAGGATCCGCATAACCTCGGTGCGATCATCCGTACCGCAAACCTGGCAGGCGCACATGGTGTCATCGTGCCGAAGCACCGCGCAGTCGGCCTGACAGCAACCGTTGCCAAAACGTCGGCAGGTGCATTAAATTACACACCGGTGGCAAAGGTGACGAATCTGGTGCAGACCATGGAAATGCTGAAGGAAAAGGGCATCTGGTTTGTATGCGCGGACATGAACGGACAGAGAATGTATGATCTCGACCTCAAAGGACCGATCGGCCTTGTAATCGGAAATGAGGGAGAGGGTGTCAGCCGTCTGGTGAGAGAAAACTGCGACTTCACAGCCACAATTCCGATGAAAGGCGATATCGACTCTCTGAACGCTTCCGTGGCAGCCGGCGTGCTCGCTTATGAGATTGTAAGACAGAGAAGCTGCTAGAAATTGCGGAAAATCACATTACGCTCCGGCGGAAGAAAGATGAAGGATACAAGAGATATGATGGTGAAAGATTACGATACCTGTACGGATGAGGAGCTGATTGCGCGTCTGCGGGCAGGAGAACGCGAGATTACCGATTATCTGATCGACAAATACAAATCGCTGGTGCGGACCAGGGCGAGGGCGCTGTACCTGGTGGGCGGAGATCACGAGGATCTGATCCAGGAGGGCATGCTCGGACTTTTTAAGGCAGTGCGTGACTACAAACCGGGGAAGGAGGCATCGTTTGCCACCTTCGCCGGCCTGTGCATCGACCGTCAGATGTATTCTGCAGTGGCATCGTCCCAGCGCCAGAAGCATCAACCGCTGAACAGCTTCGTTTCGTTAAGCGAACCGGTTTCCGAGCAGGAGCTGCGCCTGGTGGACGAGGAGACACCGGAGGAGATCATGATCAGCCGGGAAAACGTAATCGGCATGCATGAGCGGATCAAAGAACGGCTCAGCAAATTTGAGTACCAGGTGCTGGAATTGTATCTGAAAGGGTACGATTATACGCAGATTGCAGAAAAACTTGGAAAGCAGCCGAAGGCAATCGACAATGCACTGCAGAGAATACGCAGTAAAGTGCGGGAGGTCTGTTCGTGAGATGGGAAAACGACCGAAAAAATTACGGTGAATTGTCAAAAGTGCAGGAAAATCTGTGAACAAATAAAAATTTTCAAATTTGTAGAAAAAAACTGTTGACAATTCACTATAGTTTTTGATAGAATACCAAATGTAGCAAGGAGCTAACAAAAAAACAAACAACTTGCGAATGCTGATGTGGCTCAGTCGGTAGAGCGTCGCCTTGGTAAGGCGGAGGTCACGGGTTCGATTCCCGTCATCAGCTTACTATGAAAGATCCCGGGAAACCGGGATTTTTTCATTATATAAAAACAACGGGAGACAGATCGGAAAAAACGAGGTGAAAAGAATGGAGTCAAAACGTAAGGTACTGCAGAAGCTGTTCCTTTCCACGCTGTATCTGAGCGCGTTTACGTTCGGAGGCGGGTATGTGATTGTGACGCTGATGAAGAAGAAATTTGTGGATGAGTACCACTGGATAGAGGAGAATGAGATGCTCGATCTGGTGGCGATTGCGCAGTCATCGCCGGGGCCGATTGCGGTGAATGGGGCGATTGTTGTCGGGTATAAACTGGCGGGGATGATTGGTGTGCTGGTTTCGATTATTGGAACGATTATTCCGCCGTTTCTGGTTATCTCTGTGATTTCGGTCTGCTATCAGGCGTTCCGGGATAATTTTTTCGTGAGCCAGATGCTCGAAGGAATGCAGGCAGGCGTCGGAGCCGTGATTGCATCCGTGACGTATGAGATGGGAGCCGGGGTTGTGAAAAGAAAAAAGATCCGCTGTCGCTGGTGATTCTTGTCTGTGCGTTTGCAGCAGCCTTGTTTTTTCAAGGTCAACGTGATTTATATTGTACTGGTCTGCGGTGCCATCGGTGCGGTGCGGACGATTCTGGCGAAACGGAGGGGTGCGAAATGATTTATTTTCAGCTATTTTTAAGCTTTTTCCTAGATCGGCCTGCTCAGCTTCGGCGGAGGCTATGCGGCCATGCCGCTGATTCAGGGACAGGTGGTGCAGGGACACGGCTGGCTTTCGATGTCGGAGTTTACGGATCTTATCACCATCTCTCAGATGACACCGGGGCCGATCGCAGTCAATTCGGCAACCTTCGTCGGAATTAAAATCGCAGGCATCCCAGGAGCGCTCGTGGCAACGTTTGGATGTATTCTGCCGTCGTGTATTCTCGTCACACTGCTTGCGAAGCT
>ENA-OQIX01000292-OQIX01000292.1-human-gut-metagenome-genome-assembly--contig:-NODE-292-length-10677-cov-2.938957_pt1 | contig 10677 bp, 7 predicted proteins | sample MGYA00242591_ERZ504756 | MGnify/ENA primary metagenome ERZ504756 (study PRJEB26092, sample SAMD00036369) | human gut metagenome | host: Homo sapiens | study: EMG produced TPA metagenomics assembly of...
AGGTTGCCTGATTTAAAAAGCTCTATGAAGTTACTGAAACCTACGAAATTAATTGTTTTAGAATATGCCGACCAATTAGTAAAGGCATAGATTAGATTAAGGATTGTTGGGACAAAAAAGAAGATGAGGAGCATGATATAGGCAGGCAGAAGGTATCGAATCGGATAGTTCTGACGCATTAGCGCTTTCTTGCTCTTGCTTCCTCCTTCTTTTTCTGCGTTTGGCACTACTCGTGCCGCAGATTGTGTTGACATTGTTCCCCTACGCTTATCTTTTTGTTTGGAGGCTGGGCGCCGTTATTACCTGTTTTACGACGCCCAGTCAATCAGATATCTTGTTCCACTATTTATGTTCAGAAGCCCTGAACACCTTGAGCTTTGGCCAGTTGAGCGAACTGATCCTGCGTTGCCTTGGCAACGTCTTCAGGACTCTTCGTACCGTTGATCATGTCGGCCAAGTTGATGTACAGATCCGGATTGGCCACAGCCAAGGACTGCATGGAACCGACAGAATCCTTAATGGAATCAGCGGAGTCGAGCAGTGCCTGAGGAACGTTGTCAGGAGTATCCACACCCTTGATAACGGACACAATACCTTGATCTTTGACGAAAGTGGCGTAATCTTCGGTCATCCAATAGTTAATGAACTGACGAGCTGCGGCTTCTTTCTTGGAGTCACCAGTCTTAAAAGCAACAACAGAATTATTCTGTTCCGGAATCACCGTACCAATATTGCCCTCGGACGAGAGCGGGAAGAATCCGATGGTTTCATCCAGCGCTGCCTTGTCATTACTTGCTAGGGCGGCAATTTGATTAAACAGCGAATTCACGCAGATAATCATGCCGGTCTTACCATCCCACAGAGCCTGAGCTTCATCGGTATCCTTGGCGGAACCAGCGTTTTTGTTGTAGAGGCCTTCATCGAACAGAGACTTGTAGTTGCTGATGGCCGTCTGGATAGTATCATCAGTGAACTTCTCCTTGCCGGAATTCACACGATCCCACAGACCATCTTGAGCAGCTTCAGCCAGCTGAATCTGCACTGAGTACTGGGTTCCCCACTGGGAGCCACCCATTTCAAACAGTGGAGATTCCACTCCATCGATATCGGCATCCTTGATTTTCTTGGCTGCCTCAACGTATCCATCCCAACCCTTGGGAATATCTGTGATTCCCGCCTTCTCAAAGACTTTCTTGTTATAGAACACACCCATCACTGGCGGAGTGGAAACTAATGCCGCATATCGCGTACCATCTACTACGCCACCTGCATCGGCGATGCCGTCAGTGTAATTATCTACCCATGGAGCATTGTCCAGCTTCTGCAGTTTGTCTTGGGCTATGAAGCCCGGCAAGCATGGACTGTGTTGGCTGCCAGAAAGCCAAATCTGGAGTATCCCCCGTCGTGGTTTTAGTCTGCACATTCTGCTCATACGGATCCGGAATAGTTTCCAGTTTGACAGTAGCGCCAGTAGCCTTCTCGAAATCACTGACAACCTTGACTGGAATCTTGTTAGAATTCTGCGCCACCCACATCGTGAGTTCAACGCCATCAAGCTTTTGTGTAGCAGTAGGCCAGTAATCCTGTGCTCCCGTGTCCGATTCACTGCTGCTATCAGCAGTAGGATTCGAGCAGCCGGCAAGAGCCATGGAAAGTGCTGCACTCGTTGCAATCACCGCCATCAGACGAGACTTTGTGAACATCTTCATTGATATCACCTTTCTTATTAATTCCTTATATGTTTTTATTTGTCGCGTTTTCTTATTCAACTTCTGCAGTCAACAGTGTGTATAAGTTGTTTCACCGCCTTCCCCTGTAAGTTGAAAAGTTCTAGAAACGTATTCATGTGGAGGAATACGCACCGTTAATACAGCCTGCTCAGAATTCCATTCCATGCTCCACGGAGTGAATTCATCCGTCACCGGGAAAATGGGCTTTACACAGATATCCTGATATTGATACTGCGGTACATGTAGCTTCGCTATCGATTGCGCTTCATTGACGTTCCTGCCCCATACCGTGATCAGAGACTGCGAATCATCGCGCAATCCCAACGCAATCACCGAATCATTCCACATAGGCATTCCCAATGGCCAGAAAGGCACCGACTGTTCAATAACTGGCTGAACGAAACGTCGGTATGCCTGAATACCGTGCCGCAGAATTGCTTTCTGCGACTTATCCATACGATTGATATATCCCGATAGGAAGAAGCGACCCAACAGTGTTGTGTTGATATTGAACGCGGTTTGCTCCGCATTCATTGACGACTGAGGATAAGCCCAGCTTGCGGCCTGTTCTGGCGCCACCATCACCGGAGCGGTTGCCGCAATAGCTGGATACAACCGATAATCCTGTTGATCGGACGTGGACTGCACCTGGAATCGGGACGTTTGTGCATAGTCCTCTCGCATCCCTCCAGAAGAACAATTCTCAAGAATTACATGGGGATATCTTCTATGTATACCATCGATCCAATCTAGATAGGCCCTGTTATGTTCAAGCATGCCGTCACCAACTGAATCGGCCTGGTAATCCGTTCCGCTGCCAGGAGAAACATTGTAATCCATCTTGAAATAACCGATGCCATAATCGTTGACAAGCCTGTCAATCACATCATCCAAATGCTTTCGGGCACTACCATCGCGCAAATCAAGAATATATCGTTCCTGCTCCACAACGCGATGCCCATTACGTTGGAAGAAAGCAGAATCTGGAAGCTTTTGAGCGACCGGCGATTTGACGCCAATAACTTCTGGCTCTAGCCAAAGCCCTGGAATCATACCAGCATCTTTAATGGCATCCATAACTTCCACGATGCCTTTGGAACCAGGAAATCTCGTCTTCGAAGGGAGCCATTCACCAACACTTGGCCACCAGTCTCCAGAATCGTCATACCATCCACAATCTACGACAAAAATTTCACAGCCAACTTCCGCAGCACCGGAAATCAGCGGCAACAGCTTCTCCGTGGTGGGATCTCCGTTGATGGTATTCATGTAATCGTTGAAGATAATGCGCGGCTGCGTCGTCGTACTATCGACTCGACGGCAAGCCCTCCTATATTGCGTAAGATTCGCAATCGCTTCCTGTTGAGTTGAGGCCAGCACAAAAGAAGCAGGAACTGTGGTGAAGCATTCATTCGGATCCAACTTCTTTGTCCACGCGTGGTTTATATTAGTGGGTCCGGATACTGCAAAGTAGCCATCTACTGTATTATTGCCCACTTCCCAGCGCCAAGCTCCGTTATGTTCAACCTGGAAAGCCCATACAGCTCCGGCATCTTTGTTTTCAAGGAACGCCAATGGTGCCATACTGCCGGTAGACCATGCACCAGTCGACACAACGGCATGCTCACCACGGGGATCATGGCCCGTCATCTCCTGTTGGAGCATTGGGAAAAAGTCATCAAGCTTTCGCTCTTGCCAACGTCCTTCACCCAGCCAATCAAAATGACCTTCCGTCAACACCCACTCGTGAGTCCAAGATGCGTTACTATGCACAGATCCCATAGGAAGCACCAAACTGGTCACAGATTCGAGAACAAGCGGGGATACGCCTTCATTGGTGATGCTTACATATGAGCGAATAGACTGATGTTCCCTCCACAATTTCATATGTCATCTGCACACACGCGCAAGACTCCTCATCTTTCATATTCACATTCAACCGGTGGAGTTTATCCACCACTGTTTCCTCATATGAAACGAACCGGAGTTCCTTTCCAACAGTAGTGTGAATCAAACGATCGCAAGCAATCCAGTGTCCAGTACCAGCAAACATGATCTCAGCCAGCGGTAACGGACGAGCAAAATCACGACTCACTTCACCCGACCGCACACTTTTCATCACAACGTGATCTGCCGCATCAACCTCAAAGTAAAGCGTGACAGCACCAGTTTTCCAAGAAAAGTCCTGCACCACGACGTACCTCCCATAAATGTAGATCACCTCACTCCTCCCAGCTATGCCACTGGAACTTCAGGCGATCGGATTCGCAATTCGCAGCAGATACGGCCTCTTTACCAACTACGAACTTTTATGTCGATAAGTTCACTATAGCGCGATAACGTTTTCACGTCAACTTATAGCCAGAATTCACAGACACAATTTATATATACACAAAATGGCTTTATTCCAACGTTTTTACAATACCTATAGTCTTCATTAGTAGTATCTAAGACACTCTGATACCGTTTTTATTATAAATTAACCCTCAGGAAATCACTCCCGAGGGCCAATCCATATCATCTCGCATTACGCAAGAGACTGGTGGTACACATCTCCTACCATCACTGGATAAAACTGCACATAGTCAAGATTAGGACCAACGCCCCACGATACCGCTCCAGCGCCGACACCAGGCTCATCCCAGTTCCCCAGAACCAAAGCACTGCCACTGGTTTCAACAGTCATCGCCCGCTCTAGGAAGTTACTATCAGAATAGGTATACCGGAACGCACCTCGCGCTACTTCCTCACCATTGGCAGTTCCATCACGCACCTGCAATCCCAAATCGACAATCTGCGGATTGTAATCATGCTTACCAATGAATGCATCGTTCGAGAAGCGTACAACCATATTAAACTTTCCCGCAGGAATGGTTCCCGCTGGAATCGTTACAGTTCCCCTCACAGCGTCAGCTATCTTCGGCGTATTATTCGTGTCCAAAGTAACCACGCGGGTTTGATCCCCCATGCCGAAGGCACCGCTCTCTTCAGTGACGAATTGCTTGCCGAGACCGGTCACATACGAATATCCAGAAGCATTAGATGCACTGTTCTCCCGAGTTTGCGCACCTCCTGCAAGCTGCAACGACTCGGCTTCCAATGTGATGGCATTGCTATCATCCGCAGCATCACGGCATGTGGTGATATCACGAATCGAAACAGCATCACCTGATAATTCCAGCTTATTAATTCCTTCAGATAGGGCAACGTTCACCATGGAAGACTGCAAACCGTCAGATTCAGCAGTAATTGTGGTGACCGATGTACCATTCACCGAAAGCACCATGGAATCACCCCGAGATGCAGTGTAGACAACTTTCACTGAGTGATACCCACTTTCCCAAGCATGGGCGAAAAGCTTCGCTTCGCCTCCATTCAACGAGGCGAATCCTCTGGCTCCATCTTGGTCATAGGTCAGCAGAGCACCACTTTCCAGACGGAATTGATCCGCAGGATATTCGATTCGATCCAAGGAATTATCGGAAGCCGATACTTGATAAAGCAAGAACTTATCCAGTGTGTTGTCCATCGATGATCCATGAAGTTGGATTTGATGCTGCCCTTGCTTGAGTCGCAGTAGCACCTCACCGCTTCCTCGATACAACCATTTTGCCGCCGACTTCATCGCCAGTTCAGCGCCAAAGTGTATAGTCCCAGCAGACTGTCCATCAACAGACACGTCATTATCCCCCGGAAATCCAGTATTACCACTGATCACCTGGAAACGATATATCCCATCCGCCGGAACATCCACCGTCCAAGAAGCAATCGAGCCCGTCTTGAAACTTCCAACATCACCATTGCCCGATGTCATAAAATAGTTCCAGCCATCTCCCCACGGAGTCTTAATGTAAGTCTGGGCGCCTCCTGATAGTACGGTATTTTCTACCTCTTCCACCAACAGAGCACGACCTGCAGCAGCATTGTCAATGGAAAGAACACGATCCTGATGAGGAGTCACAATCAGCTGATATGAGGCATATCGATCAACACTTGTTGTGGTCACATCTAAAGTGCCGGAAGAAATATCTACATCGGATAGCGCATTGACCACTCTAGGAGTAGCTGCAACACCATCTGGGCCAGTAAAGGCATTCTCTCTAACTTCGACATCAACTGTGCTGCCGAACAGATTCTGATCCAATCCCGTCAAATGTACAGTTACCGGAATGTTGGAACCGTCGTTCTTAACTTGATCGGCATTAGCATCGTTAGCCCCTCCATACAGCACCGTCGCTTTCTTATTAGTGCGGTCAATAGCGGCAATTCCCTGAAGGCTGTCGGCCTTATTCATGTAATCAGAAGACACTTTTACTGTCTGAGCCCCAGCAAATCACCATACCATTTGAACTGCCACCACCCTGCGTTAGCGGAATTGGCTCGAGCCATGTTGTCGGACAGGTTGCCTGCATAATTCCAATATGCCGTCTCAGCCTGCACCTTCTCATCTTCAAACATGGACTGCCATTGAATCAGCTGCCCCGGAACGCTCATATCACGCAGCTCGCCGTATTCCGTGATGTTCACGTCAATAGGATTAATTCCATACTTCTTTTCCAGTTTCCTATAGCTTTCATAATGACTGCGGAAGGAAGAAAGACTTTCCTTACCGAGTTCATGCCACACAAAAACATCAGGAAGAGTATTTTGGCTCTTAGCATGAGATAAGAAGGCACTGCTCCTATTCTGCCGGTACACACAATCACCCGGACCTGCCACACGCGCATGATCAGCAGTTGGCTTGACCTTACTAGGCTTTTCACCATTCTTGTACTGTTGCCAGATCTTCTGAATAAGCTTATATTCGGAGTCCCAATCCGAAAGAAAAGTCCTGAAAATCTTGGCACTGGCGTTGTCGCCTGACGCATACCAATTCCCGCCGTCAGGCTCATTGAAAGGAATAAAGGTGTATTGGTCAGGATGCTCAGTGTTAGCGAGGACCTTATTGATTACAATTTCCGTAACCTGTTCGTAGTCCCATACTCCATCTCCCCCGTTAGTGTAAGTGCCATACGATGGGTCGTCTACAGGGACATCGAGTACGTAAGTCCGACTATCGGATGGACGATTGCCACTGTTATAGCTCCAATCGGGATAATAATCCTGCATATAAACAGCAAGTTCATTGCCTCCATTCGAAAAGAATTGGTTCTCCAACGCAAGAGCATCACCACTAGGATGCTGAGTACCACTCGGAGGCTTCTGCGATGAATTCTCCACCTGAGCTCCATCAAGAATGGCATCCGCAGGAGAACCATCATCGCCCAATCCATACAACGTTCCCGAAGCTCCGCCTCGAAAATTTCCAGTCTCCGTAGCAAAGTCGACGTTCAATGTTTGCATCGCTTTGCCACTACGCTCATCCGCTATCGCCGCCTGCCCTATTGCCGCGCCGCTACTAATTAGTAGCGCAGTACCGGCCACAATAGCAACTAACGCTTTATTTCGGTGACTCATATCTATTCTCCTTTGAACTACATGATTCAAAACATCCACGTTCAATGAATCATGTACCTTCATAATACGACGAAATCGTTTTTCTCAATAACTGTAAATATAAGTAATTTCAGTGGTTTTCTTATTTGAAACCGTTATCATACGTATTTTTCATAATTATACGAACGACAATCCGATCGCTCATGAAAATATAAAAGACAATAACGACACGCGCAAGATGTCAACCAAAACACCAATGCATCCGCAGTCAATTGAATGCGCAGAGAAATCCATCCAGAAAACTTGATGACGATATCGATCTTAACAATTGCCATAAAAGTGAGATGGTTATGATCCCCGATTTGATTTTGAATTCTACGGCTGCACAACCCGTATTTCCCGTCTGCACAACTCGCGAAAAGACCGCAAAACGCAAGTTGTGCAGACGATCTGCCGCGTAGGCTAATCACCCTGCGGAATCGTAATTGAATCATTTGGTGACGGCGCTTCGCAGAACAACAGCAAGTTGATATCACGCCAATATCTGCAGCATGCCATCTTTCCTTGAAGATTCCGCCGTTTTCAAGTCATGCATTACGAAATTGCACGACCCGTTATTCGACCAGCTCTCCAAGATTCCGAAATCCTATTACGCGACCGTGCCTATTCCCAAAACTGTCGGATCCGCCATACACCACAAAACGTCGCTCACAGGGCACACCCATTTCCGGCGCAATACTATCAATCGTGGAAAACGCCTCTGGACGGAACGTCGCAGATGATTTAATCTCTATCAAATAGTATGGCTTCCCGCCTTTTTCTATGATGAGATCGATTTCCTTGCGATTGCTATCTCGCCAGTGATACAGCCTCGGACGTTTCTCCAACGCTTCATAACGTTTGATGATTTCCGTTACCACCAAATTTTCAAATAAGTTTCCCCTATGATTGCTTAAGATTAACTGTTCAGTAGATTCAATGCCAAGCAAATGCGCCGCAAGTCCAGTATCGTAAAAATAAAGCTTTGACGCTTTAGTAATCCGCTTTCCGTAATTTTTGAAATATGGTCGAAGACGAAAAGCGATGAAACTTGATCCGAGAATCGACAGCCAACTTTTTGCCGTGTCCACAGAGATACCGCAATCATTTGCGAGGCTTTCCGTATTAAGCACCTCCCCCACGCGAAGTGCCGCCAATTCCAAAAAAACATTAAACTCAGCGATCTTACGTACCCCCAATTCCTCCCGCACATCTCTGTCAACATAAGTTGAGATATAGCTTGGAAAGAAGTCGGAAGGAGCGATGCCTCTATTCGTGGATTTACATAAATCCTATTCGTGGATTTGCATAAAAGCACAGCTGAAAAGACAGACATTCCAACACAAAGGAACCGACAACGCGCACACATGGGTCGTGCGAGTCAGCATACGGGCAGACCAGCATACGGATAGGGGAACCTGCTTGTTCCGCGGTTTTCGTAAGATTGAACAACGCATGTGGCCGCCCACGAAGTCGTTTGGGGCCGGCTGGTCGACCTCAAGCGTGAAATCATACGAAACCGTTCCAGCATAAGCGAGAGGTTGTTATGTCCGAAAAGATTAAGGTCGGCATTCTCGGAGCTACGGGCATGGTCGGACAGCGCTTCGTCACGCTGCTCGAAAACCATCCGTGGTTCGAATTGGTCACCCTTGCCGCATCCGCGCACAGCGCCGGCAAGACCTACGAAGAGGCCATCGGCGGTCGCTGGAAGATGGAAACGCCGATGCCGGAATTCGTGAAGAACATGGTCGTCAAGAACGTGGCCGACGTGGAAGACGTGGTCAAAAACGTCGATTTCGTGTTCTCCGCAGTGAACATGCCGAAGGCTGAGATTCGCACCATCGAAGAGGAATACGCGAAGACCGAAACGCCGGTCGTGTCGAACAACAGCGCCCACCGTTGGACTCCGGACGTGCCGATGGTCGTGCCGGAGATCAACCCGGAGCATTATGAGGTGATTGAACACCAGCGCAAGCGCCTCGGCACCACGCACGGCTTCATCGCCGTCAAGCCGAACTGCTCCATCCAGGCCTACACCCCGGCGCTCGCCGCTTGGAAGGAATTCGAGCCGCGCGAGGTTATCGTGAGCACCTATCAGGCCATCTCCGGCGCGGGCAAGACGTTCAACGACTGGCCGGAAATGGTGGGCAACATCATTCCGTTCATCTCCGGCGAAGAGGAGAAGTCCGAGAAGGAACCGCTGAAGGTGTTCGGCCGCGTCGATGAGGAAAAGGGCGAGATCGTGCCGTTCGACGGCCCGCTGAAGATCACCTCGCAGTGTATTCGCGTGCCTGTGCTCAACGGCCACACCGCCACCGTGTTCATCAACTTCGGCAAGAACCCGACCAAGGAAGAGCTCGTCGATCGCCTGGTCAACTACACGAGCAAGGCTTCCGAGCTTGGATTGCCGCATGCGCCGAAGCAGTTCATCCAGTACCTGACCGACGACGATCGCCCGCAGGTCAAGAAGGACGTGGACTACGAGGGTGGCATGGGTGTTTCCATCGGCCGTCTGCGCGAGGATTCCATTTTCGATTGGAAGTTCGTGGGGCTCGCTCACAATACTTTGCGCGGCGCTGCCGGCGGCGCTTTGGAAAGCGCCGAAATGCTGAAGGCACTCGGCTACATCACCAAGAAGTGATAACGATCTGCATATGTTCTGCAGTTACGCATGATCATGCATGATTGCACATGGTGATATCTGATTTCTGCAGAACATAATATTGCGGAGGATTGTTGATTATTCAGCAATCCTCCGTCTTTTTCTATTTGCAGATTATCTGAAAAAATATCTGTAAAACAGATATGGGAATAAAAAAGACTTGGCTGAGACGCCTCAAGCAATCCAGTCAAGTTCTTTTTCGATTGTTATTGCGCGGTATTGCGTCAGCGACCAGTACCGCCATACACCACGGCTTCCACCTGCTCGGCATCCAAGCCGTAGGCAGTGTGCAGCGCGCGGACGGCGTCCTGCAGCTGCTCGAGCGGGACCAGCGCGGCGATGCGGATTTCGGACGTGGAGATCATCAGCACATTCACGCCCTCGTCGCTCAGCGCGTTGAAGAACTTGGCAGCCAAGCCGGAGTGGGTCTTCATACCCACGCCCACCACGGCCACCTTGCCCACGTTGGCGTCGATGTCGAAGGACTGGTAGCCCAGCTCGTCCTGCTTCTCCTGCAACACATCCCGCACCTTGGCAGCGGCGGAACCCGGCACGGTGAAGGAAATATCGGCGGTGCCGGTGGAAGCGGAAGCCTGCACGATCATATCGACGTTCACGCCGGCCTCGGCCAGCAGCGTGAACACCTTGGCGGCCATGCCCGGCTCGTTCGGCACGCGGCGCACGGTGGCCAGCGACTCGGTGCTGTCGTGCGCGACGCCGGAGATGATCGGCACTTCCGGCCCCAGATCGGGGGAACAGATCTCCCAAGGACTGGTTGTTGTTTTCGCTCATGTTCTTACCTTTGTTCGT
>ENA-OQIX01000294-OQIX01000294.1-human-gut-metagenome-genome-assembly--contig:-NODE-294-length-10632-cov-3.766587_pt1 | contig 10632 bp, 10 predicted proteins | sample MGYA00242591_ERZ504756 | MGnify/ENA primary metagenome ERZ504756 (study PRJEB26092, sample SAMD00036369) | human gut metagenome | host: Homo sapiens | study: EMG produced TPA metagenomics assembly of...
GGAAGCGGCAGCAGTAGACGGCAGAATCCTACCCCTTGTTATTTTTTCCTCCCGACTCTGTCTCGGTATGTCTTTACATACATATAAAGTGCTGCGCAGTTCAATCTCATGATTCTGTCCTGCGATTGTGAGCTCAGTCTGTCAGCATTACTGAGTGACTTAATGACTAGAAAACAATAGTCTTTCCTACTGTGCTCTTTCCCGAATCATTGTTTCCGGCAATGACAGTACAAACCATTTAGAATAATGTCAGTCTTTCTTTATTTTGTTGATATGGGTAATATTCAGTCGCATCTGCTTTCTTTAATGTAAAAATGAAATAACTTTTGCACTTGTTTACAGCTTGTTTATTTCCTCCTCTGCCAGTCCCGTAGCTGCTGCAATCTGTTCGTTGCTCATGCCCAGCGACTTCAGGTTACGTGCAATAGCGGTTTGTGTTTCTGCACGACCTTCTGCACGACCTTCTGCACGACCTTCTGCACGACCTTCTGCACGACCTTCTGCACGACCTTCTGCACGACCTTCTGCACGACCTTCTGCACGTTCCGTTTCTATATTGTCCCGTAAAATCACGATATTATCCAAGTGTTTGTAATACGCGTTCAGCTCCTCCCGGCTCATGCGATCCAGCTTCAGCCGTTCCTTCACCGCATTCAGTCCCGGCGCCGTAGCATTCTCCGGCACATTTCCCGTATTCAGGTAATAAATCCATTCTTCCAGCGGCGTCTTTGCCACCCGGTTAAAATCATTTACTTTCAGTATATAATATTCCGGATAAAGCTGGCTCACTTTGTCCACTTTGAATGTCTGTTTCTGAAACGGACTCAGTTCCAGCACATCCCCTTCATGAATTCCCACGAACTCCGTCTTTCCGTGATATACAAAATCCTTGCCGTGTCCCAGAGAGAAATACACGATGTTGATGCTGTACACCTTACGTACCTTGTCGTATCCCTGTCCGCGGTTGATGTACTCTGTTACCAGCTTCGAAGCGCCAAACAGCATCCGCTGGAAATACGCATACTCATTATTGTTCTGAATCTCGATGAGCACCAGTTTCTCCCTTCGAGTTTTCCGCCAGCATATCCACACGGTTATACTTGTCGAATTCATCCTCCTGGTTGCTTTCACTCTCCAGCAGCTTCTGGATGGTCACCTTTTCCTCCAGCAGTGTGGTAAGCAGTCCCTCCAGCACCGCATAATTAGCCTTGTTGCGCAACAGGCGCTTCATAGCCCAGTCAAAACGAATATAGCTTTCCATACTGAGTGCATTTAGTAGTTGATACTTACAAAGTAAACAAATAAACCTTAAAGTGCCAAGCCAATACAAAAAAATACGCCACGATACCCTCTGTCTGGAGTACCCTTACTTACCAGTTGTATTGGCAGACAATATAAAAAACGGGCAGGCCGTAAAGCCCACCCGTTTCATTAGAAAAACTTATGTATCAGAAATTTCCTTTATTGGCATTATCCCACCAGAGGTGTGTACCACCCTTATCGCCCGAAATACCGTTTTTGCTTGAATTTTCCTTATTCAACAGTTCCCGACCCATGGCGACACCCTGTGCATTTGTATCATATGCGTTGCTGCTGTAGATAACTCGGCGTACACCTTCTTCCTTGTTTACTCCACCGTTACTTTCGTCTACGTAAGCAGGGAATAAGTGCGGATAACCGGTACGTCTTTGTTCAGCCCATGCTTCGATAGAAAGCGGGAACAGAGCGAAATACTTCTGTGTAATGATACGTTCCAGTTTTTCCTCGTTGCTGGCTCCTTCGTCCCATTTTACACAAAGTTTGTTTACAGCCGGTGTGTTCAGTTTCGGATCTACCGGATCTTCAAAATCAACCTGAGTTGTCGTACCGTTGATGTATTCATCCACAGCTCCTGCAGCATAAGCATCTACGCCGGCATATTTTCCGCGATAGCTCAGCTCGTTTGTCATAGATACGCGGATACCGTCTTCATACAGACTCTGTACGCTTGCAGAACCGATGTCCCAGCGCAATTTAGCTTCAGCCAGCAAGAAATAAGATTCAGCAGCCTTGAAGATAGGCAGTGGCATAGAGTATACTCCGATTGTATTTTGCGGGTCGATCCACTGAGAGAAGTTAGCCCAGTTGTTCGGTTTTCCCGGCAGACCACTGGCAAATCGGATACCCAGATACTGTGTATTGGCCGGTACTACCACCTTACCTTCCAGGTTGGTAACATCCTTGATATTCTTTGTCATGTACAACGGCTGGCGCGGGTCTTTCATACCTGTCATCAGCGTAACCAGATTCGCGTTGAATCCGCAGTCACCCCAGTTGAACATCAGCCACATTTCGTTTTCCAGACTCTTGTCGATGACAATATCCGTATTTACGGTTGCCAGCGTATTGGCAGCCGCTTCTGTAGCCACCTGTTTCAGGTCTATGCCGGCTTCCTTCATTTCAGCCTCACGTTTAGACAGACGGAGTGCCATGCGCAATCTCAACGTATTGGCCACCTTTACCCACAGTTCAGTATCAGCATTACACCAGCAGTCGAAAGTAGCGAGAGTAACCTTTTCGCCTTCACTCATTCCTTTGATATCGGTGATAGCCTTCTCCAGATCCTTCAGCATAGCTACGAACAGCTGTTGCTGGCTGTCGAATGGATAGTACGATTCATATTCTCCCGACAAGATCGAGCTGTAAGCCAGCGGACCGTAAGCATCGGTAGTCATGAGTGTACCATATGCCTGTACGACTCTCATTACGCCGGAAAGTCCCAGTGTACCCTTTTGGTCACAATCGGCGATGATCCGTCGTGTATTGTTGAATATATGCAGGTAATAGTTTTCGTACATACCTCCACTGTGTCCGCGGTTTTCCCCCATATCTCCATTGGTAAAGTTACCGTTCGGAGTCATGAAATAACCGCTGTACAAGTCGATTGTCAGGTTTGTCCAGAACTGGAACATGTTCTGCTGAGGCGGATAGCAATATTGCATCGGTTCGGTACACTGTGCAGAGAATGGCAGATCATTCGGGTCTACCTGCACACTGTTTGTGTTCAGATCTTCAAAACTGTCGGTACAAGAAGTCATCAAGTTGCTTCCTAACCACGGGAGAGCCAGCAGAATGGCATATTGATAAAATTTATTTCGTTTCATAATCAGGCTTTTTTAGAAGTTAAGTTTCAGATTCAGACCAAAGCTGCGAGAAGTAGGCAGTGCGAACATGTCTACACCCTGCACACCATTTCCAGTACCTGCAGATACATCCGGATCCATCGGAGCATCTTTGTAGAAGAAGAACAGGTTACGTCCGATGATAGCAGCTGTCAGGTTCTTTCCTACGCCGAACAGGTTACGGAACGTATATCCCAGGCTCAATTCACGCAGACGTACGTTTGTAGCATCGTAAACATAGAATTCATTGGCATACGGACTGTTGAAGTTACTAGCTCCCGTTGTAGTATACCATGCTTTCGGATCAAATTCCACGCCGTCTACCACTACCTTACCTGCGTTACGTGCATCTCCGGTACGTTTTGAAACGCCCCAGCCATCCAGTGTTGCTTCTGTCATTGACAACACTTTGCCTCCGAACTTACCGTCAATCAGGAACGATAGAGTAAAGTCCTTATAATGGAATGTATTCGACCATCCGGCGTTGAACTTCGCATTCATGTTGCCGGCATAAATCATATCCTCGGTTGTGTCACCGCTTACTATCGGGTTACCGGTAGTTTCATCCTTCATCGGTCTGCCGTTTTCGTCGCGCATGATATGGCGTACATACAAGTCACCGTACGATCCGTCCTTCTTCAGGATAATCTTGGCACCGCCGAAGTCTGTCAGTGTCAGTCCGTTTGGCAGATCATCTACAAGTTCTACGATTTTGTTGTCGTTGTACGACAGGTTCAGGTCTGTACTCCAGCTGAAATCATCATTAAACTGCTGATACCATCCTGCGCTGAATTCGAATCCCTGGTTCTGTACGTTACCGGCGTTTACATAACGGTTGCGCAATCCCGATTCATACGGAGCAGCTACAGAGAAGAACTGATTCTTGGTATTTGTCTTATAGTATGTCAGTCCCATAGTCAGTCGGTTCTGGAAGAATGTACCGTCGAATCCCACTTCGATAGAATGAGTCTTTTCCGGCTTCAATGTACGGAACGGAGCATTTTCCGGTGGAGTGATAGCACCCTGCGATTGCAGTGAGTACAGCAGGTTACTCATAAATACCGGCACGTCATTACCTACGATAGAGTAGCTGGCACGTACCTTGAGCAAATTCACGTTCTTGCCCATATCAACAAATCTGTCGAGCAGGAAGCTACCTCCGATAGACGGATAGAAGAACGAGCAGCTTTCCGTGTAAGCCAGTGCAGACGACCAGTCGTTACGTACAGATACGTCGACGAACAAACCATCCTTGTAGCCGAACTGAGCTGTAGCGAATACAGCGTTCAGACGTTTTTCTGTATTCCAGTTATCATTCTTACCTACAACAGACATGTTTCCGTAGTAGTTGTTCGGAGTGAAGATGTTCGGGTAATATATGTTACCGTTTCCGGGTGAAGTAAACTGAGTACCTTCAGCCCATAAGTCAACATGTGCAGTCTTGCTCTTAGTGAAGCTTGAACCGGCAGTTGCCGAAACAAGGAAATCATTGAATGTATGGCTGTAGCTCAGCAAAACGTCACCATACAGCTGATCGCTGAAGTAACGGTTATCCTTCATACGTCCCATCGGGTATAAGTTGGCGATACTTGAAGCATACAGATTATGCTGCCAGCGTTCTTCACCTCTTTCGTAACGCATACGTCCCTGGATATTCAAGTCTTGGGTAATATCCCACTTGATGCTTCCTCCAAATTCATAACGGTGACGGTCGGTGATCGGAGTCTGTCGGTTCAGTGTCCAGTAAGGGTTACTGTACTGCTGCAGTCCGGTGTTTGTCCAGTTCTGGATATTACATTCCTCTCGATTCATCATACACCTCGAAGTTGTTTTTATAGTAGTTCCAGTCTTCACCTCTCGGGAACAGATATACACCAGTCAGCGGGTTGAACAGGAATCCGGCAGCAGCCTGATTCTTCACATACTGGTTGGTATACTTGGCGCTGAAATCAATGTGAATATTCTTCAGGACATTAAATCCCACTTTCGAATTCAGGTTATGGCTGCGGTAGGTATTGCTTGGAGTCATACCTTCCGAGTACACGTTACCATAAGAGAAGTACGCCTGGATATTTTCATTACCACCGGCCAGCGAGATAGAGTTGTTTGTTGTAAATCCGGTACGATAGAATTCTTTCGCATAGTTAGGTGCTTCCGAAGCCAGTTTTTCGCCCCAGCTGTATGTACCGTTGTCGCTGACTCCATATGTATTCTGGAATTCCGGAAGAACCATTGGAGTTTCCATAGTAGTATTGCTGGACACGTTGATTGAAACTTTGCCCGACTGAGCCGACTTGGTTGTGATCATGATAGCACCATTGGCAGCCACGGCACCATACAATGCGGCAGCCGATGCACCTTTCAGCAATGTAATAGAAGCGATATCATCCGGGTTGATAGTCGACATCACGTCGCCACCGTCACGTTCGCCACCATAGTTGCTGCTTACCTGAGCACCCGAAACACTGTTCATTACCGGCACACCGTCCACTACGATCAGCGGCTGGTTGCTACCACTGATAGACTTGTTACCGCGGAACAGGATTTTAGAAGAACCTCCGGCTCCGGTAGAGTTTGGTGTAATCATCAGACCGGCACTTTTACCCTGCAGTGAGTTGATCATGTTCACACTCTTGATGTCGTTCACATCACTACCTCCCACAGTCTGTGCAGAATACGTCAACGTTTCCGACTGGCGCTGGATACCCATAGCCGTTACCACGACTTCACCCAGGCTTTCGGTATCCGAAACCATAGAAACATCGATAACCTTTCTTCCCTTCACTGCTTCTTCCACCGTTTGCATGCTGATATACGAAAATACCAGCACATCGTCCGGTCCCACAGTAATAGAATAATGACCGTTCAGGTCGGTTACAGTACCATTGGTAGTTCCCTTTACCAATACGTTTACTCCGATTAGAGGATCGCTCATTTCTTTACTGGTAACACTTCCGCTACAGTAATTGTCTGAGCATAAATCCCAGTCAGAAACATTCCTATCAGGAACATTGTGACTACTAGAAATGATCGTTTTTGCATAGTTAAACTATTAAGGTTAATACTCTATTTTCGATTTTAAGGTTAAAATATCATTGTATATATTCTCGTTATCAATTAGTGTATTTCCTTGTAGTCAGTCAACTGTCCCGTTTGTGTTTGTATTTTGATATAGTTTATATTATTTGTATAGTTCTTGTATTTTTATGTATCCTCTAAATTATATAATTAATTTTAAATAGAGAGTTTTTTTAGGAACAAAAATCTCATTCTCTATGTAAGCATTCGTTAAACTACAGGTATTGAACTTTATATACAACAATAGCGACTGTCACTATAAACCTAATAGTTGCAGTCGCTATTATTTTGTTGAACCTATATGTTGCAGTCAGCACCGGTTGCCGGCTTCCTCCTCTTGTTTTGTCAATGCACTTTCCGGATGTTGCAGCTTCCATTTATGTGGAAGCAGTTCCAGCAGTTCCTCATGAGTAGCCTTTTTGTGATAGGGCATTCGGGCGATGACATCATTCAGATAATCCCTTGGGGTTACATCATGTGCCTTACAGGTGGCCAGCAGGGAACAGATCACCGACATATTAGCCGCTGCCTCATGGTTGCCGCAGAAAAGGTAATTTTTCCGTCCCAGAGTAATCGGCCGGATGACATTTTCAGCCAGATTGTTATCCCAAAGCAGGCGTCCGTCCTCCAGACATCCCATCATGTTGTCCCATCGGGTATAGGCATACGTGATGGCTTTCCCGATCTGGGAATTGGGGCTGTACTTGATTCCTTCCGTTTCCATCCACACTTTCATGGCATTCATGACAGGTCCGGCCAGTTCCCGGCGCTTCGTCTTCCGCTCGTCGTACGACAGGCCCGCCTTATCGCAGCAGTGTTCAATCCGGTAAATATGCTGTATCTGGGTCAGGCCATGTTCGGCCATCTCCCGGTTTTCATCCAGAGCCTGTTCAAAATGACGGCGGATATGCACCAGGCAGTTGAGCAGCCGCACGTCGGGGTTGGTCCTGAAGGCTGTCTCATAGCCTGCAAAACCGTCGCATTGAAGATAACCCTTGAAGTGATATTGATTTGCCAGGGATTCGATGACCGCTCCGGCACGCGATCCCTGGTCGTAATGGAAGATGACCAGTTTCTTCATGACCGACCTTACCATCCACAGGTATTCCTTGTCGGCCCTGTGCTTTTCCTTGTTGATGACCGGAACAGTGGTTTCGTCCGCCTGTACATAGTCGCAGGAAAAGACTTCCTTCTTGAGCTCCTCATACAGAGGCCTGAGCAGCTCCACCGTTTTTTTGAACCATCCGTCCAGCGTACTTTCCGTAAGGCCTTTCATCCCAAGATGCCGGTACTGCTGTATCTGCCGGTAGAACGGGACGTGATATTCATACTTCTGAAGCAGTATCTCGGCAAGCAGGCTGGTGTCGGCGATGCACTTGTCGACGGGCATCAGCGGCATGGGGGCCATCTCCACGCCTTTCTGCCCCCCGGGAGGAAGTTGGGTGCTGTCCTTGAGCGCATATTTGGGACGGATGATTTCCTTGACATAAAGCATCCCCGGTTTGTGCTTGACCACTCTGGTTACCTCTTCGCCAATCCTGCGATATAAGGACAGGTCCACACCGGCCGGCTCTATAACCTCGGTTTCGAGTACGGGCAGATCCTCTGTCATTTTGCGGTTCTGACGCTTCTGCTTCCGGACTTCCACCGGTTCCTTTTCTATCTGCTCCACGGCCTCGTCCCGCTTTTCTTCCGCCTGATGCCGGAGTCCGGCAAACTCTTCGGCAAAAAGGTCAGGCATATCGGGACTATATATGGGAAGCTTTTCTGTCTTACGCCCAAAGAGCTGGCGGTTCAGCCATGCAATCTGAGCCGTCAGCTCTTTGATTCGTTCCTGCAGATTCTTAATCTGTTCCGCCTGATCCTTATTAGTGGCAGACAATGAAGCAATGGAGGCATTCAGCCCTTCTATTGTCTTGAGCAGTATATCCTTTTCTTCCATTGTCCGCATCTGTTTTGTTTATGTAAATATACTAAATATAAGCGGATTACACAATAATATCCGCACTTTATTCACTCTGGAAGCATATTATACATGATATTCCTTGCGCTCTGCCCTCAGGCGCCGGAGCCTCTGCTGCGGATTTTCCTGAATGCCCTCGACCATCATCACCAGGTCGCGCCATTCCATGGGATAGCTGTTTGATTGGGGATCGTACTCCGGCAGTTTGAAGCGGCCCGCCTCCAGGCGTTTTACATACATCACCATACCTCCGTCTTCCGCATGAAGCAACTTCATGAGCCTGCGGCTGGAACCTATGAAGATGAAGACATCCCCGTTCTTCACTTCGCTGTTCATCTTCTCATGTACCACTCCGCACAGCGAACTGATACCCTTGCGCATATCTGTCCTGCCAGGACACAGGAAGTAGCGCATCGTGTCGTTCAGGTTAAACATGGCCGCCTCGAAGACTTTGAGTGAACAGCTCCATCAGTATCTCTTCTGAACCGTTTCCGAAGTGGGCACGAAGACCGTTGGGAAACAGAACGGACACGCCATGCGGCACTTGTTCTTCAGGGGACGATTCCATGACTGACTGTTTAAAACTGATGGGAGCCAGCTCCTGTTTAACACTGTTCCTGTCAACCGAACATTTTCTACGCCAGTAATGATAGGTTGAATAACTTACACCTATCTGTTGCAGGTACGACTTCAACGGCAGGCCGCTTTGTTGTACCTGCAATTCCAATTCTTCAAATTCCAGTCTATTCATAATAATTGAGGTTTGATTGTATTCGCTGCCGCAAAGCTACAATCAAACCTCAAAGTGTAAAAGATGTATTTGTCCGAATGCTTACAATAAAAAGACCGGATATGTATTCGTTGGGTACATCATCCGGTCTTTTATTGTGTAAGTGTACGATATATAATCCGCAAATCCAAATTTCCGCAGAATCCGAAACGAAGCGTTCGATTTTCAGGGAAAAGGACAAAACGAAGCGTTCAAAAAAGGAAAGCGCGCAACACTCAAAAAGCCGAAACAAAAGTTTTGTAATGACCTCTGTTTCGGCTTTATAATTTCATAAAAAATGGCTTTATAACGGCATTAAAATAAGGCTCAAAAGTTTGGCCTTCTACTTGAAAAATTGTATCTTTGTTCAGTGCTAAGCAGCTGTTTTATGAACTAATTTTTCCTGTTTCTTATACAGCATCATGTCTGTATATTCGGCAGAATAATTCATGTGGGCATTGAATTCCTTTTTTGTACAACCCTCAAAAGGATTGCCAATGGTTTTGTTTGCTCCAATCCATTCACACAGTTCAAGTATGGAGGATTTATTGGATGTGAAATAAACGAAGGAATGCTTTTCGAGTATCTTTAAAACATCCAAATAATCAGACAAGCGCCAATACATATTGTACGTACCAACATCAGTGGAAAGATAAGGCGGATCAATTAAAAAGACGACTCCGGGAACATCCTTATATTGGTTGAATACTGCTTTGTAGTCGCATGATACAATTTCAAGCCCTTTTAAGTAGTCAGAAGACTCCGGATAACCGGTCTTGCGAATGTTGTTATAAAGGACTTCCTTGCGCATTTCGGCTACAGACAATTTATACTTCATGGAGAACATAAGTGAGGATGATAAGGTTATAAAATCCACGTACCCAACATTTAGTTCTTCTTCCTCGATACGTTTAAAAATGCGTTCTCTAAGTTCCCCTTTAATTGGTTTATGTTTGGGTATCGAATTACCCACCAGCTCCCTAATATCGGCAAGCAGTTTATTTGTCTGTGGGATATTTTTCAGTCTGAACCGGTAGTTGTCGAAGTCATTGTAGACAACAGTAGCATCGGGCTTGCTTCTTTTGGCTATATGCGAAAGAAGTCCGGAACCGCCAAACAAGTCCACAAACACGGTATCTTCAGGGAACTGTTCCAAAACTTTAATAAACTCTTTAGCAAACATTCTTTTTTGGCCTACAAATGGCAGTGGTGCAGATAAATTCATATTCTTCATACGTTCAAGTCAAATTTAATGTTTTCAACTCCGGATAACAGTTCCAGAGTCCGGTCAATGTTATTTTCATATATATGCACATTTCCAAGGTCAAGGGTTATGGACTTCAGGGGAAGCTCCACCTGCCTTGCCATCAGATAAAGATGATAAATATCAGCCGGAAGCCCAAGGTTCGCATCAGAACTACGCTGATATGCAGATAGCACCAATTCTCCCTCATCAATTTGGAACTGCACAAGACTCAGGCAGGGTGCCTGGTTGCTTTCCACCCCGGTTTCTCCAAGAAACAGGACATAATTCTTGCTGTTGCGCTTTTCCCGGTTAATCCTGGTTATGAGGGGTGGAAGCTTTTCAAAGTAAGTTGGATAGCTGTTTACAAGGGTATGGCCGCAATAATCCCACCAGGTAATCCCTGCCTCTTTGTATT
>ENA-OQIX01000295-OQIX01000295.1-human-gut-metagenome-genome-assembly--contig:-NODE-295-length-10620-cov-2.881921_pt1 | contig 10620 bp, 10 predicted proteins | sample MGYA00242591_ERZ504756 | MGnify/ENA primary metagenome ERZ504756 (study PRJEB26092, sample SAMD00036369) | human gut metagenome | host: Homo sapiens | study: EMG produced TPA metagenomics assembly of...
CTGTTTCATTAAAAATACATATAGGCAGAATTTACTGCACCGGAATAAATGATGTATGGATTACGCATACTGTGTCCTAATTCATAACATTCTAATGCGTATTTGATGCCGGCTGTATCTTTTTTGAGGTAATAGATATTTGCTAAATTGCCTAAAAGCAAAGCGTATTGTTGTTGGAAATTATTTTGTTGTGCCAATTGGATACCTTTATAAAGCCATCGTATGGCACGGTAATAATCGGTTTCAATATTTGCTGAATAGAGTCCGAGACTACCATAGACGGAACAAAGGGTGGAGTCATTATTCAGTTTGGTTGCTAATTCAAGAGAAAGATTCAAGTTTTTTTTGGCTATTTTTCCCGTCCGCTCATCATTTGCGCTTGTGCTTGGTAGATATATGAATAGAGTTGGAGTAGAGGATTTTTAGTCTTGTCCGCTACGTTTTTCATAATCTCAGCGTAAGTGATGGTTTTGGAATAATCTCCTTTATTTAAATAGTATTGGCATAGAAATTTTAAGGCATCCCCGTTATCAGGTTCTTTCCTAATGATTTCCAACTGTTTCTCAAGGATGACGGGGCGCTTTTGTGCATGTACACAAAAGGATATCCCCAAAAGTAACAGTAAGAAAAGACATTTTAGTTTCATATGCTTTTTTCGATTGAGAGTGCAAATATAATAAAACCTTTAATTTTTCTTGTTCAAAAGTCTTGCATATTTAAAATAAAGTCGTACCTTTGCAACGCTTTCAACAAAAGCACTTCTGAAAGGAAGTTTGGGAGAGGTGGCAGAGTGGTCGATTGCGGCGGTCTTGAAAACCGTTGTACTGCGAGGTACCCGGGGTTCGAATCCCTGTCTCTCCGCTGAACGTGCTGGACAGAAATGGTCAGCAAACGGACAAAAAGCTACAAATCAATGATTTGTGGCTTTTTTTATTGCCCGAAAGTCCTGCTTCCAAGACTTCAAAAGTACGGTAAAAGACAAAGTTTCGTTACTAAATCGTTACCTATTCCCCGCCGGACAAAAACGGTAACGATTTGTCCATAAATGACCTGATAATGACTTGATTAGTCCATAGTCTGCATAACTCGAAAACGAGAGGTAAAAACTAATTTTGCAACTAAAAATTTTGAGTTATGAAATCGACATTCAAGGTTCTTTTTTATTTGAAGAAAGGTTCTGAAAAGAAAAACGGCGAGGTTATGATTATGGCACGCATCACCATAGACGGCAAACTTTGCCAGTTCAGTACGAAACAGAGCATCCAGCCCGACAACTGGAGCATTACTGCGGGCAAAGCCAAAGGCAGGGATGCCGGGAGGATAAACGCCCTTTTGGACGACATACGTTCTTCCCTGAATACCATTTACCACGAAATGCAGCGGCGTGACAATTACGTGACCGCCGAGAAAGTGAAAAACGAGTTCTTGGGACACAGCGAGAGCCACGAAACAATCCTTTCATTGTTCCAAAAGCACAATGACGATGTGAAGCAGCTTGTAGGCATATCCAAGACGATAGCGACCTACCGCAAGTATGAAGTGACCCGCCGCCACCTCGCTGAATTTATCCAAAGCAAGTACAACGTATCGGACATATCCATAAAGGAGATAAGCCCGATGTTCATTACCGATTTTGAGTTGTATTTGCGTACCGCCTGCAAGTGCGGCTACAACACCACCGCCAAGTTCATGCAGTTCTTCAAGCGTATCATCATCATCGCCCGTAACAACGGCATACTGGTGGGCGACCCTTTCGCCAGCTACAAAATCCGGCTGGAAAAAGTGGACAGGGGTTATCTGACAGAGGACGAGATTAAAATTATCCTTAAAAAGAAAATGGTTTCCGAACGGCTGGAACACGTCAGGGACTTGTTCGTCTTTTCCTGTTTCTGCGGTCTGGCATACAGCGATGTCGCCAATTTGCGGCAGGAGAATATCCAAAAGTCTTTTGACGGCAACCTTTGGATAATCACCAAGCGGGTAAAGACCAACACGGACGTGAATGTCCCCCTGCTGGATATTCCCAAGATGATTTTGAAGAAGTACAAGGGCAAGTTGCCGGACGGCAAGATACTTCCCGTAATCAGCAATCAGAAGCTAAACGCCTACTTGAAAGAGATTGCCGATATATGCGGTATTAAAAAGAACCTGACATTCCACCTTGCCCGGCACACGTTCGCCACGACCACCACGCTGTCAAAGGGCGTACCCATTGAAACGGTGTCCAAGATGCTGGGACACACAAACATAGAAACTACGCAAATCTACGCCCGCATCACCAACAGCAAGATAGGCAGCGATATGCAGGGGCTTGACAAGAAGTTTGTCGGCATTGAGAAGATTTACAAGGAAGTTGCCATGTAATCTTGATTATATGGAACTGGTCACAATTTGTGACCAGTCCTTACTATTATTCCAACATTGCTAAATCTCCTAAAATATACGATTATGGATTTGCAGATTATCCAAAACAAGATTTTTGAGGTCAGAGGTTGCCGGGTGATGCTCGATTATCATTTGGCAGAACTCTACCAAGTGGAAACACGAGCCTTGAAGCAGGCGGTCAAGCGCAATATCGAGCGTTTTCCGGGTGATTTTATGTTTGTACTCACCCAAGAGGAAGCTAACTTGCTGTTATCCATAGGGGTATCACAAAATGTGATACCCCCTGCTTACAACTTCGGCGTTGCTATGCCTATGGCTTTCACCGAGCAGGGCGTAGCCATGCTTTCTTCGGTTCTCCGCTCCAAAGTAGCCATAGAAGTAAACATTTCAATCATGCGGGCTTTTGTCCTCATGCGCCAAATGGCAATCGGTTACGAGGAACTGTCAAGGCGCATCGAGGAACTGGAGGTAAGCACCGATGCGCAGTTCAACGAACTGTACCAAGTCCTTACCCAGCTTTTGAGCCAGTCGAAACAACAGAAAGAACGCCGTCCGGTAGGTTTCGTTACCTATAACCGTGGCAAGAACGAATAGGTAACGATTTCGGTAACGAAATTCCACTTAATAACCTATATCCCAGCATTGTACATTCTTCCACCTTGCGGGCAGTCTACCGACTACCCGCATTTTTTATATCCTTTTCCAACTGGCACATTTCCCGAAACGCCAGCCGTGCGTGGCATGGCTGACTGTATTTCGTGAAAAGAGCCGTTGGAAACCCGCACAAGCGTATTGCAAGCAAGCTCACAACACCCTTGCCTTTCCCGCCCGCATGGAGTGTTCCCTAAAAGATGAAAGAGAACAGGCACTTTTCCCCAGTTTCCCTATCTGTAAATCTTCCTCTTACGCAGTCCCCCAGCCGGGACAGTCGTTTTAATCATTTCAATAGGCAAAGGTAGTTACGTGTTCTTCACGATTTTGCAAGGTCGAGCCGTTCCGGTTTTGGCGAAAAAATCTTCCCTGCCTTGCGAGGTATTTTTTTCCCAAAACCTTGCAAACTCTAAACACTACCCTTTTACGCCTATGTGAAACGAAAACGACCGACCCGACCGGAAGACGCATAAAAAAAAGTCGGATTTACGGGAAACAGGAAAAAAATTCAGTGAAACTTCAACTCCCTCACCTCTCAAATCCGCATAAAATTAAAAACTTAAAAAATTACAGCAATATGGAAGCAAAGGTATTATCGGAAGCAAAAGTTTATGTAGGCACTTATGCCAAGTACAACAACGGTTCATTGTCCGGCGCATGGCTCGACCTTTCGGACTATTCGGACAAGGAAGAATTTTATGAAGCCTGCCGGGAACTTCACAAGGACGAGGAAGATGCGGAATACATGTTTCAGGACTGGGAGAACGTGCCGGAGGGCTTAATCGACGAAAGCTGGATTTCTGAAAACTTCTTCGCCCTGCGTGATGCGGTGGAGGATTTGAGCGACACCGAGCAGGAAGCCTTTTTCGTGTGGTGCAACTATAAAAGCCATGATTTGGGCGAGGAAGATGCGGACGACCTTGTACGTGATTTCCGGGACGAGTATCTGGGTCAATATGACGATGAAGAAGATTTCGCCTATGAAATTATCGAGGAATGCTACGACCTGCCGGAGTTCGCAAAGACCTATTTCGATTATGAAAAGTTCGCCCGTGACCTTTTTATGTGCGATTACTGGTTTGATGACGGTTTTGTGTTCCGTGCGGCATAACAACCAATCCGGGCGGGGTGTCAAAGCCCTGCCCGTTAAAAACGACCAAGCGATGAAACGGAAAAGCATTTATAAAATCCTTTGGCGGGTGTTGCTGCTCTGCCTTGCATGGCGGTTTACCAGCGTAGCCGGAGCAGGCACGGCGATAACGGCGTATATCGTGTTTTGTGCCGCCCGTTTCCTGCTCCGGGTCTGCCTTTCAGCCCTTTATGCGCTGGGCGTGGCTCTGCTTTTCCTGCTGTTGCTTTCTTTACTGATATTATAACCATTAAAAAAAATAGAACATCATGCAGTCACTTAACAAAAACGGGGTAAGCATTACCCAAACACCGGGAGAAGAAAAGTTCGTGAAATGCTGTTTAGGGGCTTTCAGGGGACAAATTTATTATCAATATGACTACCGCCACACGGACGGCGAACTTTTCAGCACGGTAGCCAAAACGCTGGACGAGTGCCGCCGCAGGCGTGACGAATGGGTAGCGAAGAAGAACGGAGTAATAAACAAGTAAATTTCAGGGACATGAAAACGACAGAAGTAAACAAGGAGCTTATCGGCAGGCGTTGCGAGTGCATTTTTACGGGCTTAATGGTAACGGGCGTTATCGAGGACACAGAAGAAAACGAACACACCATAGAGGTAAAAGTCCGTTTCGACCACCCGCACCAGTGGGGCGATGATTTGTATAATGATGTGTGGGCGTGGGGGCGCAAAATAGACGAGTTCGGCACGCTGCACCATTTGCAACTGTTGGAGGATAAACCGGACTTTCAGATAATGACGGTAGTTTTCGGCGAACCAATCAGCCGGATAGACCGCAGTGTTTTTGAAGATGTTGCAACGTGGGGTGTCTGTTCCCTGCAAGGCTGGGTAAACAGCTATGAAAGTGTCCGGTTTGTAGCTATAGACGACCATACGGCAATCATCACGGGCGAATATAACATGGAGCAGGTAAAGGTGTGGTTAGAGAAATACACGTCCATAAAGAGCCTTAAAACCAGTTGATAGAAAACGGCGGCTGCTTGCCGCCGTTTACTTTCTTCCGTGAGCCTGCCAGCGGGTGAAGAAAGTAACAAAGAAGCCTTTCGTTTTCCCTATCATGGAAACAGCCCGCCGATGCTTCCCGGCGGGCTGTCTGCCCGATATTTACGCTTTGCGTATCATTCCATACCCGGTTTCCCAAGAGGATGATAAAAACGGATGTCGCAACTATAAATCCTCATAGTGAATAAATTTTACACCAAGTATGCACACGGTTTCTTCTTCCTCGATGTCATATTTCCATGTCCGCTTAGTGACAAGCATTTCCGTTTCGCAATCGAACCATACCATTACGGGCGCATCATCTTCTTCGTCCGCCCATTTGAAAACCTGATTGGACGGCGTTTTCCATAATTCAGCACTGTCACGTTCGGAAATACAGTCCTTGTCCACAATGATGATGTCACCTACTGCCGGAACTGTATCTGTTTCCAACGTGGTTTCTATGTACCACGAGATGCCTTCTATATCCAATTCTATTTTTACCATGTCGTTTTATTATTAGGGGGTTATTGTTTCCGTTTCTTCTTCGCTGTTGTCATTATTGAATGATAGTGTAAGTTGCTGCATCTGCCCGAAGCTGTCGATGATATAAATGTCAATCGTCTGCTGGTCGGTCGATGCCGAGGTGTAGTAGAGCCAGAACGTTTCTTTCTCCAGCGGGTAGAGGTCATTGGGCAGGAACACCGTGCCGTTATCCATTTCCAGCTTCCCTTTGCCGTCCGGCTGGAAATACCTTATCTGATAGGTAGTCGGCTGGTAATAGCCGCCACGCACCAGTCGGCAGCGTATTTCGGCGGTTTCCCCGACTTTCAGCCTTTTGGGTACTGGCAGTGTTTCGATGCTGAACGGGTACGCCTGCTGAATATCCAAGTTGTCATTACAGGCGGTGACAAGCACGAGGGCGGCCACGATGTAGCAGCCCATGATGATTTTATACATTACATTCTTCATATACATTATTATATAGCGGTCAGTTGATAATGAATTTCAGTCCCAAAGATACCTGCGTGTGGAACTTGCCTATGTCCGAGCCGAACAACGCCCGTTCCCTTGCGTTCAACAGCAGAGCCACCCGGTCGGTCAGGTAGGTTTCCAGTTCCAGCGTCAGCGCACCGCCGTAAATGAAGCAGTCCTTATCCAGCAAGGTAGAGCCGTCCGGCAGCAGCTTTTCGCTTCGGTTGCTTGTTTCGTACCCGGCGAGAGCCGACAAGCCCAATGAAAGGAAAAAGATCTTTCGTCTGTCCGATAGGAATTTCAGGTAATAGCCGCCCTCTGCGGTGAACTGTTCTACGGGTATCTGCATATCCTTGTAGTCATACTTCTTGTGCAGGTATTCGCCGCCAATCACCCAGCGGTTGGCGTTCTTGGTGTAAACGCTGTACGCCGCCCCGATGTGGTAGGCAAAATCCGTGTCGGAGTTCCAATGCACCCCGTCCGCCATGCCCGCCGTGACTTGCAAGCCTTTCATGCCCGGCAGGTATCTTTGCGCATGTGCCTGAAACGAGGTCAGGCACAGCGCAAAGAGCATCATTATAAAGATGTGTCTTTTCATTCCCTATTTGATTTTTAGTTCGTCAATCACTTCTGCGTTCACGATGTCGGCGTTCTCCACCCGTATGGTCTGATGCCGCCCGCCGTTCTTCTCGTAGAGTTCCACGACCAGCAGCTTGTCGTCAGGAATGGTGAACTTCGGCAGGGCGTACACCGTGCGCACGGTCGATTTCCCGGCAATCTCTATCACCTCGTTGTAGCTGCGTACCGCATCCAGTACCGTTTCCTGAATAGCCGTGCGTTTGGGCACTTTCTTATCGGTTATCTTAAACCTGATGAAGTCCGTGTCGAAAGGCACGTTGGAACTGTTCTTTGTCTGCGTGTGCACGTAGAGCATCCCGTTATAGGTGTAAATCCCCTTGATTAAGAACTGTATGCCGAAACGCTTGCTACCCAAGTGGCGCACTTTCCGGTCATTGTTCTTGTAGATGCTCTGCATTATCAGTTTCACCAATAGCGGGCTTTCATTCCCCAGTTCCCGGAAATAGATGTTCATCCGGGTATGTGAGAAGTCGGACGTATCTTCATTCTCCAAGAAGTCTTTCATTTCGATGTTGAGCATTTCCGGTTCACGGGCGTACTTGGCGTTGAACGAAAAGAAACTGCCGTCCTCGCAGATAACGGAGAAGTTCGTTTCTCCCGGAAAGCCCTCTGTCGTGGCTTTCACCCTGATTACGTTCTCCGCACCGTCCGCCTTGCCCGCTATGATGTGGTTGCTTCCCAAATCGACATAGCGGACGGCGGCGGGGAAGATGATATGCACCGTCTTGGCAAAGGTCACTTCCACGCCGTAGGGCGTAACCATTTGGCGGTACGGGAGTTTCCGGGTAATCCCCCGGTACAAGTCGTTGCCAGCCGCATACTTCACGGTGTCAGTGGTTTGTGCGTTTGCCGCACACACGCCCAGCAAGAGGGCGAACATTACAAAAATCTGTTTCATTGCTAATTGAAATTTTAACGGTTGATAAAATGGTTATTGTTGTTTGGCGTAAAGCATCACCCTGTACCCGGCTTTCAGCTTCACTTTCACGGTTCGGAACTTCTTGGCGAGGTAGCCGGACGTTCCTTGCAGCAATCCCCTTGTCACGTCCATAGCCACCTGCTGCCCGGCACTTTGGGCAAAGGAAATGCTTGTACCCAGCCCGCTTCCGATATTCGCCATAGCTTCGTTGAACGCTTCCTGCTCCATAGAGGACGGTACGGAAAGCCCCTTTTGCCCGTCCGTGTCGAACACGGCGAGTTCCACCGGGATGATGTTGCCAGCGTACTCAATCGAGGACACCAGTATGTCGAGCCGTTCGCCCTGCACCTTTGCCGTACCCGCTACAAGGGTATTTTTCGGCACGACTATGTTCCCTGCCTGCATAGGTTCGAGCAGCCGGAGTTTCACCGCCTGCCCGTCCGTCAGCGTTTGGTCTTGGTGGATGCAGGCGGCTACCGTGTTCTTTCCCATAGCGTAGCCCGTGCCTACCGCCGTGTTGAAGCCGTAGTTTCGTGGCTGGCTGTAAGCACGGATGAAGTCGGCATCGTTCATGGGCTGCTGCAATCCCGATACGGTCGTTTCCCGGATTGCTTGCACGGGTTGGGCTTGCGGCTTTTGGGTGACAGTCCCGGCAACAGGCACTTGTGCCACCTGCCCGTTCTGCCCGCCGTCATTCATATACCTTGCCGCCAGTTCGTAGGACTTTTCCAAGAGTGCCATTTGGTCGTCAGCGGTGGGTGTGGCGTTCTGTTGTTGCAGCCTATCGGTCAGTTCCGCTACCTGCCGCTTCAAGTCCTCTTTTTCCTCGTCCACCGCCGGAGTTTCATAGAACGTGCTTAACTGGCGGTTGATGTCCCGGTAAGCGTATGCCGAAGAAGCACCGCCGCCCCTTTGGGGCTTCGCATCCTCTTCCGGCATCAGGTCGATTTCCGCTTGCGGTTCTTCCGCTTCATCGTTCCCGGTGAAACCGAAGTCCTGCAAGGACTGTATCTTCTCCTGCTGCCTGCGGCTTATCATCGCCTGTTCGTAAGCCTTTTGCTTGTCGGCTATAATCCCGTCCTCTGCGGGCAGGGGTATGTCGGCGTTGAAGCCGCCCACGCTTTCCACGTTCACGTCCTCTTTGCCGGAGGGTGCGAATATCAGGTACATGCACCCGGCAAAGGCAAGGAACATCAGCGGGAAGACTATCATTTTCCTGCGCTGCTGCACCTGCTGCGGGGTAAGTTCCCGTTTGGGTTTATCTTCCTTTTTCGGCTTCCCGTCCGCCTGCTGTGCGGTCGTGCCGTTCTCATTCTTCTGTACTTCTTCCATATTGCGGTCTGTTTAACGGGTTGATACTTTGGGTTGTGTCATTGCCGTGCAACGGCAGTTGTCTGATGTGTTCTATTTGCAGCCTTTGCCCGTCCCGTTTCCCGATATTGTAGATTGATGAAACGGTGATGTAGATAGACAAGCCGCCGAAAAAGAGAACATCAGGAGGATAACCGCCAGCCTTTTGCCCGGCGTAATCCGTCCGCACATTCGGCGCAGGCGGTCGTCCGCCCAGTCCCGCACCTTTTCGATGTGGTTTCGTTTTCTCTCCATAAGGCTATCTTTTAATGGTCTGCAAATCCTTGTTCTCGGTAATGGTGAACGCTTCGATGATGAAGCCGTGCGGGTTGTTGTCGCTTCGTGTGGCGTTAAGCAACCGGCACGAGGTCACAAGGCTTCGCACTGTCAGGCTGCTTTCCCGGACAATCAACTGGCGGGCATACGTGTTCACCTTGTAGGGGTACTGGTCGAAGTCGCACTTCACGCTGTCAATCTCCACCGTCTGCGTGACGTTTCCGGAAATCACCCGGTTGTAGTAGCCCTTTTCCGCCAAGTCCTTGTAATAGTTGAAAGCGGTCTTGTCGGCGAGGAACAGCGAGCGTTTGATGTTGCTTTCGATAGCCCCCTTGTCGGGTGAGAGCGTGAAGAAAAGTTCGTGGAAACGCCGCACGTGCGACTTGGCTTCCACGGGTCTGTTCTGCGCCATGTCCTGCGAGAGTGCCAGCATCAGGCTTTTGCCGTTGTCGAGGACGTATATCTTCTGCCGCTGCTTTTCGGCGAAGCTGTACGAGTTCCACACGGCAAAGCCCGTCACCAGTGCGCACAGGCAGATGAATACCAGCGCAAAGAGCCTGATTTGCCGGAAACTCGTTTCGATGTTCGTTAATGACTTAAATTCCATATACTAAATATTGATGTTGGTTATTTGAGTAGTTTCCCGGTTACTTTCCCGCTTGCCGCACCGACCGCCGCCCGGCGATTGACCCAGCCCGTGCCACGTTGCGGTTATAGGCAGACGTACCGCCAGCCGACACTATCCAGCTTGCCACCGTTGGAATGGTGAAGTAGCCCACGATGCCGATAATCATAAAGATTATATACACGGTGCTGCTCCCGTCCGGGATGAAATCCGGGTCTGAAAGCTGCTCGATGTCTTTTTGGAGCATCAGGGTTTGTATGCGTGCCAGCACGCTGCTGAACAAGTCCGACACGGGCAGCCACAGGTAAATGGAGATATAGCGTGAAATCCACTGGGTCAGCGTGCTTTGGAAACCGTCATAGACGGAAATCGCAAACGCCAGCGGACCCAGTATGCTTAACACGATTAGGAAGAACGTGCGCAGCGTGTCTATAATCAGCCCCGCCGCCTGAAAGAGCATTTCCAATAACTCCCTGAACCAGTCCCGGACGGACTTCTTTATATTATAAGCCGTCCTGTCCATGTACATGCCCGTCATAGTCACCATGTCGGAGGGCGACCAGCCCAGTTCTTCCAGTTGTCGGTCAAATTCCTCGTCCGATGCGAGGTAAGCCGTTTCGGGGCTTCGCATCAGGGCTTCATATTCCAGTCGGTCTTTCTGCGCCCGG
>ENA-OQIX01000297-OQIX01000297.1-human-gut-metagenome-genome-assembly--contig:-NODE-297-length-10583-cov-3.695677_pt1 | contig 10583 bp, 9 predicted proteins | sample MGYA00242591_ERZ504756 | MGnify/ENA primary metagenome ERZ504756 (study PRJEB26092, sample SAMD00036369) | human gut metagenome | host: Homo sapiens | study: EMG produced TPA metagenomics assembly of...
TTTTTTACTTTCCGGACAGGATTCTTTCCTGTTTACACGGCAATGATCTGTAGCAAGACTCTGGCGACCGCAGCTCACGAAAAGTCTTTTGCAGAAACGCTCCGGGAAAGAAACCTGTTTTCAGGCAGTAGCCTTCTGTAGCTCTGCCATGATCTTAAATTCCCGCACGACCATAACGATGCTGACTGATGCGGCTGCAAGGTCTGCAATCGGTGCAGTGTACATCACGCCGTCAATGCCGAAGAGATACGGAAAAATCAGCAGCAGCGGAAGCAGGAAAATAATCTGTCTCGTCAGCGAAAGAAAATACCCTTCTTCGGTGCTCCGATTGAGGTAAAGAAGTTTGAGCTGACCGGCTGGATACCGTTCAGGAATGTGAAAAACAGGAAAATACGGAAGTACCGCTCTGCAAAATGCAGGTACTCTTCTGAACCGGAACCAAAAATGCCGATAATCTGGCGCGGAAAGAGCTGGAAGCAGAGGAAGGCGACGATGGAAATGGCAGTCGCCGCAAAAACTGCTTTTTTATAAGCGTCCTTCACGCGGTCATATTTCTGTGCACCGAAGTTGAAGCTGACAATCGGCTGAAGTCCCTGGGAAATGCCGATGACAAAGGAGAAGAACAGCATATTCACCTTTGAAATAATACCGGCGCATGCAAGCGGAATGTCGCTTCCATAGACGGAATTGGAGCCGTAGTAGGTCAGTGTGTTGTTCATAACGATCTGAACAACCATCATTGCCACCTGATTGAATGCCGGAGTTGCACCAAGCGCAGCGATCCGTGCCCAGCAGGCTATTTTTGGCTTCAGATCGGAAAGAGAAAGCGGCAGCGTTTTAAAACCGCGCAGATAGAAGACAACGAGCGCGAATGATAAAATCTGTCCGGTGATCGTGGCGAGCGCTGCACCTGCCATGCCCATGTGGAAAACGAAGATGAACAGCGGGTCGAGAATCGTGTTGACGATCGCGCCGACCAGGTTGCACAGCATGGAAAATTTCGGGCTGCCATCCGCGCGGATCAGGTTGGAGCCGCCGATTGTGACGATCAGAAACGGGAAGCCGATGGAGGTAATTCTGGTGTAAGTACAGGCGTAATCAATGACATCCGGCGTCGCACCAAAGAGAAGCATCATCGGACGCAGAAAAAGCTGAACGGCAACGCAGAGGATCACACCGAGGATTGCCAGCATGGAGATGGCATTTCCAACATAGGATTTCGCGTGCTCCGGATCCTTTCTGCCCATGCAGAGATTGAAGTTTGCAGCACCGCCGATGCCGCAGAGCAGACCGATGGATGTGCAGACCATGCTGAGTGGGAACGCTACGTTGGTCGCTGCGTTTCCGAGCACGCCGATGCTGTGACCGATAAAGAGCTGGTCTACCATGTTATAGAGGGCGCTGACGAGCATCGCGATGACGCTCGGAATCGCAAAACGCCGCAAAAGAGAGCTGACCGGTTCCGAGCCGAGAGGATTTTCGGAAGGTTTCATAGAGGGTATCTCCTTTCAAATGGAATAAAAATTCATCGTTTGTATCGGGTGAACATTCCCGGAAAAACTCCGAGACTATATAGTATACCATAGAAAGAAAACAGAAAACAAGAGGGTGACCGCTATTTTCAGGAAGTGTAACAGAATCGTAGCAGAACTCTCTGCATTTTTAAAAAAGGGATTGACAAAAATGAAATATTAACCTATATTGAAACAAGGTTAACAATTCGAAAGCAGAAAGAATTGGATACAAGAACCTGCGAGGAGGACTTACATTCATGAAAAAATCAAAACTTACCACAAAACAGATTGTACTGACCGGCATGATGACGGCAGTGCTTGCGGTACTGTCCATTGTGACGATTCCGCTTCCGACCGGCGTTCCGGTGACGCTGCAGACCTTTGCAATGGCATTTTGCGGCTACGTGCTTGGCTGGAAATTGGGAGGTGCATCGTCCGCTCTTTATCTGATCCTCGGCGCGATCGGCGTTCCGGTTTATGCCGGCATGAGCGGTGGATTCGGCGCTCTTCTCGGACCGGCCGGCGGCTTTATTTTCGGATTTATTCCGATGGCAATGCTCTGCGGTGCCGGATTAAAAAGGCTTCCCGGGCAACCATTCGTTCTTGGAATTGCAGGTCTTGCGGTATGTCACGCAGCCGGTGTGGTACAGTTTTCCATTGTAACAGGAAACACGATCCCGGCTTCCTTCCTGGCAGTTTCCGTTCCGTACATCGTAAAAGATGTGATTTCCGTTGTAGTAGCTGAAATTCTCGGTGCAGCCGTTCGAAAAGCACTGTCAGCAGCTCATGTAATGAACTACGGAACCGCAGCATAATCACAGAGCGTTTCTGAAAAACCAAAAGATAAAAACAAGAGACAGGCATCCTGACAATCTGCCAGGTGTCTGTCTTTTTCTTTGTCAAGCGGATATTCGCAATCCGCTTCGCTGCTTGCCTGATTCGGTTAAAGTATTCCGCAGCAGCAGCGGTTATTTGAAAAAACGTGCAAAATGCATTTCATACAGTTTCAAAATTTTAATGAATTCCTAAGAAAGAGGCAAGAAGGCGTTAAGGGAGATATGGTAGGATAGAAAGCAGGAAAGAACAACAAAGGGGTTTGAAACTATGAGAAAAAGAACACGAAAACACCGGGGAACAGCGGGAAAAATGGTTGGAGGTTTTCTGGCATTTTTCTGCCTGATCCTGCTGACGGCCGGAATGTTCTGGGCAATCCAGGGATATGTTTCCTATCAGAAGGCAGTGAAGGAAAAGCCGCTCGCGCAGGCGGTAGAGGAAATCAGAAGCGAAGCACAGTGGGTTCCCCTGAAACAGGTGCCGGAGCTGTACAAAAAAGCGGTGCTTGCTGTCGAGGATCACCGGTATTACACACATCACGGGATAGACTGGATCAGCATGGCGCGCGCGGTTGTACATGACATCCGCGTGATGAAACCGGAGCAGGGAGGCAGTACTATCACACAGCAGCTGGTAAAAAACATGTATTACGATCAGAATAAGACACTTGCCAGAAAAGCGGCAGAGGCGTGGACAGCACTCTATGTGGAACGACAGCTCTCCAAGGAAGAAATTCTGGAGCTGTACATCAACACTATTTATTTCGGGGATGGCTATTACGGACTCAAAGAAGCATCGCGTGGTTATTTCGGAAAAGAGCCGCAGGATCTGACCGACAGCGAAGCCATTCTCCTCGCCGGAATCCCGAATGCACCGTCCGCCTACGCACCGTCGCGCCACGCGGATCTGGCGCTGCAGCGGGAAAAGCAGGTGCTGGCGGCAATGGTAAAATATGGATACCTGGAACAAAGTGAGACGGACAGCCTGCTGTGGGATGCGGCAGCCGATCCGGTTCTGGCACGATAGAAAGAAAAGTGAGGAAAAAAGAATGGGAAAACTGATCAGACTGGGGGGCAACAGCGCTGTCTATGATTGGAATTTTGGTTATGATTCTCTGTGTGCAGGCGGCGATTTTATTTGTGAGGCTGTGCATCCGAAGAAAGCAGAAAAAAATTGAGCTGAAATAAGAGAAAGAAAAATGTGAGCAGAATTGCCGGAAGAAAAACGGTGATTCTGCTCGCGTTTTTTTCTGTGAGCAATCCGATTGCGTTTCCGCCGGGAAAAAGGTATAATGAAAAACAGGCAAAAAAATGGTAAAACAGACAGCTTTTGAGGAAAAATAAATGGAACAGAAAGACAGCGCAGAACGGATTTTAAAACAGATTCCCTATGAGATCGTGTATTCCGCCCGCAAAACGCTCGCCGTCCAGGTCAAAGCGGATGGAAGCGTGGTGGTGCGCGCACCGAAACGGATGGCAAAATACAAAATCGAAGCATTCTTAAAAGAAAAACAGGATTGGATTCACACACACCGGGAAAAAGCGTTGGCGGCCGCAGAGCAGAAAGCAGCGAACCGTCTGACGGAAGCAGAGCGAAAAGCGGTGGTTAAACGTGCGGCGCAGATGCTGGCGGAAAAGACGGCACATTTTGCAAAAGAGATGGGCGTAACGTATGGCAGAATCACAATTCGTGAGCAGAAAACCCGCTGGGGCAGCTGCAGCAGCGCCGGAAACCTGAACTACAACTGGAAACTGGTGCTGATGCCGGAGCGCGTGATGGATTACGTCGTTATCCACGAGCTGGCGCACCGGAAAGAGATGAACCATTCCGCACGGTTTTACGCGGTGGTGGCACAGCAGATGCCCGATTACAAAGTGTGGCAGAGCTGGCTGAAGGAGCATGGAAGAGAGTACTGAAAAAGAGAGGCAAAACAAATGATACTGACCGAAGAAAAAACATATATCATCAATGTGACGGAAGTCGATACCGACGCGGAGCTCGGTTTAAATAAGAAAGATATTATGATCGAATACACGAATCTGGAGCTGCTGCACGCGGTTCTTGCAAGCACGATGCCGTACGGCCGTCTGTCGGCGCGCTACCGCGGAAAACGGAAGGCGGAGCTGCAGTCACGGATTGCGATGGTGGAGAGTGTGCTCGAAACACGCGGCGACCAGCTGGCAAAAGCGGAGCAGATTATGTATCTCGACACGGCGGAGCGCAGTGCAATCTGTCATTATCTCGGCATCATCTACACGCGGCTGATTGCGCAGAAGCTGTACGGAATTGACTGTATGGTACCGCTGAACCTGATCGAGCAGCCGGGGAGAAAAAATTTGTAAAATACAACGGTGCATACCGCCAGGATCTGATCGGATACGGAAAGCAGAACGCATGGAGCGTCTGGGAGCCGGTCGGCAGGAGCGAGAACAGCCAGGCGGCCTTTGGAAATGGATGCCGGGCGGCGTCGGAGATCGAGAAGATCAATGAAAATCCGTTGGCGAAGAGCGCGGCGTGCATGACGTATTACGAGAGAGGCTATCTGAATGCCGTTGTAAAAGAGCCGGAGCGGACCGGGGACGGGACACTTTGGTTTCCAGAGGAGAATTATTTCAAAGCATATTATCAGCCGCTTTTCGAGCTGTTTGCGGACGAACAGCCGGGTGAGCTGTACGGAAGCAGCGGCGGCTTTGAACTGGAGCTGACTCTGCCGTGGACAGAGGAAGGAAAACGCGGCTTCCGCCATCTGCAGATCGGAACGGATCAGGTGACGATTGCATTGATGCGGGAAGGGAAGTACGATCAGATCTTAAAGCGGATGGAAAACGTTTTGGATGTATCAAAAGAGTGCAGATTCTGCGGGGAAGATGGCATCTGGGTAGGCGCAGAGTAAAGGTCATCGGAAGTGCCGAAGCTGCCGGGGATGATGGTACACAGATTCTGTGTGGGAAAAGCGAAAAAGAAAGGACAAGAGCAATGGCAAAAGAAATGGAAACTCTAAAGGACGAAGGGCTGCAGGGGAATGAAACGATAGAGGAAGCAATTCTGGGACTGCAAAAGGAGCCGACGCCGGAACTGCTGGCACATGTGCTGACGGTAATCCGCCGCAGAATGAAAGAGGGCGGACAGGCGATTCTTTCCGTGGAACCGCCATCCGGCGACGATCAGATCCGGATCGGAACGGTAAAGAGCGCAGACGGAAAAGTCTGGTGGGCCGCGTTTACGAGCTTTGATGAGGAATTAAAGGGGAGCAGCAGCGTGAAATCTACGTTTCTCGTGAGTCTGGAACAGCTGATCCACATGGCATCCGAAACAAAGGAGATCAGCGGTGTGATTTTCAATCCGTGGAACCGCACGATCATGCTGGATCATACGCTGCTTTCGATTATCATCGGGGAAGAGAATGCGGGGCACTGAATTGCCGAAAGGAAAAAAGCAAGCACAGAAAGACTCCGAGGGTACATTATTATTTTAAGGAGGTTTTACATCATGGAGGGTTTTCAGGTAACAGAAATCGGGGAAAAAATTTACTGTATTTTGGACGCAGGAAATTCATCGTTCTATGTAGTAGAAGGTGAAGAAAAAGCGGCTGTCATTGATACCGGCATTACGGCAGGCACAAAGATTCTGCCGGTGATCCGTGAGCTGACGGACAAGCCGCTTCTGCTGGTCATCACGCATGCGCATCCGGATCACATGTATCACATGGATGAGTTTGATGAGGTGTACATGTGCCACGATGAAAAGAAGATGGATCCAGAGACGCTTGTGATGCTGACAGCGGGAAAATTAAAACCGTGGGAGGAGATTCATGACATCCGTACCGATTCCGTGATTCCGCTCGGCGGCACAGAGCTGGCCGTCTGTCAGACACCGGGCCATACGCCGGGCAGCGTCGTTGTGCTTGAGACGAAACAGAATTACCTGTTCACCGGAGATGCGATCGGAAGCGGCTGCGGTGTCTGGATGCAGGTGCCGGGCGGAACGAGCCTGGAAGAGTATTACGACGGGCTGGTCGGACTGATGGTGTGGCTTGTGAAGAGGGGCGGCCGCATGAAATTCTTCGGCGGTCATCACACGCAGGTGTTTGAATCGACGGCGCATCCGGTTTACAATCCGCTCAGCCTCGGCGTTCTCGCAGATCTCATCGACCTTGTGGATCAGGTGATCCACGGCGAAAACCTGGGACGGCCAAGCAATGCGAAGCCGTTTTCGAAAGAACAGGTCCGCTACGCGTCGTACGGCCGCGCAGAAATGCAGTACTGTGCATCGCGGATTCACCGAAAATAAGCGCGTGAAATCTTAAAACTTCCATAAGAAGAAAGGTTTTTGCCCGCGGCGGCTTGACAAAATAAAAAAAACGACGATTATGATAAATGCAGTTTCTATTTCCAACAGAAAAAGAAAAGGTTATGAGGAAGAGGAGTACATGGCAGGCCCCAAAAGAGAGGATGGTTCACCGGCTGAAAGGCTGTCCGGGAAGGTGGTCATGGAAGGTAGCTTCTGAACCGGAGAGCTGAAAAGCACAGAAGATGTGATGATTAGGTTCTCACGCATGAGTCACGTTACAGACTCCGAAACGAGATACAAATTAAGGTGGTACCGCGGAATTTTCGCCCTTTGCATGCATGTTATGTGTATGTGAAGGGCGTTTTTGATTTAAGACAAGCCTCTGCGGGAATAAATACCACAATACACCAAACATAAAAGGAGGATCTCATGAGCAAAGAACTCGCAAAGACCTACGATCCGAAGGGACTCGAGGACAGACTGTATCAGAAATGGCTGGATAAAGGATATTTCCACGCCACTGTAAACCCGAACAAAAAACCGTTTACCATTATGATGCCGCCTCCGAACGTAACCGGACAGCTTCACATGGGCCATGCACTCGACAACACCATGCAGGATATTCTCTGCCGTTTCAAACGGATGGAGGGATATGAAGTCCTCTGGCAGCCGGGAACCGACCATGCGGCGATTGCAACCGAGGTAAAAGTTACCAATATGCTCAAAGAGCAGGGCATCGACAAAGATGAAATCGGACGCGAAAAATTCCTGGAGCACTGCTGGGAGTGGAAGAAAGAGTACGGCGGACGCATCAACAGCCAGTTAAGAAAGATCGGCTCCTCTGCAGACTGGGAGAGAGAACGCTTCACCATGGACGAGGGATGCTCCAAAGCCGTAGAAGAAGTATTCTGCCGTCTGTATGAAAAAGGATGGATCTACAAAGGAAGCCGCATCATCAACTGGTGCCCGGTATGCCAGACTTCCATCTCCGATGCAGAGGTTGAATATCAGGAGCAGGCAGGCCACTTCTGGCACATCAACTACCCGGTAGTTGGAGAAGAAGGCCGCTTCGTAGAAATCGCAACGACCCGTCCGGAGACTCTGCTCGGCGATACTGCCGTAGCTGTCAATCCGGAGGATGAAAGATACACCGATATTGTAGGAAAAATGCTGAAACTGCCGCTGACCGACCGTGAAATCCCGGTTATCGCAGATGCTTACGTAGACAAAGAGTTCGGAACTGGATGCGTTAAAATTACACCGGCACACGACCCGAACGATTTTGAGGTAGGAAAACGCCACAACCTCGAAGAGATCAACATCTTAAACGATGACGGAACCATGAACAACAAGTGCGGCAAATACGCCGGCATGGACCGCTACGAGGCAAGAAAAGCCATGGTAGAGGATCTCGAGAAGCTTGGCCTTCTTGTAAAAGTAGTGGATCACGTTCACAACGTAGGAACCCACGACAGATGTAAGACAACCGTAGAGCCGATGATCAAACCACAGTGGTTTGTAAAAATGGCGGATATGGCTGCCGCTGCCAGCGAAGCAGAGAAGAACGGGGAAGTAAACTTCATCCCGGATCGTTTCAGCAAGATTTATCAGAACTGGCTGAACAATATCCACGACTGGTGTATTTCCCGTCAGCTCTGGTGGGGTCATCGTATCCCGGCCTATACCTGTGATGACTGTGGCGAGATCACGGTTGTAAGAGGTGGAATGCCGGAAAAATGCCCGAAATGCGGCAGCACCCATCTCACCCAGGACCCGGATACCCTGGATACCTGGTTCAGCTCCGCTCTGTGGCCGTTCTCCACTTTAGGATGGCCGGAGAAAACACCGGAATTTGATTACTTCTATCCGACCGACGTACTCGTAACCGGATACGACATCATCTTCTTCTGGGTTATCCGTATGGTATTCTCCGCACTGGAGCAGACTAAACAGGTTCCGTTCCACCACGTACTGATCCACGGACTCGTTCGTGATTCCCAGGGTCGCAAGATGAGTAAATCCCTCGGAAACGGTATCGATCCGCTCGAAGTCATTGACAAATACGGTGCAGATGCTCTCCGTCTGACTTTGATGACCGGTAATGCACCTGGAAACGATATGCGTTTCTACTGGGAGCGTGTAGAAGCCAGCCGTAACTTCGCAAACAAAGTATGGAACGCTTCCCGTTTCATCATGATGAACCTGGAAAAAGCAGAAGTTCCGTCTGAAATGCCAAAAGACAAACTGACACTGGCAGATAAATGGATTCTTTCTAAGGTAAACACGCTGGCAACGGAAGTAACGGACAACATGGACCGCTACGAGCTCGGTATCGCCGTACAGAAGGTTTACGACTTTATCTGGGAGGAGTTCTGCGACTGGTACATCGAGATGGTAAAACCGCGTCTGTACAATGACGAGGATACCACAAAAGCAGCAGCATTGTGGACACTGAAAACGGTTCTCGGCGGCGCACTGAAACTGCTGCATCCGTACATGCCGTTTATCACAGAGGAAATCTACTGCACTTTGAATCCGGAAGAAGAATCCATCATGATCGCTTCCTGGCCGGAATGGAAAACCGAGTGGGATTTCAAACAGGATAGAAAAAGATGTCGAGATGATCAAAGAGGCAGTACAGAAGCATCCGTGGCGTGCGTACCGAGATGAACGTACCACCGAGCAAGAAAGCTACCGTATATGTAGTGGCAGAAGATGCATCTGTAAGAGAAACCTTTGAAAAAGGTAAAGTCTTCTTTGCAACACTGGCATCTGCAAGCGAAGTTCTGGTACAGAACGACAAGAGCGGTATCGCAGAGGACGCAGTATCCGCAGTGATCCCGCAGGCAGTGATCTACATCCCGTTTGCGGAACTGGTAGATATTGAAAAAGAGATCCAGCGTCTAGGAAAAAGAAGAAGGACGTCTGGAAAAAAGAATTAGCCCGTGTCAACGGCATGCTGAGCAACGAACGTTTCATCAGCAAAGCGCCACAGGCTAAGATCGATGAGGAAAAAGGGAAACTGGAAAAATACACACAGATGATGGAACAGGTAAAAGAAAGACTGGCACAGCTGCGGTAAGGTATGCGAGCAACGAGTCAAAGTCCATGCAATCACATGAGACACTGACGATTGCCGTGATATCGGTTCGGAACATGTAGCGCGTGTTTCGAACAGATTTTAGGGGCGTATCTGAATACGATGAGATTTCAGGTACGCTTCTGTATTTACGCAGCAGATAGGAGCAGAAAGAAAACATGAAAAAAAATCAATCTGAAAAAACCTACCCGCAATCAGGTGATTCGGATCTGTAACTTGTTGTCAGTACCCCTGCAGTTTCTGGGGTGCTGTGTACTGTATCTGGTAATCGAGGCGCTTTCCCGTCATTCCCTCTGGGAAGCCTGGCAGTATATGACCGGAAGTCCTCTGATCTTTTTATACAATGCATTTTTAATTTTTACCACAAGCCTTGTGGTATATCTGTTTAAACATAGAATCCTTGCCAGAACTATCGTGGGATGTTTCTGGTTTCTCCTGGGATGTGTGAACGGATTTTTGCTGTTAAACCGTGTAACACCATTTACCGGACCGGATCTGAAACTGATCAGTGATGCTCTTCGGATCCTGAACAAGTATCTGTCACCGGGGCTGGTAGTGGCAGTACTGATCGGACTTGGGATCCTGGTGTTATTCTTCATCTGGATGTTCCGGAAAGGATGGAAGTTTCAGGGAAAGATCCGTTACTGGCTGAATATCCCGTTAATTCTTCTTGGTGTGGCAGCTTTTGTACTGACCAGTAAGCTGGCGATCGATAATCGGCTGTTATCGACGTACTTTGGAAATATCGCTTATGCGTACCAGGATTACGGATATCCGTACTGTCTGGCAGTTACGATCTTTGATACCGGTATCAGTGAGCCGAACGGATATTCCAAGGCACTGAT
>ENA-OQIX01000298-OQIX01000298.1-human-gut-metagenome-genome-assembly--contig:-NODE-298-length-10570-cov-3.462894_pt1 | contig 10570 bp, 10 predicted proteins | sample MGYA00242591_ERZ504756 | MGnify/ENA primary metagenome ERZ504756 (study PRJEB26092, sample SAMD00036369) | human gut metagenome | host: Homo sapiens | study: EMG produced TPA metagenomics assembly of...
CTAATAAATCAAGAGGTATTTTTAAATGTCTGCATAACCAATAATCAATAGTTACAAAACTGGGTGCCATTATTTGGAATTGTGCATATAGAAGCGAAGAAAAAGATTTGCTATACTAAATCTGTATAAGGGTTTTTATCACAGTTATAAGAAATGGAAAGGGGATTTTTACTTATGGCAATTACAGAGACAAAAACAAAATATGGACAGGTTCATGGTGTGCAAAAAGACGGCTACACGGTATTCCGCGGCGTTCCGTACGCAAAGCCGCCGGTAGGCGAAAAACGATTCTGCCCGCCGGAAGAGCCGGCGTGCTGGGAGGGCGTTTATAAGGCGGATCATTTCGGATGCGTCTGCCCGCAGACCGAGCATGAGCCGGACTCCTTCTATGGAAAAGAATTTTATCTCGACCCGGAATTCGGCATGAAGCAGAGTGAGGACTGTCTGTACTTAAACATCTGGACACCGGCAAATACAGTGGATGAAAAACTGCCGGTTGCTTTCTGGATTCACGGCGGCGCGTTTATGCACGGCTTCAGCCACGAATCCGAATTTGATGGAGCTGCTTACTGCGAACGCGGAGTGATTCTCGTTGCGATCAATTACCGTCTCGGTGCTTTCGGATTTTTGGCACATCCGTGGCTGTCCGAGGAGAGCGGTGCCGGAAGAAGCGGAAACTACGCGATTCTCGACCAGATCGCAGCACTGAAATGGGTAAAAGAAAATATCGCAGCATTCGGCGGCGACCCGGAAAATATCACCGTATTCGGCCAGTCCGCGGGATGTATGAGCGTACAGACACTCGTCAGTTCTCCGCTGACTGAAAACTGGATCAGCAAAGCCATTTTCCAGAGCGCCGGCGGCTACGACACCGGACTGAACCGCGATATGCCGCTTTCCGAGGCAGAAACCATCGGCCAGGAATTTGTAGAGCTTAGCGGAGCAAAATCGCTGGAAGAACTGCGTGCGATTCCGGCTGAGAAAATTGTGGAGCTGCAGGAGGAGTTTGGCCGCGTAAATCCATCGAGAATGCTGAGCTTCGTACCGAACATCGACAATCATCTGCTGACCTGCGGCTATAACGATGCCGTAACCGAAGGAAAAATCAAGGACATCCCATATATGCTCGGTTCAACTGCAGACGACATCGGTGTGTTCCCGGAGATGAAAGAAAAAGGCGAGCACGGCGGCATCTATAAGGGATGCATCAACTGGAGCATTGCGCTGGAAAAACTCGGAAGAAAACCGGCTTACGTTTACTACTTCACCCGTGCCCTGTTAGGTGACGACGCCGGAGCGTTCCATTCCTCCGAACTCTGGTACATGTTCGGAACCCTGGGCCGAAGCTGGCGCCCGAAAACCGAAGGCGACTATGCCCTCAGCAAAGAAATGATGGACGACTGGACCAATTTCATGAAAACCGGAAACCCGAACGCAGAGGGAAAAGACGACTGGAAACCATGCACAAAGGACGACCCGTATGTGCAGGTGCTGGATGTGAGAAAATAAGCAGAAGGAAATAAAAATGGCAATCGAATATAAAAGACTTACCCAAAAGGAACTGGATTTTTTCATTCAGATGAGAATCCATCAGCTTCGCGAAGAGGGGGCAAAAGAAGAAATTGATTTAGCACCTGCGTTAAAAGATTACTATGAACGTCATATGGCGGATGGTACTTTTGTATCTTGGATTGCTGTTGACGGAGAGAGCATCATCGCAACAAGTGGAATGTCATTTGTAGAAAAACCTCCATACTTTGGATGCCCGAGCGGCAGAATTGGATTACTGTCCAGTATGTTTACAGATCCGGCGTATCGAAGAAGAGGTATTGCAAAAGAATTGCTGTCCCGTGTGATAGAAGATGCAAAAGAATATGGATGCGGAACAATACAGATTACGGCATCGGATATGGGCGTTAAGTTGTATACAGATTTTGGATTTGTGCACAATGGGAATTTTATGCAGTATAAATTGTAATGTCCCTCAGAAAGAGATATTCTCTCCACTGGCTGCGATATTGGAAAAATATTCAACAAATAATAGCAAGGATTCTCCCACCTCTATAGGTGGTGAGATGAATTGCAAATAAGAAAGTTAACGGCAGTGGCGGGCGGAGAGAAATCGGTATCCCCCACTGACATGAGGCAAACCACAGTCAGCATTTTGCTGACATGTCAGACTCTGTGAAATTACCGACTGTGGATTGAAACAAAGAAAGAGGAAAAATTAGAATAAAGAAAGAGCAGCATTTTACCGACGTGTGAAAGGTAAAAATGCTGCTCTTTTTGCGTGGCAGAATCAGTCGTCCAGATCGTTGCGCTCGCGGAAGATCTGATAAATGGTGTCGATCAGTTCATCGTCATCGAGGCCTTCGAACTCGGCTTCGTTGACATCGAGATTCTCGGAAATGATGCGCAGAATGTGTACCGGTTCGTCATCGCCGCCGTCGGCCGGATAGAGAACGGCGTACTCATCCTCCTTGTATTCTACGATATCCAGAAGCTCAAAACGGACAGAATTTCCGTCCTGATCGGTAAGGACAATAAGATTGGAATCCATAATTGCAATATACTCCTTTATGTGTTATTTTTGCCGCTCAAAAACATGCAAATATAAATTTATTATACTATGAGCAATTGGATTTGAAAAGAAAAAAGTGTCTGGTGCGATACGCTTGATATTTTGCGCCGATACGGTATAATGACAACAGAGTAAAAACTGGCGGCTGTGGCCGTACCCGGAAAAATTGGGGGGAAAGGAAGAACTTATGAATTATCAGGTATTAGATGTCAAAGTAAAAGATACAGAAGAAACTGCAAAATTATATACGTATTTTCTGGACAACTCGCGTGAGATTGCTCCGGAACGCGTGCGTCCGGTCATCGTGATCTGCCCGGGCGGCGGTTATGAATGGGTGTCCGAGCGTGAGGCAGAGCCGATTGCGCTGAAGTTTGTCGGAGCCGGTTACCACGCTGTTGTTCTGCATTACAGTGTTGCTCCGGCAGCTCACTATCCGACGGCACTCCGCCAGCTTGCCTGGACTGTTGCGCATCTGCGGGAGCATGCGGCAGAATATCATATTGATCCGAACAAAGTAGTAGTAGCGGGATTTTCCGCAGGCGGCCATCTGGCAGCATCGTACGGTGTGTTCTGGAAAAAGAAAACATTCCTTGCAGAAGAACTTGGCGTAGACGCAGAGCAGCTTCGTCCGAACGGTCTGCTGTTATCCTACCCGGTTATCACATCCGGTCCGAAAGCGCACCGCGGATCCTTCACCAATCTGCTGGGAGACCGGTATGATGAGCTGGTAGACGAGATGTCTCTCGAGAATCAGGTCAGCCTCGATACGCCGAAGACCTTCCTGTGGCATACCGCGCCGGACGACTGCGTGCCGGTAGAAAACTCCATTCTGTTCTTTACTGCACTGCATGCACTGGAGATTCCGGTAGAAATGCATATTTATCCGGTCGGCGGCCACGGCCTTGGCCTTGCAAGCGAGGAGACACAGAGCTATGAATACCAGAACGCAGTACGCGAAGAGTGCCAGAGCTGGATTTCACTGGCACTGAGCTGGATGCAGCATTTATAAAAAATGTCCAGAAGGAGAACAAAGATGAAAGTATTAATTGTAGTAGTATATGCAGAATGATTTTATCGACGGAAGTCTCGGCACGAAAGAGGCGGTCGGGATTGTTGACCGCGTTGCAGAGGTGATGGATTCGTTTGACGGAGCTGTTATCTGCACCAGAGATACCCATTTTGCGGATTATCTGGAAACGTCCGAGGGCAGAAAACTTCCGGTAGAGCATTGTATCGAAGGAACGAAGGGTCATGCACTGCAGGATACAATTCAGAAAATGGCGGAGAAAAAACAGGCCGTGGTGATGAATAAAATCACCTTCGGTGCAAAAAATCTGCCGGAGGAGATCGAAAAACTGGCAGGCGGCGTGCCGGAATTCATTGAACTCGTGGGACTCTGCACTGACATCTGCGTGATTTCCAATGCCATGCTGCTGAAAGCATTTTATCCGGAAGTGCCGATTTCGGTCGATGCATCCGCGTGCGCGGGCGTAACGCCGCAGAGTCATAAAAATGCATTGGAAGCTATGAAAATGTGCCAGATTGACATTGTAAACGAATAGACGGAAAAGAGGAAAAATTAGTGAGCACAACAAGATTATTTGATTCAGGATGCGTACCTGGGTGGAATTTGTAGGCAACCGTAGAACGGAGCGTCTGACGAGGGCGGCATGTACCGCGTGCTGCTGGATCAGACCGCATTTTTCCCGGAGGGCGGCGGCCAGCCGGACAGATGAGGGAACACTGGATGGAATTTTTGAACGGATGTACAGGAAATCGACGGCGAAATCTGGCATACCGTGGAAGCACCGCTCGAGCCGGGCAAAACGGTTAGTTGGAAAACTTGACTTTGAAAAACGTTTTTCCAATATGCAGAATCATTGCGGAGAGCATATCGTGTCAGGTATCGTGCATCGGATTTACGGTTTCAACAACGTTGGATTCCATATGGGAAGTGATGTCATTACCGTTGATTTTGACGGCGTTCTGACCGAGGAGCAGCTCTACGATGTGGAGCAGGAGGCAAACGAAGCCGTGCTTCGAAATGTTCCGGTTACGATCAGTTATCCGTCAAAGGAAGAGCTGGAAACCATGGATTACCGGAGCAAAAAAGAGATCGAGGGCCAGGTGCGGATTGTGACGATCGAAGGCTGCGACAGATGTGCGTGCTGCGGAACCCACGTTGCAAAAACAGGGGAAATCCGTCTGATCAAAATCTTAAGTGCCCAGAAATACAAAGGCGGCGTCCGCGTGACCATGCTTTCCGGTGAAAAAGCGTATGCGGATTACTGCTTAAAACACATCAATACCCTCGGCATTGCACGTTTACTTTCTGTAAAACCGGAAGAAGCCGGGGATGCTGTCGTACGGCTGAAACAGAAAAATATTGAGATGAAAAAAGAAATCAAACAGCTCAAAAAAAGAACTGTATGCACTGCAGGGAGCACCGGAGAGAAAATAATGGCAAAAGAAAAAGAAATCAAAACAAATGCAATGCGGATTCTGGACCGCCAGAAAATCAAATACGAAGTTCTTCAATATGAATGCGATGAATTTATCGACGGGCTTCACACAGCAGAGAAAACCGGCGCGCCGGTCGAGCAGTCGTTTAAAACGCTTGTGGCACAGGGAAAAAGCAAGCAGTATTATGTGCTGGTGCTTCCGATTGCAGAGGAAGTAGACCTGAAAAAAGCCGCAAAAGCGGTGGGGGAGAAATCCATCGAGATGATCCATGTCAAAGATATCACTGCAGTCAGCGGATACGTCCGCGGCGGATGCAGCCCGATCGGAATGAAAAAACAGTATCCGACCGTGATTCAGGAATGTGCGGCGAATTTTGACAAGGTTTACGTGAGCGGGGGAAGAATCGGAACCACGCTGTGCATGGCGCCGGAGGATCTGAAGAAGGTCAGCAGAGCGGAGTATGCGGATTTTATTCAGTAAAAACAGAAAAAAACTGTATGGAAGCAGACCAGAACGAAGAAAAAAGTTCTGGTCTGTTTCTTTTTGCTGTGATGCGGCTGGAAAATTTCTTTCAAAAAAGGATCATAAAATAATAGCCAAAAAGCAGCGGTGAAATTGCGATACGATTCTACGAATCCGCGAAAAACGGAAAACCTTTCACACGATTTTTCTTTTTGGTGTGAGAAATTTTCATCCCGTTTTTGGAGGCAATTCACAAACCGGAAAAAGTTGCTGAAAACCGCTGGACAAATCGAAAAGAGGCAACTATAATGACCTCACAATCAAGTTGACCCAAACGAAACGGGAGGTGAGAGACAAAATAGTCTTTGCAGCACTGTCTGGTACTGACAGTTGCGACAGGGGCGGGTATGGATGGATTTAAGAACACGCAGAATTGCAAATGAATGGATTATCACCGCATGGATCGCCGGGCTGGTTACACAGCTCATCCGCTATGGCGCCGCGGGAGCGGGTATTTTTCTTTTTGGGATGCTTTTCCCGATACTCGCACTTTACATTCTGTTCTATTTTCATATGCTGGGCGCGGGAGATATCAAACTCCTATCCGCTGTTGGAGGCTTTCTCGGTGTGCCAGCGATCCTGAAATGTATGATTGTGTCGTTCCTGTCTGGAGCGGTCTTATCTATCGGAATTATTCTCGTCTGCGGAAATTTACCGCAGCGTCTTACCAAATTTTTCAATTATTTCCAAACTTATTTTACCAAAAGAAAATACCAGAAAAAACAGAGCCGGTTCCCTATTACGATGGGAAGTGGGGCATGGAGTGCATCCATTTTTCCGTTCCCGTGCTGATGGGAGTGCTGCTCTGGATTGGGGGATTTTATTGAATACTGCAAAGAAAAGAGTGTTTTTGCAGTCTGTGACACGGAAATGGAATATGCACGCAATTTTATGGAATATCTGAACCAGAAGAGAAATATTCCGTTCGAAGTGCATGCGTTTTCCAGTGCGGAGATGTTCCTGGAGTTCGCAAAGAATAACGAAACAGAGATTCTTCTGATTTCGGATAAAGCGATGAAAGAAGAGATCCGCCGGTATCCGATCCGTCAGATTATCATTCTGTCTGAGGGCGTACACAGTCCGGTGCTGGATCAGTATCCGGCGGTCTACAAATACCAGTCGTCGGAAAAGGTGATCCGCGAGGTCATGGCGTGCTACGGCGTAGAAAATGGTGTCGATACATCGCCTGCACTGCTGCCGAAAAAGGAAATGCGTATTATCGGCATTTATTCGCCGGTCGGACGGACGCAGAAGACCTCGTTTGCCCTGACGATGGGGCAGATTCTGGCGAAGGAGCGGGCAGTTCTGTATCTCAATATGGAAAGCTATTCCGGATTTGAACGGCTGCTGGAATGCAGTTACGACAGGGGGATGAGCGATATTCTGTATTATGCGAGACAGGAAAATCAGGGCATCATCTACAAACTGGGCGGAATGGTCCAGTCGATGCAGAACCTGGATTATCTGCCGCCCGCCGCATCGCCGATGGACATTCAGACTGCAAAATATGAAGAATGGAAATGGCTGTTTCAGGAGATTGAGAAGAACAGCAGTTATGAAGTGCTGATTCTCGACCTCGGGGATGGCGTGGCGGATTTGTATCAGATCCTGGATTTTTGCAATGAAATTTACGTTCCGATAAGGAATGATGTGATTTCTGCGGCAAAAATGGAGCAGTTTGAAAATTTGCTGCGCCGGTGGGACTGCCAGTCGGTGCTGGACAAGATGCGGAAAATCCACGTTCCGTTCCACACGGCAAACCGGACGGGAAAAGCCTACTTTGAGGAGCTTGTCTGGAGCGAGCTGGGCGACTATGTGCGTCAGATTCTGCGGGACGGCAGAAGAGGAGAAGAAACATGACAATGCCGGAAATTCTGCGGAGAAAACTGATGGAGCGAATCGATATCGCATCCGAACCGGATGACGGAGAGGTTCTCGAAGAGATTGACGGTCTGATTTTAGGGGAAGAAGAAACACGGTATCTTCCGGTGGCACAGAAGGCGGAGCTGCGCAGACAGCTGTTCTACAGTGTGCGGAGGCTCGATGTCCTGCAGGAGCTGCTGGAAGATGCGGGAATTACCGAAATTATGGTAAACGGTTATCAGCATATCTTCGTGGAACGGAACGGCAGAATCGAGAGATACGGCAAAAGCTTTACCTCCGCAGAAAAGCTGGAGGATGTGATTCAGCAGATTGTAGGCCGGTGCAACCGCGTGGTGAATGAACAGAATCCGATTGTGGATGCACGGCTGGAAAATGGAGACCGCGTCAACGTTGTCATGAAACCGGTCGCATTAAACGGACCGATTCTGACCATCCGCCGCTTTCCGGAGCAGGCGGTGACGATGGAATTTCTGGTCTCCATCGGGAGTATTACAAAAGAGGCGGCAGAGTTTCTGCAGGCCCTCGTCCGGACCCGCTACAGCATGATGATCGGCGGCGCGACCGGATCTGGCAAAACGACATTTCTGAATGCGCTTTCCGCCTACATTCCAAAGGGCGAGCGCATCATAACCATCGAAGACAATGCAGAGCTGCAGATCCAGGGTGTGGAGAATCTGGTGCGGCTGGAAGCAAAAGAGGCAAATCTGGAATCAGGAACAGAAATTACGATCCGCGATCTGATCCGCGCAGCTTTGCGTATGCGGCCGAACCGCGTAATTATCGGCGAAGTGCGCGGAGCGGAAACGTTTGAATTATTATCCGCACTTATATGTACTATATAACAATTATATATATAACGTATATAAGGATGGAAAATATAGATTAGAGGGAAGGCATAGGAACGATATGAACATTAAGTATAGGTTATTGTGTAAAAGGTTAATAGAGGAAAGGAAGAGAGTAGGTGTCATTCAATATTATAATGTACTGTTCATAATGGAGTTATTGTCAGATAAAGACATATGGTTTTTAGAACAGTGGGTGAACGGTATAAGTAACATATATATGAAGGATATACATAACTGGTGTAGAATGCATTTTGTTAAATATCACACTGTATTTGTTTACAGGAAAGAGTATCCGGTAAAAGCAAATATTTGGAATGGATATTCATATATAAGGTGGCGGATGGAGCGGATGATGAATTTGGAATAAGATAAAATAGTGCTTGCATGAAAGGGAGTCTTAGAGTAGGGTATTCTTTTGAAAGTATGGATAGAACGAAGGCTGAAGGCTCTGCGCTATTCGTTTGGCAGAGCCTGAGTATTGTCCTGATCCGTAGAAAATAAATCTAACTGACCTTCTGGAGTGGAACTTTGACCGGATTCATCTTCAGTTGATTGTTCTCTTTTTTTGGGTGTTTTATGAGTGTATAATTTCTCAAAAGGAAGTGAATACTTGGATTTTTTTATTGTATTCTAGTAAAAGAGCTTCTGCAAACCCTAATGAACCGGCACGACGTTCTCTGGCAGTACGACTGATTTCTCTGACAGAGACACGTCCTACTTTTTCTTTAAATGTGTCATCTTTCATTGTTTCTCCATAAGCATTATCCAGACGGGCAATAGCATTAAGCATATTGGAGCTAAAGGACATAGGCGCGCCTTCCCATGTGGCAACGCAAAGGCGTAAAACACGATCAAGAGTGTGAAAACCATATTTTTCATAGATATTAATTAAAGTGGATACAGCACATATACCTCCGGGGCGAGAGGAAGAAGTAATAGAGAGATCATATGATTCAACAAGGTCACGAATAATAAGTTCTCTATCATTACCAGCTTCAATATTAGCCATGAATATTTCATAAGGTAGTAACGATTTGACATATTTCATCTGATTTGCAAAAATATCTGCTTCTTGAGTGTAAACAAGATCATCATAAACCATGCACCAGACAGGAGTTTCTCTTGATCCAGAGACGAGAGCGACAATTTCTATAGTGTGTTGTCCGTTGAACACATAATTTATCCCATCACGTCTACTTACTTTTACAGGGTTTATCTGATAAAGGTCAAAATTAGCTGCAGCACGCTGAACGTGTTTGATAGAAAGATTACGTTGGTAATCTTGATTTGAACATAAATTTTTAATAGGTATTTGCTCAAAATGCACTTGGGGAACAAACTTTTGTAAATCTTCGGTATTTCCATCCATAATTATATTTCCTCCAATTTTTTCAAAATATTATTTGTGGTTGATATTAGGCACATAAGCTGATATTTAAGCTTATATTTTGCTGTATCAGATGCAATTTTAAAATCTGAAACTTTTAATACTCTTTCGATAGAACTGTTCCATGAGGGAATCGTCAACGTAAGACTTGCAATTTCCGCATCTGGATCAAATTGTGGCAGATTGCGTATAGATGGAATAGAAACGGAAGATTCTTTCTTTAATATCGGTTTGGCGTAATTATTCCACAGTAATTCCCTTTTCATATCATGATAACTGAGATGTTCTATCTTTTCGGCAAGAAGGTAGTTATTTAGACTTAAAAGCTGCTCTTTTGATAATCCTGAAAGTTCAATAATATTAGCTTGGGAAATCCAAAGCTGACCAGAACGAACTCGTTTGACAAGATCCGGAACTTTTTCATCAATTATATCTAGTGCACTACTGTAAGCAGAATATTTGTAAACGGTAGCCATTGCTACATTACATTCTTCGGATATTTTTTTTGCTGCGATGCTTGCACCGGAAATATGAGATTTATTCGTAGATGAAAGTTGTCTTGAAACTAAAATTTTTTCAGCATCATATTTTTTCCCAATCAGGTATTTTTTATTGATATTGGTTAAATCCTCTCGTTTAAGTTGGTCAGTACATATCCATGAAATTACATCTTCTTTACTGGAAAAATGGAGTCTTTTTATTCGGAAAGGAATACTGTGTTTACGAAATAATTCATATGCTTCTATACCATTAATGACAATACCATTCCATGTGCAGATGGGGGTGTGATAGGAATGACATAATATCTGTTGCTCAAGTTGTTTATAATCTTTTTCACTGAGATATTGATACAAATTGGTGAATTCTAGTTTTGTTTTTAATGTA
>ENA-OQIX01000299-OQIX01000299.1-human-gut-metagenome-genome-assembly--contig:-NODE-299-length-10563-cov-2.370640_pt1 | contig 10563 bp, 12 predicted proteins | sample MGYA00242591_ERZ504756 | MGnify/ENA primary metagenome ERZ504756 (study PRJEB26092, sample SAMD00036369) | human gut metagenome | host: Homo sapiens | study: EMG produced TPA metagenomics assembly of...
ACTGGAAATATCAGCTGCACATTAGATGATTTTTCTAAAATAATCAAGCAATATTATGGGAACTCAAAAGTAAGTGAGGCAGTTTTTTCTTTTGTATTTCATAAGAAATTAGATCCTGATATCTTATATTATCTGAAAGAGGCACTTCTTTTCTTCTCTTGTAATATAGTAGGCGGAGTTTCTTTAATTTGGACAATAGACAATTTACAATGTCTGGATAAAGAAACTCTGGATATCATATATTTCCTGATTGCACATTTACAGGAATGTTTTCCTGAAGTGATTTTTTCTTTAGGCACAAATACAGAAATTGTGCCTCTTGACTCTCAGGGATTTGTAAATGAATTTTTGGCTAAAATAAACGAATACGAAGACGTGGCTTCGTATGTGTATACTTGCGGTGAAATGCAGAACAATGATGCGAAAACATTGTATTATCATGCTATTCCCAATTTGTGGAAGAACATTGGGGTCAGACCCCATGAAGAAGAAATGATTTTTCCCTAAAGAAACTATAAACGAAAACGAGAGCATAGGCTACTGGCGCTGCTCTAATAACTACATAAAATTTTGTGGAAGGCACATTGGGCGCTACAAGGTATGGAAAGGAGAATTATGAAAACAACATTACTTATCATGGCAGCTGGTATTGGCAGCCGCTTCGGAACAGGAATCAAGCAGTTAGAGCCGGTGGATTATGCTTTCCAGGACATTAACGATATTCCGGGGACTCTGCCGGAAGGCCGTACAAAGCCGTGGGGAACTGGTCAGGCCGTGCTTGCAGCGAAGAAGGTCATCAAGACCCCGTTCATCGTCATCAATGCAGATGATTACTATGGCAAAGAAGGTTTCAGGGCTGTTCATGAGTATCTGGTGAATGGCGGTAAGTCCTGTATGGCAGGTTTTGTGCTGAAGAACACGCTGTCTGATAACGGTGGCGTGACTCGCGGTATCTGCAAGATGGATGAGGATTACAACCTGACCGAGGTCGTGGAAACGAAGAACATTGTAAAGACCGCAGCTGGAGCAGAGGCAGACTGTTATCTTGCGATTAAGGCACAGCCAAAGGACTGTAAGAATTTTACAATTTGATCAGATCTGGTAAGTTCTCTGCTTCGCTGCAGATATCTGTCTGATCCAAACAGAAAAAGGTCAGTGATCTGTGTGTATGGATGACACGATTCACTGACCTTTAGTTTATATGTCTGACTGCATTTATCTGGCAGTTTTGTCTTTCTTGAATTTTGCAAAGAAACCTTTCTTTTTGGGAGCCGGTGTCTGAAGGGAACCGCGGATTCCTTTTACGCCTACAATATAAAGACCGCTTACTTCGGCTTTGATTTCTTTCTTAAGCGGAATCAGGTCGAAAACCTTCTCATCTGCGATCATGATCGCAATCTTTGGTCCGATTTTAGCTTTAACGATTGGAAGCTTGGAACGGCGCATAAGTTTAGGTGTCTGTTCAATTACCATCTGAGGAAGTCCGGATTCTTTCAGTGGCATCCTCTTTTTATCGATAACCAGCATGGAAACGGTTTGTTTAGTTGCTTCAATCTGAGCCTGCTGTTCTTCCTGTTTCTTCTGGGCTTTTTTTCCGAAGAAATATAAACCGATCAGTGCAGCGATCAGGATAACAAGAATGACCAGAAGGACTATTGTTACTGTACTCATTTGCATCCTCCCTAATGTATGTGTTTTCACAGGGACTGTTGGTACGGACAGTCCATTGCATAAAAATTATTTTATCATTAAATAAGGTAAAACGCAATTGACAAAAAAAAGAATTAATGGATGGAAAGCGGTAGAAATTTACATTATGAAAGGTTATAATTGTAGCAAAACTGTAATGCGACAATATTTGCCGGAGCGAACAGTAGTGGGAAATATGCGGAACAGTTAAAGCCATTTTTACAGGATGGAATCATAATGTGTGGTTATAATATATATAACGGGAATTGTGGAGTTATTTTGTGACAGAATAATTTGTGAGTAAAAAACGGATATGATAAAAAGGAGAAAAGCATGAGCGAATTAAAGCCCGACTCTGAGAAGAAAGAGGAGCGACTTTCAGATAAGGAAAAAGTAAATACAGAAAAGACAAATGCAGAAGAACTAAATGCAGAAGAACTAAATGCAGAAGAGCTAAATGCAGAAAAACTAAAATGAAGAAAAACCAAATGCAGAAAAACCAAATACAGAAGAGATAAACGAAGAACCTCCGGCAGCAAGCGAGGACGAAGATTTCTTTTTTGATGATAATAAAGCTTATGAAGCCCGTAGGGCAGCCAGACTGGAACGCCGCAATAAACTTCGCCGCAGAAAAAAAAGACTGCGTATCGCAGGCTGCATAGTGGTGGTGGCGGCCGCTGCAATTGGGATTGGAATAGGATTTTACGGGGAAGAACTGCAGAATTTTGTCAGTGAGCAGCAGGTTAAGATTGCGCAGATGGTGAAATCTGCAGACAGGAAAACAGAAGAAGAAAAAACAGCTCAGCAGACAAATGCAGAGGCAGAAGCTGAGAATGCGGTGACACCTGAAGTTCAGGATACGGATGGACTGAGTGAAGAGGACAAAACTCTTTACAGGCAGGCAAAGTATGCTGCAAAACAGTATGATTATGATAAAGCCATAAGTATGCTGCAAAACAGTGAGACTTATCAGACAAGTGAGAAGTTTCAGCATGCGGTTAAGGTTTATCAGAAAAAGAAGGAATCCTGCGTTTCCTGGCCGTTAGACCAGGTGACACATGTCTTTTATCATACTCTGATCAAAGATACCGGTAAGGCTTTTGACGGGGATTACAAGTCAGGAGATTACGATCAGGTTATGACAACGATTGATGAATTTAACCAGATTACTCAGAGCATGTATGATAAGGGATATGTCATGGTCAGCATTTATGACATGGCGACAGCGGATGAAAATGGGAATATGAATGCAGGGGAGATTCTCCTTCCTCCGGGTAAAGTACCGTTTGTGCTTTCGCAGGATGATGTGTGTTATTATCATTATATGGACGGGGACGGATTTGCAACCAAACTTATCGTAGATGAGGAAGGAAAAATCCGCAATGAATATGTGGAAGATGATGGCAGTATTTCCGTAGGCGATTATGATATGGTTCCTCTGATCGATCGTTTTGTAGAGGAACATCCTGATTTTTCTTACAGAGGTGCTAAAGGAATTGTTGCCCTTACCGGTTACAATGGAATTCTTGGTTATCGCACAGACAGCAGTTATGAAACCCGTCCGGATGATCTGGATGCAGATAAAGTAAAATGGCTGGATGAGCATCCGGATTTTAATCTGAATACAGAGAGAGAAAATGCAGCCAGAGTAGCGCAGGCTATGAAAGATGAAGGCTGGCTGTTTGCAAGCCACACATGGGGACATCAGAATGTAAGTCAGATCAGTCTGGAGAGATTACAGGCAGATACACAGAAGTTTAAAGAGAATGTTGATCCTCTGATAGGCGGAACAGATATTATTATTTTTGCATTTGGAGCAGATCTTACCAGTGTTGAAGATTATTCGGGGGAGAAGTTCGAATATCTTAAGAGCCAGGGCTATAATTATTACTGTAATGTGGATTCAAGCCAGTATTTTGTGCAGATCCGCAGTAATTATTTCCGGCAGGGAAGAAGAAATCTGGACGGATACAGAATGTACTATAATCCGGAACTTCTCTCAGATCTGTTTGATGCACAGTCTGTGTTTGATTCTTCCAGACCGGTGCCGGTTCCAACTATGGGGTGAGTATGATCTCTGGGCATAACTGAAAGGGGACAATATATGAGAAAAAGGATAGCATGTGTAACAGCAGCTATTTTGAGTATTTCGTTAGGAGTAAGCGGATGTGGGCTCATTCCGTTTGAACAGGATATTCCATTTCTGAGTTCCAGAGCTGAAAATGCGGAAACTGAGAAAAAAACAGAACAGCAGACAATTGATGAACAGGATGCTGATACAGAGAAAAGTACAGAAGATACACAGCAGGATGATGGTCTGAATGAGGGAGAGCAGACTGACAACGAAGATACAGAAGAGGCAGATGAGAAACAGGAAAATCCTATGGAGCAGGCAGCGCTTATGGCTGTACAGTATGATTATGATGGCGCCATAGAACTGCTTAAGAGTCAGCCGGATTACGAAAGTAATACGGATATGCAGAGTGCAGTTTCGGATTACGAAAATACGAAAGCCACCTGTACAGAATATCCGCTGGAGCAGATCACGCACGTGTTCTTCCATACACTGATCAAAGACACTGCCAGAGCATTTGACGGGGATTCAGACAGTAATGGATATAACCAGTATATGACAACAATTGATGAGTTTAACAAAATCATACAGAGTATGTATGATAAGGGATATGTCATGGTCAGTCCGCACGACATGGCGGTTATCAATGAGGACGGAACTATGTCCAGAGGCAGTATTATGCTGCCGCCGGGAAAAATTCCATTTGTGCTTTCTCAGGATGATGTAAGTTACTATCACTATATGGACGGAGATGGTTTCGCATCGAAACTTGTAGTGGATTCCAATGGTGAGGTTAAGAACGAATATATTGAGGATGACGGAAGTGTTTCCACAGGGGATTATGATATGGTTCCGCTGATCGATACTTTTGTAAAAGAACATCCGGATTTTTCCTATCATGGAAGAAAGGGAATCCTTGCAATGACAGGTTATGACGGTGTTCTGGGATATCGTACGGATATTGCATATAAGACCGGAAAAAAACTGCAGGATGATCAAGAAAAAATTCCTGGAAGATCATCCGGATTTTAACTATAAGCAGGAAGTGAAAAATGCAAAAAAGGTAGCTAAGGCTATGAAGGCAGAAGGCTGGGAATTTGCAAGCCATACATGGGGACATAAGGATGTGGCTGCCACTTCTCTGGATGATCTGAAAAGAGATGATAAAAAATGGAAGAAATATGTGGCTCCCATACTTGGAGAAACAGATATGATCATTTTTGCATTTGGTGCGGATATCGGAAGCTGGGAAGGATATTCGGCAGACAATGAGAAATATGAGTTTTATAAGAGTCAGGGATACCGCTATTTCTGTAATGTAGATTCCAGTCAGTATTTTGTACAGATTACAGATGATATTTTCGACAGGGAAGAAGAAATCTGGATGGATACAGAATGTATTATAATCCGGAAATGCTCAGTGATCTTTTTGATGTATCGGAAGTATGGGATTCTTCAAGACCAACTCCGGTACCTGGAATGTAGAAGGGAGTATTGATTATTATGAAGAAAAAATATATCTTGCCATGCTTGCAGTTTGTTTTGCACTGACAGCATCTGCGTGTGGTGATGGCGGTGCTGTTATCACAGACGGTACAAAGACAGAAGGAGCTGCTGACGGGAAGAAAGCAGAGACAGGAACTACGCGTCTTGTTTCTGTTGAGAATGTAGAGAAATATATTACGATTGGAGAATATAAAGGACTGACTCTGGACAATACGGTAGATGCGATCACTGACGATGATGTACAGGCGCAGATCGATGAGAATCTGAAAGATAAGGCAGAACCTGTATCTGATGCGGCAAAAGAAGGGGATCTGGTGACTGTAAATTATACAGGTACTAAAGACGGACAGACTTTTGACGGTGGTACTGCCAATAATTATGACTTTGTGATCGGCGATGGACAGATGTTTGAGGAGTTTGAAAATGGTGTGATCGGGATGAAAAAGGGTGACACAAAGGAGATTAAAATTGATTTTCCGTCAGACTATGCAGACGAAACTCTGGCAGGTAAGGAAGTTATATATAAGGTTACGGTGCAGAACGTGCGGCGTGAAGGAGAACTTACAGATGAATGGGTTGCAAAGAACACTGATTATACAACAGTAGATGATTATCGTGAGAGTATTCGCAGTGAACTTGAGAAAAAACGCAAAGGAATCTGCGCAGGAGGTTCTTAAGAATACTGCATGGAGTACAGTGCTTGAGAACTCTGAAGTAAAAGAATACCCACAGGAAGATGTGGATAAGGCTGTTTCTGAATTTAAGAAGAGTATGGAAGTTTATGCAAAACAGGCCGACATGACTCTGGAAGAGTTTACAGACAGTCAGGGTATTTCGCAGGATGATTTTGATGAACAATGTCAGCAGTATGCAGAGGGTAAGGTTAAGCAGAACCTGATCGTGCAGGGGATTATGGATGCAGAGGGACTGTCACTTGACGACAAAGAAGAGCCTTCACGCTGCAGGATAAACTGGTAGAACAGATGGGTTGTTTCCTAGTATTGCAGAGCTGGTTGGAACTTACGGACGAGGATTATGTAGATGAATCAGTCGGACTTCTCAGAGTGGAGGAGTTCATTATAAAAAATGCGAGTGTGAGTGAGAAAGTCGCAAACGGTGATGTGCTGGCAGATGATGCAGATGCTGCGGCAGAAAATGCAGAACAGGACAGTGATCAGAATGTATCAGATGAAGATACTGATGATTCCGGACAGGACAATTCAGATGTAGATGAGAATCTGGAAGAGGAATTAGGTACGGAAGATGTTGATCAGAGTGAATAATTGGCATTGTATTTACCTGATAAATGAGTTATGATTATTGATAAAAGTGGATTACTCCGTACTGTGATGTACGCTGTCAGGGACTAATTAACAAAAAGAAGCGGGGAAAGGAAACCATGGATAAGAGGGTGTTGCGCGAAAGAATGCGCAGAAAAAAACGCCAGATGATGATCAGGCATTATACAAAGATCGGACTTTGTGTTATTGGCATGATTCTGGCGGTGGTGTTTGTAGTGAGAGGAATTATTATTCCGATCGCACATCATGTAGCCGGAGGCGGAAGCAGTGATCAGACTGTACAGGCTCAGGCAGATACAGAGGAAGTTCAGGCAAATTCCGATGCTGCGGTGAGACAGCCATTGAAGGGTAAATCAGATACAGATAAGATTGCCGCGATGACAGCCGGATGGCATGAGGATGCTAACGGAAAGTGGTATCAGAATACAGATGGTACATATTTTTCAAATGGATTTCAGGATATAGATGGTGTTACCTATTCTTTTGACGAAAACGGATATATACAGACAGGATGGGTAGAAAAGGGAGTGAAGGATTATTACTTTAATGAAGACGGATCTTATGATCCGAGTAAGGTACGTCCGATGCTGGCACTGACTTTTGATGATGGTCCGGGAGAGTATACAGATGAACTGCTGGATTGTCTGGAACAGAATAATGCTCATGCAACATTCTTTATGCTTGGTCAGAATGTCAGTTCATATCCGGATGCGCCAAAACGTATGCTGGAACTTGGCTGTGAGATTGGAAGTCATTCATGGGATCATACACAGTTGACGACAATTGATCTTGACGCAGTTGCAAAGCAGTTCTCTGATACAGATGATGCATTGATTCAGGCATGTGGCCAGGCTGCGAGTGTGGCGCGTGCGCCTTACGGGGACGGAAATTCAGATATTTATAATACTGTAAATAAGCCGTTCTTTATGTGGTCACTGGACACAGAAGACTGGAAACTTTTGGATGCAGATGCGGATTACAGTGCAGTAATGAATGGAGATCTGACAGATGGAACTATCATCCTGATGCATGATATTCATGAGCCATCTGTAAAGGCTGCTTTGAGATTGATACCGGATCTTATTGCACAGGGATATAAACTTGTAACGGTAAGTGAGATGGCAGAAGCCAAGAATGTGACCTTACAGAATGCATGTTATGTGGATTTCTGGCCGAGTACACTCAGTAATGGAGATGTGCCGGGATATCAGGGCGGTTCCGATGCAGCAGCTTCCACAGACGGAACAGATGGTACATCTGATGCAAGCACAGATTCTTCTGACGGAAGCACAGATTCCTCAGACGGAAGTGAGGATTATTCGGATGGAAGTTCAGACGATGGAAGCTATGATGATGGAAGTTCGGATGACGGAAGTTATGATGATGGAAGTTCAGATGATTCGGAAGATTACAGTGATGATTCTGTAGATTACGGAGATGGAACGGAATTAAAAAACAATATAGCAATCCTGCCAATGTGGTATCATACAGAGTAATTACGAAACATACGAAAGAGCAAAGAAGAGAGCAATGGTACTTCTTTGCTCTTTATGTTTTTACAAAAACACATAAAATATATAAAAAATTGTTAAATATACACATATTTTTAATTGACGTATGGAATGTCCGTTGGTATAATAAGGCTTATAGAATGACTAAAAGTCAGTTCGTATTCCTGATTGAACTTGCTGTAAGATAGTTACTGTTCATACGCCAAAATTCCATTGCCGCAGGCAATCTGGAATGAATTTTGGCTACGTTACTGAGAATGGAGTGAACAGTAACGTAAGATATCCTGTTACAGTATTATTTTATGGAATCAGTATCTGCAAAAAAGATAGAAACCGAAGTTAAGGGAGGACTCCAGATGGGTGTGAGTATGAAATTTACAGATTTGGATCAATATTTATTTGGACAGGGAACCAATTATGAAGTATATAAGAAACTGGGGGCCCATCCGACTACATACAGACGAAAAAAAGGTGTATATTTTGCGGTCTGGGCACCGAATGCACAGTCTGTTTCTGTAATCGGTGAATTTAATGACTGGGAGGAAGAAGCAAACCCGATGGAGAAGGTTGGGCCGATCGGTGTTTATGAAGTGTTTGTTCCGGGGGCAAAGATCGGACAGCTGTATAAATTCTTTATCGTGGGTGCGCATGGAGAGAAGCTATATAAAGCAGATCCTTATGCAAATGAAGCTGAACTCCGTCCGGGTACAGCCTCCAGGATCACAGATATCACAGACTATAAATGGAAGGATGCCACATGGATCAAGAACAGAGAGAAGTTTGATGAGCAGGTAGAGCCTATGGCAATCTATGAGGTTCATCCGGGTTCATGGAAGAAGCATCCGCAGTCAGAGGAAAATGAAAAAGGATTTTATAACTATAGAGAATTCGCACATGCTCTGGCAGCTTATGTGAAGGAAATGGGATATACCCATGTAGAGCTTATGGGAATCGCAGAGCATCCTTTTGACGGTTCCTGGGGATATCAGGTGACCGGATATTATGCACCGACTTCCAGATATGGAACGCCGCAGGATTTCAAGTATATGGTGGATTATTTACATCAGAATAAGATTGGAGTTATCCTTGACTGGGTACCTGCACATTTTCCGAAAGATGCCCATGGTCTTGCGAACTTTGACGGAACCGCAGTATATGAGCACGCAGATCCGAGACAGGGAGAACATCCGGACTGGGGTACCAAGATTTATAATTACGGACGCCCGGAGGTTAAGAACTTCCTGATCGCAAATGCCCTTTACTGGGTGGAGGAGTGCCACGTAGACGGACTTCGTGTGGATGCTGTTGCTTCCATGCTTTATCTTGATTATGGTAAGAAGGATGGAGAATGGATCGCAAATAAATATGGCGGAAATCAGAATCTGGAGGCTATTGAATTCTTTAAGCATCTGAATACAGTAGTTCTTGGAAGGAATCATGGAACTGTGATGATCGCTGAGGAATCTACTGCATGGCCGATGGTTACAGGGGATGCAGAGAAGGACGGACTTGGTTTAGTCTGAAGTGGAATATGGGATGGATGAATGACTTCCTGGAATATATGAAGCTGGATCCGTATTTCCGTAAATTTAATCATAATAAGATGACTTTCTCCATGTCATATGCATACAGTGAGAGATATGTATTAGTTCTTTCTCATGATGAGGTGGTTCATCTGAAATGCTCCATGCTTGAGAAGATGCCGGGAGAGTTACCGGACAAATTCAGGAATTTAAAGGCTGCCTATTCATTTATGAACTGCCATCCGGGTAAGAAGCTTCTGTTCATGGGACAGGAATTCGGACAGCTTCGTGAATGGAGTGAGGAGAGAGAACTTGACTGGTTCCTTCTGAATGAAGAGCCACACAAGGAACTTCAGAATTATGTGCATGATCTCCTGACTATTTATAAGAAATATCCGGCACTTTATGCCGGTGATAATAATCCGGAAGGATTTGAGTGGATCAATGCGGATGACGGGGACAGAAGTATTTTCAGCTTTGTGAGAAAGTCTCCTACAAAGAGAAACAATATTCTTTACATAGTTAACTTTACACCTGTTGACCGTCCGGATTACAGAGTTGGTGTTCCGAAGAAAAAACAGTACAAGCTGATCATGGACGAGAATGGACTTCTGGAGCAGCCAAAGACATTTAAGGCAGTGAAACAGGAATGTGATAACAGAGAGTTTTCCTTCGCATATCCGTTGCCGGCTTATGGGGTTGCGATTTTTACATATTAATTTTGAGGGATGATTTCAGGATATATGTAAATATCTGAGAGAATTATTGTCAGGGGTATGTTATTTATTTGACAATATTGCAGAGTAAGCATGATAATATATGAAAAATTCGTAGAAATATAAATAATTGCTTTTAGAAATTTATCTGCGTTATAATTATCGTCGAACACAAGGAATAGAGAGATAATGTTCTATGTTGAAGGAGAATAGAACATAGAAAGTATACTAACATTAAAAGAC
>ENA-OQIX01000300-OQIX01000300.1-human-gut-metagenome-genome-assembly--contig:-NODE-300-length-10550-cov-1.922959_pt1 | contig 10550 bp, 8 predicted proteins | sample MGYA00242591_ERZ504756 | MGnify/ENA primary metagenome ERZ504756 (study PRJEB26092, sample SAMD00036369) | human gut metagenome | host: Homo sapiens | study: EMG produced TPA metagenomics assembly of...
CACTCCCCCGTTTTTTTATGAGCCAAAGGCCGAGTTTCAACAAGAATAATCAGACCAACCCCACCGCGGAGAACGGGGACCTCGAGCCGCGGAAGCGGCGAGGAGCAAGAACTGTTTGGACAAAGTGACGGCAGGGAGGGTCTCCGGGGCCGAGGGCGGGGGTTAAGTTTGTCGCGAGTTCCGCACGCAAAGGAAAGCACTTAATGTGCTTTCCGTCTTGCGCAGGACTGTAGAGCAGCAAACTTAACCCCGCCCTCGGCCCCGGAGACCCTCCCGGAGGGGCCCGAAAAACTTTTTCAAAAAAAGTTGTTGCGCGGCGGACAGACTTCTGTGTATACTAATCCCCGCAGCGCACGCGAGCGGAAACAAACGCGAACGACTGCCTGGGGATTAGCTCAGTTTGGGTTAGAGCGCCGGCCTGTCACGTCGGAGGTCGCGGGTTCGAGCCCCGTACTTCCCGCCAACGCAATTAAAGCCACGTCTTCGGACGTGGCTTTTTGCGTTTGATGCACTTTGTTTCGATAGAACGATCGCCCCGGCGCATCTTCGCCCAGAATCCCCGCGCCTTCGGGAACGCAAGTAAAATCTAATAAGTATATTTGTCTGAACAACAGCTTTGTTGCGCAACACCTGTTCAACGAGACAGGGGGTTAGTTATACTAAATTGCACTGTAGGCCGCATTTGATGCATTTCGCTCCAAGCGCGGCGCTCAGTGGATATCCGATTTACTATTTGGATATCCTGCGGTCATTTAGCGTCTCGACACAAGCTCGGCCCCGGAGCTCGTTCGAGCTGTTCGTATTCCTTGAAAGGGGAAAAATGGACATATCGAGGAAGACTGATTACGCCCTTCGTATGCTGGCGATGCTTGCCGAGGATCCGGAGTGCTTGCTTTCTGTTCGCACCGCTGCCGAAGAGGTCAATGTCCCGTATTCGTTTGCCCGTTCGATTCAGCACGGTTTGGTCCAGGCCGGTATTGTGGAGAGCCTGCGTGGCGTCCACGGTGGCATGCGCCTTAAGGTGAGCCCTGACGATGTCACGATCCGTCAGGTCGTAGAGGCCGTTCAGGGCCCCATGGTTATGAACGACTGCACCGCGCCCGACGGCGACTGTGCGCGCATGGGCACGTGCTGCTATCATCCCTGTGGGCCGGAGCCCAGGCGTTGATGCGCGACTATCTCGATTCCGTTTCGCTCGGCGATATCGTCGCCCATCGCCAGTTTCCGGCTGTCGATACCCAAGTTCGCCGACCGCGATGCGTTTCCCGAGTACGCCGCTTGCGCGTATGCTTGCCGGGAGGAATAGCGCCGCATAAGGAGCATTGTCATGATTCAGGACCCCTTTCGTTCGATGATTCGTTCGGAAGGGGTCCTGCGTTATCGCGACCTTCCGTGGCGCCGCACACGCGATCCGTACATCATTTGGCTTTCTGAGGTCATGCTGCAGCAAACGCAGGTGCCGCGCGTGGAGGCGCGCATGCCGGTGTGGCTCGATCGTTTTCCGACCGTGCAGGCGCTTGCCCAGGCCGCGCCTTCCGATGTTTTGGACGCTTGGCAGGGGATGGGCTACAACCGACGCGCTCTGGCGCTCCACAAGGCCGCCCAGCGCGTTGTAGAGGACTGGGACGGGGAGTTTCCGCACGAGACGCGTGACTTGATCGCTCTGCCTGGTATTGGCCCGGCAACGGCGCAGGGTATCCGGTCGTTTGCGTTTGATCTTCCGGGCGTGTATCTGGAGACCAACGTGCGCACGGTCTTTCTGCATCACTTCTTTCCCGATGTACCGGCTGTTCCCGATCGCGAGCTGGTGCCGCTGATTCAGGCGGCCTGTCCGGCGGCCCCCGGTGCGTCGGCGGACGAGATCGCTCCCTTTGCCGTGCCGCTCGATGATGCCGACACGCCGCGCGCGTGGTATTACGCGTTGCTGGATTACGGCGCGTATCTTAAAAAGACGCTGCCCAACCCGTCCAGGCGCTCGGCGGGCTATAGTCGTCAGTCCAAGTTTGAGGGCTCGCGCCGCCAAAAGCGCGCCCACATTGTGCGCATGCTGCTGGCGGCGCGCGATGGGCAGCCAGCAGGTATTACGGTTGATGAGGCCGTTGCAGGCGTTAACGAGATGGAGACGGCAGCCGGCCGGGAACCGGTCGAGCGCGAGCTGGTCGCAAGTATTCTTGCCGATCTGGAGCGCGAGGGCTTTTGCCGCTCCGAGGGCGATCGTTGGTTGAGTATATAGCCCGCTCAAATCTGAAGAACGGGATTGTAAGGTTTAAATTCTCGGCTTGAGGGCATCCTAAAGACAGGGCCGCTCAAAGCCTATGGGCGGCACGTGTTGAAGGGAAGTACACCTATGGATTTTGAGAACTCTCAGACCAAGAAGAACCTCGAGACCGCTTTTGCCGGTGAGTCCCAGGCACACACCAAGTATCGCTACTATGCATCCAAGGCCAAAAGGACGGCTACGTTCAGATCTCGAATATCTTTGCCGAGACGGCGGGCAACGAGTCCGAGCATGCCAAGCTGTGGTTTAAGTATCTGCACGACGGCGCCGTTCCGGGCACTCTGGACAACCTGCGCGACGCCGCCGCGGGCGAGAACTACGAGTGGACCACGATGTATGACGAGTTTGCCAAGACCGCCGAGGAGGAGGGCTTTGCCGAGATCGCCGAGAAGTTCCGCGGCGTCGCCGCTGTCGAGAAGGCCCACGAAGAGCGCTATAACAAGCTCGTCGAGCGCATTGAATCGGGCGAGGTGTTTGAGCGCGAGGGCGTAAAGGTGTGGAAGTGCTTGAACTGCGGGCACCTGCATGTTGGTGCCGAGGCGCCCGAGGTGTGCCCGGTGTGCAACCACCCGAAGGCGTACTTTGAGGAGCAGGTGGTGAACTACTAGCGCTTGGCGCTGGCTGCTGCGGAGCGCAGGGCGGGGAAATACCTTTCCCTCTCGCTCACGGCTTCGCAGAGTCGCGCGAGGCAAAGGTATTTCCCCGCCTTGCGCTCCGGCGTTGGGTCGTCGCGTGCTCGATACAGAAAAGCTGATAAAAAAGGTTGTGTGCCGCCCCTTTTTGGGGCGGCACGTTTTTGTGGGGTCCCGGTCTCCACAGTTTTCGTCAAGCTATTGGTTAGATTTTGGTCAGTTGGCGTAAGGGTGGAAGGCCAAAAGATTGTTGGCGAAAAAAGCTCAGAGAAAGTGCTGGTAGGGAGTTGTTGAGCTTTTCGACAGCTTTTGAGCAAAAGAAACTTTGTGGCTATTGCCGGCGATTGCGTTGTCGCGGTCATGGCGGTGCGGGATGCTGGTCGTAAGCGTCGAATGCTCCGATTTTGGAGGCCAGCATGGATCTGTTTCTTGAGACTCCGCAGCAACAAGCTGAGCGCATGCTGCGTCAGCAGCAACGACTCATGGAGATGCAAATGCAAGGGGTTGCCAACCAGGCGCCCGTGCAAAACGTCGTGCCCGCTGCTGTACCTGCAGCTGTGCCCGGGTGTGAATCGGCGCCAGAGGCCTATTCCGGTACAGCAAGATTCATATGCGCAGGAGCTCGCGTTCGACAAGCATCGTGCGCGTCGCCGTCGCTGGGCCCAGCGCCTGCGTACGTTGGCGATGATCGTGCTCATCCCGTTGGGGCTTGCGGCCATCTTTCTGGCGTCGTATGCCCTCACGTGCATCCTCAACGGTGCATCGCCCAACGAGGTGCTCCAACATCTAGCGGCCCTGGGCCAGCGCCTAGATGACGTCATAACAACCATCCGCGCCGGCTGGGAGAGTTAGCGTTTTAGCGTCCGCGGCTCTAAGAGAAATTTGTCTGCAAGGCAGTGAGTGATCCGTGTGTGTGGCGGGGTAAGATTGATCGCGGTTTTGATTGATGATCGATTGGGTTTGTTGGGCGGAGTTTATGTCTGCAATTGATATTGCACTTATTGTGATTGCTTTGGTGGCGGTGGGGGTCGCTGCGGCCTGTGCCCTGCAGCTCAAGGGCCTTCGTGCCGAGTTGCGGGAGCGTGGCGACAGTAGCGCGGAAACGCTGGCAGCACTCGAGCAGGCCAACAACGCGCTCGATGCCCTGAACGTCGCGCTGGCCGAAACACGCCGCACGGCCAATGCCATCGCGCAGCAGCAGACGACCGATGCGGCCGTGGAGCAGCAACGTTACCTGGCCATCGCACGCGAGTTCTCGCAAGCTGGTGACCGGATGGATGACCTGCGCCGTGAGACGGCCCAACAGCTCGGCGCCAATCGCGAGGGCATCGAGCATCGCCTGGACAAGGTGCGCGAGACGGTCGATGCTCAGCTGGGCGCCATCCGCAAAGACAACAACGTGCAGCTCGATCAGATGCGTGCGACGGTGGACGAGAAGCTCTCTCGCACGCTCAACGACCGTCTGTCTGCATCGTTTAAGCAGGTGAGCGACCAGCTCGAGGCCGTGTACAAGGGCCTGGGCGACATGCAATCTATCGCCACTGGCGTGGGCGACCTTAAGCGCGTGCTGGGCAACGTAAAAGCGCGTGGCATTTTGGGCGAGGTGCAGTTGGGTGCAATCCTGGCGGACATCCTTACGCCCGACCAGTATCTGGAAAACGTCGTCACCAAGCCTGGCGCCTCGGAGCGCGTTGAGTTTGCCGTCAAGCTGCCGGTAGACGAGGGCGATCCCGTGCTGCTGCCGATTGATTCCAAATTCCCGGGCGATGCGTACGAGCACTTGCTCGACGCGCAAGAGTCGGGTGATACCGAGGCGGTGGCCACCGCGCGCAAGACGCTCGACGCCATGGTGAAGCGCGAGTCGAAGGACATCTGCGAAAAGTACCTGAGCGTGCCCGCGACCACCAACTTTGGCATTCTGTTCGTTCCGTTTGAGGGTCTGTACGCCGAGGTCGTCAGCCGCCCCGGGCTTATCGAGACCCTGGGCCGCGACTATCACGTCAACGTTGCCGGCCCCAGCACCATGGCGGCCATCCTCAACAGCCTGCAGATGAGCTACCAGACGTTTAAGTTGCAAAAACGCACCGACGACGTGCTACGTGTGCTCTCTGCCGTCAAGGCCGAGCTGCCACGCTATCAGGCGGCCCTGCGCCGCGCCCAGCAGCAGATTGAGACTGCGGGAAAGACGGTCGAGGGCATCATCACCACGCGCACCAACGTTATGGAGCGCAAGCTCAAGGATATCGATGCGCTGGAAGATGCCGGGGAGGCCGACGCGATCTTGGGGCTCACGTCCGCGAGCCTGCTCGCAGACCAAAAAGACGAGGACTAGCTGCATCTGACGGCGGGGCGCTTGCGCAAGCACGGCGCGGGCGCTTTTCGCATCGTGCTTGCCTGGAGTGCGCTTTAGTGTGCAACAATGGCGTTTCGCCCTATCAGACGCGAAAGGAAGCCCATGTCTCAGAGAAGCACCAGCCCGCTCAAACGCTCCACCGTGCGCCGCACGCTACAGCGTTTTTGGGATGTCACGCGCACGCAGCCGCTGATTGTCTTTCTCTCGGTGTTCTCGTCGGCGGGCTACATCTTTTTGCTGACGTTTGCCAATACCTATGTGATGGCCCTCATTGTCGACCGCGTTCAAGCCGGTCCCGTGGCGGGTGACCAGGTGTTTGAGGTCTTCGGTCCCTACATTCTGGCGCTCGTGCTCGTCAACCTGGTGGGCCAGATCCTCTCCAAGCTGCAGGACTACACCGTCTACAAGCTCGAGATCGCGGGCAACTATCACCTGGCGCGCCTGTGCTTTGACACACTCTCCAACCAATCCATGACATTCCATACCAGCCGCTTTGGCGGATCGCTTGTGAGCCAGACAAGCCGTTTTATGAGCGGCTACACCGGTCTGGTCGACGTGACGGTGTATTCGCTCATCCCCACCATCACCTCGGTCATCTGCACCGTGGCCGCACTCGCCCCGGTGGTGCCGACGTTTACCGTGATCCTGGTGTGCATCATGGTCGTCTACATCGCGTTTGTCTGGCTTATGTACAAGCGCATCATGCCGCTTTCGGCCGCGACGTCCGCCGCCCAGAACAAGCTCTCGGGCGTGCTCTCCGACGCGGTCACGAACATCTTGGCCGTCAAGACCTGCGGGCGCGAGGACTTTGAACGCGATCTGTTCGACGCCGCCGATCGTGCCGCGCGCGACGCCGAGACGGTCTCGATGCACGCCATGATGCAGCGCAACTTTACGACCTCGGGCCTTATCGTCATCACCATGGCCGTGGTGAGTGTGTTCGTGGCGGGCGGCAACGCGTGGTTTGGCATCTCGGCCGGCTCGCTCGTCATGATCTTTACCTACACCTATAACCTCACCATGCGTCTGAACTACGTAAGCTCCATGATGCAGCGCATCAACCGCGCGCTCGGTGATGCGGCCGAGATGACGCGCGTGCTGGACGAGCCGCGTCTGGTGGCAGACGACGAGAACGCTCCCGAGCTTAAAGTGACCGAAGGTGCGATTGATTTTGAGCACCTGAGCTTTGCATACCGTGACGCCGCGGCGGGCGAGAACGTGTTCGACGACCTGACGCTTCACGTGGCGGCGGGCCAGCGCGTGGGCCTGGTGGGCAAATCGGGCTCGGGCAAGACGACGCTCACCAAGCTGTTGCTGCGCCTGGACGACGTACAGGGCGGCCGCGTGCTCGTGGACGGCCAGAACGTCTCGCGCTGCACGCAGCAGAGCCTGCGCCGCCAGGTTGCCTACGTGCCGCAGGAGGCGCTGCTGTTTCACCGCTCCATTCGCGAAAACATTGCCTACGGTCGTCCCAACACCACCGACGAGCAGATTCGCGAGGCCGCGCGCCTGGCCAATGCCCTGGAGTTTATCGACCGCTTGCCCCGTGGCTTTGACACCATGGTGGGCGAGCGCGGCGTTAAGCTCTCGGGCGGCCAGCGTCAGCGCGTGGCTATCGCCCGCGCCATCCTAACCGACGCGCCGATTCTGGTGCTCGACGAGGCGACCTCTGACCTCGACAGCGAGTCCGAGGCGCTGGTGCAGGAGGCGCTCGAAAACCTGATGCGTGGACGTACCACCATTGTGGTGGCGCACCGCCTGTCCACCGTGGCGGCGCTCGACCGCATTGTGGTGCTGGCCGATGGCGAGATTGTCGAGGACGGCACGCATGCGCAGCTTGTCGAGGCAGGCGGCGAGTACGCAAGCCTGTGGGGCCGCCAGACCGGCGCATTTTTGGAGGCGTAAAGACCCCATACGTGGGACAATCGTGCCCATAGGTTTGTTATGCCGCTGAGCCGAGGAGTCGTTATGCCACGCGAGACCAATGCCGCCAAACGCGAGCGCGCCGTTGAGGTGTGCGAGCGCCTCAACCGTCGCTATGGCCCGGTCGAGTGCTTTTTGGACCACGAGAATCCCTTTAGGCTGCTCATCGCGGTGCTGCTCTCGGCGCAGACGACCGATGCACAGGTCAACAAGGTGACGCCGCGGCTGTTTGCCCAGTGGCCCACGCCCGAGGCCATGGCCGGGGCGAGCGTAGCTGACGTGGCGGACACCATCAGGTCACTCGGCTTCTACAAGAGCAAAGCCAAGCATGCCGTCGAGGCCGCGCAGATGATCGTCGCCGACTATGGCGGCGAGGTGCCGGCCGACATGAAGGAACTCGTGAAGCTGCCGGGCGTGGGACGCAAGACGGCGAACATCGTGCTCAACGTGGGGTATGGCATCGTAGAGGGCATTGCGGTGGACACGCACGTCAACCGCATTGCGCACCGCCTGATGCTGAGTCCCAAGACGCATGCCAAGGAACCGCTCAAGACCGAGCAGGATCTGCTCAAGATTTTGCCGCACGAGTATTGGGAGTCGGTCAACCACCAGTGGATCACATTTGGCCGCGAGATTTGCGATGCCCGTAAACCTAAGTGCGACGAGTGCCCGCTGGCAGATTTGTGCCCCAGCGTGCGCGTAGCGGGGTAGGGCGGAACGCATCTCCGTCTGGCGTTTTTGTTGCGGGGCTGGGCGTACGCTTGAGCTGGAGTCCTCTCCATGCGCTACCATGACAGACAATGTATTTGACGTACGACCCGCCGAGCTTGCCCCGGCGGGCTTTTGGCGTTGCGATGCCGGAGGAACAGCATGCTCATTCACCGTATAGCCGCGCAGCTCTACACTGCCGAGGCCTTGCAGACCGTCGAGGCCGGACTCGATGCCGGCGAGGACGTGACGCTGGCCGTGTCGCAGTCGGGCCGTACGCTCATGGCGGCCGCCAGTTTGCGCGTCGTCCGCGCCCACGGTCTATATCGTGAGCGGCGAGGACGCGGCCGATCGTGCCGCCCGCAGCCTTGCCGCCTATGTGGGGCTGGCGCACGTGTGCCGCTTCCCCGAGCGCAAGGACTATCCGTGGCGCGAGCAGGCGCCCGACGACGTCGTGGTGGCGCAGCGCTGCGAGGCGCTCGGGCGCATCGTGCGCGGCGACAACTGCATTATGGTCGCCTCGGCCCGCGCACTGCTGCGCTGCGTGCCGCCGGTCGAGAGTCGCTACTGGGAGTCCACTACTTTTGCGGTGGGCGAGGAGATTCCCTTTGACGAGGTGCCGCAGTGTCTGGTGGGCATGGGCTACACCAATGCCGGCGCCGCCGACGCGCCCGGCCTGTTCCGTGTGCACGGCGACACCGTCGAGGTGTTTCCCGCGCAGGAAAAGGCGCCCGTGCGCATTGAATTTTTCGGCGACGAGATCGACCGCATCCGCCGCATGGTGGGTTCCACGGGCCAGACCATCGGCAACGAGGACAGCATCGAGATTTTCCCCTGTCGCGAGCTCGCACTCACCGACGACGCCGTCCACAACATGCATGTGGCGCTCTATCGTGCCAGCCAGGACGACAGCAAACTGGCGGCGCTGCTCGAGATGGTGGACGCGCGCATCGTCACGCCCGAGCTCGACCGCTTTTTGCCGGTGATGTACGGCCAGACCGTGAGCCCGTTGGCGCACGTGAGCGGCAAGGCGCTTGTGGTCCTGTCCGAGCCGCGCTCGCTGTTCGATGACTGCCTGCACGCCTACGAGGATATCGAGGCCCGTGCCGGCGAGGCGGGGATTGACCGTCTGGAGGGTCTGTATGTGCGCGCCCAACAGCTCGACTTTGGTGCTCAGCAGCGCCTGAACTACGTGAGCCTGATTCGTGCCGGCGGTGCGGTTACAGCCGAGCTCAAGATTGAGCAGCCGGCCATTGCGGGCTCGGACAATCGCTTTATGACGCGCATTCAGGAAGTCGTGGGCAAGCGCTATGCCTGCGTGTTTGCCATTCCCGACCGCGGTGCGCGCGAGTCGATGGAGCTCACCTTTGGCGACGAGGGCATCACCTTTGAGGAGTCGCTGACGGCGGCCCCCGAAAACGCCGGCGTTATCGGCGACCGCGTGCGCGTGGCGGCGGCGGATTCTGCCGACCGTGCTGCCCGCCAACAGGCCCATGCCTCAATTCGTGAGCGCCGCGCCGACGCGCTCAACGCCCGCTCGCTCGAGGCGGGTGCGGCCCAGGCTGCCGCCGGCGCCGCCGTGCCCACCATCTCGCGCGGGCGCGTGACCTTTGTGGACGCCGCCCTGCCGCAGGGCGTGGTGGTGCCCGATGCCAATCTGGCCGTTTTCTCGATCGCCGACCTCAACGCTCGCATGGACGCCACCGCGCCCGCAGCCGCCGCAAGGTCGATATTACGCAGATCACCTTCCCCTTTAAGCCAGGCGACTACGTAGTGCATGCAACGCATGGCATCGCGCTCTTTAGCGAGATCGCGCGCCAGGAAGTGGGCGGCAAGGAACGCGACTACTTTTTGCTGGAATATGCCGACGGCGACAAGCTCTACGTGCCGCTGGAGCAGGTTGACCGCATTACGCGCTACGTTGGTCCCGACGGCGATAAACCGCGCTTGACCAGGCTCAACACCGCCGACTGGACGCGTGCCACCAACAAGGCGCGCAAGAATGCCAAAAAGCTGGCGTTTGACCTGGTCGACCTGTATACGCGCCGCTCGTCGATTGCCGGTATCGCCTGTCCGCCCGACACGCCCGAGCAGATCGAGATGGAGCAGAGCTTCCCTTACGACGAGACGCGCGACCAGCTGGAGGCCATCGCCGACATTAAGGCCGACATGGAGGCGCCCAAGCCCATGGACCGCCTGCTGTGCGGCGACGTGGGCTTCGGCAAGACCGAGGTCGCCCTGCGCGCGGCGTTTAAGTGCGTTGACTCCGGCCGCCAGGTCATGGTGCTCTGTCCCACGACCATTCTGGCCCAGCAGCACTACGAGACGTTCTTTGAGCGATTTGCCCCGTTTGGCCTTGAAGTCGAGGTGCTCAGCCGCTTCCGCACCCCGGCGCAGCAAAAGCGCGCGCTCAAGGCGTTTGCCGAGGGCACGATCGACGTGCTCATCGGCACGCACCGTCTGCTTTCGGCCGATGTGAACCCCAAGAACCTGGGCCTGGTGATCATCGACGAGGAGCAACGCTTTGGCGTGCAGCACAAGGAACAGCTCAAGAACCTGCGCGAGCAGATTGACGTGCTCACGCTTTCGGCAACGCCGATTCCGCGAACCATGCAGATGGCTACGAGCGGCGTTCGGGACATGAGCCTGATCACCA
>ENA-OQIX01000301-OQIX01000301.1-human-gut-metagenome-genome-assembly--contig:-NODE-301-length-10450-cov-4.699700_pt1 | contig 10450 bp, 10 predicted proteins | sample MGYA00242591_ERZ504756 | MGnify/ENA primary metagenome ERZ504756 (study PRJEB26092, sample SAMD00036369) | human gut metagenome | host: Homo sapiens | study: EMG produced TPA metagenomics assembly of...
CTGCCAGAAAAACAAAAAAGACCATGAAATACTTTCGTATTTCTACGGCATTTTCTTGGTGCAGTAAAGACAATCCAAATACCGAACCATTTTCCTTTTGATGCGGCTTGGGCCGCTTCCTCAAACGTGATGGTCTGTGTCCCTTCTTTATAGTTGAAGGCAATTAAAACCTTATCATCGTACCGATAAATCGAATTGATGAACGTATCCACCAACGCCTGCCGCTGGTCTTTCAGGCTCATGTCCAATTTACGGAACCTCATCAGCCAGAAACGGATAAATTCCTCTTTGATCTTGGGCTTTGCCAGCTTTTCTTCCGCAATGCGGGCTTCAAGCTCACGCTTGGTTTCTTCGAGCTGCTCCAGCCGCTCCTTGGTGGAACTAGTGAGGATTCCGGCCTGAATCGCGTTGAGCATATTCTGGATACCCGATTCCGCATCCCGGAGCTGCTTCTCATAGAGGGGAAGATTGGTGTTCTCCCGGTCTTGCAGCTCCATGACCTTGGCAATGATGGATTCCATGGCGGCATCGTCCCGGACAAGCTGCATGGTCTGGTTGACCACCAGATCTTCCAGCCACTGTTTGCGGACGGTTTTCTTCTTGCAGCCCTTCTTCTTTTTGACCGTGGCACATTTATAGTAGCGGTGGACTTCTCCCGTCCGGCTTGTACCGCTTTCGCCAAACATCAGCGCACCGCAGCAGCCACAGTGCAGCTTGGTGGTCAGCAGGTAATCGTCCTCTGCCTTTCTCCGGGCAGGGGCTTTCTTGTTTTTGGCAATCTTTTCCTGCACATCATCGAACAGTTCCAGTGGCACGATGGGCGGGATCGCATCCGGCACGACCACATCCCGGAATTTCAACTCCCCGATGTACCGCCGATTCTTGAGCATATGTTCGACACTGTTATAGGTGAACGCACCGCCGACCGGGTTCTTGATGCCATTTTCGTTCAGCCAGTCCCGAATCTCTTTCATCGTGAGGCCATCCCGATACTTCGTGAACGATTCCAGTACGAAAGGGGATGCAAGCGGGTCGATGTGAAATTTCCGCTCGGAATCCAGCGTATATCCAAATGTTCCACGACCACCGTTGCAGCGTCCTTTCAGGATGTTCTCTGTCTGTCCACGGACAACCTTTTCGGCAAGGTCAGCGGAGTAGTATTCCGCATAGCCCTCCAGCACCGATTCCAGAATAATACCCTCCGGCCCTTCTGAAATGATCTCCGTAGCCGACATGAGCTTGACACCGTTCTTCTTCAGCTGGGTCTTGTACCGGGCACTGTCGTAGCGGTTCCGGGCAAAGCGGTCAAGTTTCCAGACCAGCACAATGTCAAACAGCTTCTTGTCGCTGTCCTTGATCATCTGCTGGAATTGAGGGCGGTTATCCGTCTTGGCAGAGATGGCACGGTCAATGTAGTGCTTGACAATGGTGATGTCATTCTTTTCGGCATAGGCCGTGCATTCACGGATCTGGCCTTCAATGGATTCTTCGCGCTGGTTGTCACTGGAATAGCGGGCGTAGATCACGGCAGTCATGGCGGACACCTCTCATTCTACATCATTGAACGGTGGAGCGTTCTTTCAAAGCATTGTTTCGTATAATGTATATACCGTTTTTTCATAGAGAAATCAAGACATTTAGAATTTTTTCCTTTCCGTCTTACAACAATTAAAAAGTTCGCCGGACATCTTAAAATATATCCGGCGAACTTCTTTAAGTGATTCTGAAGCTGTTAACAAGCAAATTCTTGAAAAAATCAGTACAGCTCTGTAGTGATCTGATTGCCAGAAATCGAGGCTCTCACGCCTCCACTTTTCGTCCAAAGCGTAACAACCGGATTGTCAAAATATGTGAATTTTGCATATCCCTCAACAACAGCAGGAAGAACAGGCGATTCCATCTGCCTAACAACGTTAATCTTGGCATCTTCATACGATGTCATAATTCCAGTTATCGCAAGCCCCCATGTCCGCTTAATTTTTGTGTAAAGGCCAGCTTTTTCCAATTCAATCCAATATTCCATTGTTGCCAACCCATTTGTTCCTGTAATCTTCCACACTCCAGATAGTGCTCGACCCGTATTGATGGGTTCGGCAGTGATCTTTGCAATCGAACCATCTGGCAATCTCACAGTTTTTTTCGTGCTTGACGCGATTGTCAAGATCAAAGGACATCGAAACAGTGGGCTGTTCTGCTACTGCCTCTTGTGCGGCCGAAGCACAAACAGCCGAAAGTGAAAATACCAATACCATTACCATGCAAAGCGAAATCAACCTTTTTCTCAACGTCATTTTAAGTCATCTCCTTTTATTTTAATATAGAATTTGACAGCATAGCGGATAAGGTATTTTGCAAGTGCAAGAAAAGCGATTATCACGACTGCTGTTGTTAATATAATCATTAAGATTTCCGGTACGCTAAATTTCATAAATGCACCTCAACTAATGATCAACTTGTTTTCAAAGAAATTGTCTGCATCGGAATCGCCCCCACCTCAATTTTCATTTTTAGAAGTTTGAAATAAGCCAATTGCATTTTTTCAAAGTACAATAGCTCCAATAGTATAATACTTTTTGAAACAAATTATTTTCGATTAAGTAATTCTGGAACATCCGGCTGATATGCTGTAAAACAACAGGTGCTATTCACACTTAAGACTGCGAGTGCCATTGCAAAAGCACATGTAATTTTACTCAAGGAAAAAAGTAGTTTTTTGTGATTTCGTTTCATATTATCCTCCACATTACATAGAATACGTTACATCGACTTCATTGTTTGTTCCACGAGGAGTTCCCTTCAGCCAGCAAGTATGAGAAGCAATACCATTATAAGCGTTACTGGTAAAGGTGAGTTTTGCCGAACTGGAGTTATACGTCAAACTTGCATCACTGTATGTGGAACCCAAAGTTGTAATCGAATAATCCCAGGCATTCGTGACTTTATTATTCGTCACCGTCATATAAAAATATGCATGAATTACCACTCCTTTATACGAAACCTTCCAAGAATTCGACGATTTTGCTGCACGAGAAATCGAATTATTCACTGACTCAATAGTAATAGTTGCTGGATTACCATTACTGTCAACTACTGCAATTGTGAGCTTCTCGTTTGCCTTCAGTTGATCGAGATTGCTAAAAGTAACAACATTGTTCTTAACGGTAGCTTTCGGTGAATTCGATTCAGCGAAGGCAGACTGAACGCCAAACGACATTACAACCGCAATAAAAAGCAGACTCGCAGTAAGTTTTTTGATAAATTTTCTTGTACTCATGATCATATTTTCCTTTCCTTATTTTGATTTGATTGCTTTTACGACTAAATAAATGACCAGTATGCCGATGCAGAGAGAAATAATTGTCAATGCCTCTGCCGTTGCATTAAGGCAAGCACCAATAAAATAAATCAATACCAAAAATGCAACAAAAGCGATAAGAAGCAGTACCCATTTGTTTTTTTTTCATGTTATCACCTCCCTATCTACAAAAGTTGGCATTAAATTTTTGTTGAACCAAAGGAATTGTTGAGAATACAATCAATACCCATTTGGAGAGATAGTAGCAAACTACATGACGTGTATACGGAAGCACATTAAAAATGGCAAGCAGGAAATCTATTGATGAAAAAATAGATGCGATTGTCTTGTAACTTGACTTCTTCTTTTCACCTAAAGACTTATTCTTTGCTTCGATAGGAGAGAGAAAGATGGAGATGACCAAAAGAGCTGCTGTTGTCAGGATACGAAAAAGGTGATTTGCTGCGATTGCATTACTTAGCAAAATGCAGATAAGTGCCAGTCCGGTAAACGCCAGATAGCATCTGGTGTGCGACGTTGCGTGATATCCACCAATGTAGATTCGCTGTGGGATAAACCCGATCAAAAATGAAAGTGCGTACCGCACATCACCACACACAGCAGCGATGAGAATAACAAGCAGAATGCTCACAACAGATGATATGAGCAACTCGTACCCATAGACATACGCATCCGCCTTTGCTTCATCTATCACTTTTTGCTCGCAGAAAAGACGGACTGATTTTTGAGACAGCGTGCGTTCCCACATTGCAGTTGCGCCACCTTATCTTCTGATTTTTGCTTCACTGTATCATAAATTTCAGCAAAATCAAGAGGTTTGGCAAAACTGGTCGTTCTGGTGACAAAAGTGGTAGGTCAGGCTACTTGTAAGGAGCCTTTGCACAGTCTATAATAGTAGCAGGACATTATTTTGTGGAGGTTGTCGAAATGCTGAAGTACCACGTTGCAGTCTGCGATGATGAGAAGTCAGACCTTGATGGCATTGTTCAAAGCGTCCAGCAGTACGATGTGCAAGGCTGCTTTGACATTGAGACTTACATGGATGGGAATGAACTTCTGAGCGAATTGCAAATGCAGAAAAAATCCTTCGATTTGCTGCTGCTCGATATCGAGATGCCATCCAACGGTTTTCAGTTGGCGCAGTCTTTGATCCAAATGGAGAAGCATCCTTTGGTGGTATTTGTCACGAAGCGGCATGAGTACGCTGTGCAGGGATATGGCGTTGCATTCCGCTACCTTGTCAAACCTTTGGATCAGACACTGTTCGCTGCGGCAATGGATGCCGTCCTTCAGGAACTGAACTCCAAACATTTTACGATCGAATACGATGGTATTACCATGTCCTTGGAAACATCGGACATTTACTTTCTGGAAAGCCACGGACATAAAGTTCTGATTCACTGCAAGGAGCAAGACCTTACATTGCGAATGAGCATTCCTGAAGCCTTGGAGCAGCTTCCCAAACGGTGCTTTGTGTCACCACACAAAAGTTATCTCGTCAACATGGAACACATTGTTTACGCTACGGGAACCGCTGTTTTTCTTTCCAGCGGACATCAGCTGCCGATCAGCAGGAGGAAGCGTCAGGAGTTCAATCAGATCTTCAACGCTTATTTGGGAAGATGATGCTTTATTATTTCGTTGAGTTTGCAGGGAGCTTTGCCAACATTGCCCTGTTGCTGCTTTTTATCGGTCGGCTGTTTCCCAAAAAGGAGCCCGTCTCAAGGTGGTTCTATGCCTATGTTGCACTCTTGATTGCTGGGCAGTGTGCTTTGAGTTTATTCCCGGATTGGGTGACGCAGCGCACGATCTATCTTTTAGTTGGCGGATTTTTCCTTGCATTGCTGTTCTATGAGGTTCGACCGTGGCAGGCGGTTTTTGCAAGCGGAGCTTTCTTCACACTGATTGCTTTGGTGGAAGTGCTTGCAATGCTTCTGATTGGGCTGCGTATCCCGGATACCGACATTCTAATGCAGGCTGGGGCAGCACGGTTGGTCTATGTTGTTTTTTCAAACCTGATTCAAATTCCACTCGTAGTCCTGATCTCACATTTTTTCAGCCGAAAAGGAAATGCTCTGCGTATCCTATGGCTGTTGCCGATCATTGCGATTCAAATCGCAAGTATCGCGGTCTGTTATGTGGCACAGTATCATGCTGCGGATGAGTATTTCCCGGATTATATGGTCGGCCTTATGGCTGTACTTCTCCTTATAAACATCCTGATCGTGTTCTATGTGGAAGCTCTCCGGGAAAATGAGCTAGAAAAATTCAAAGTCAAGTTCAATGAGCAGCAGTACAACCTTCAAATGGAATACTACCAGCAGCTCAAAGAACGTCAGGAAGAAGTCCGTTCTCTACAGCATGATGTGAAGAAATACATTCTGGCGATGCAGGCAGTTGCAGAACACGGTGATACCGAAGAACTTCACAAGATCGCACAGGCCGCCACGAATGTTTTCGAGCGTTCCACAAATATTTCTGCTGTCGGAAATCCTGTTGTTGATGCTCTTTTGAATTATTACTTACGAATTGCGGAAAGGAATAACATCAAAGTCAAACTGGATGTGACGATTCCTGAAGTTCTGACGATCTCATCGTTGTCTTTGAGCATCATCATCGGAAACACATTTGACAATGCCATTGAAGCCTGCTGCGACTTGCCAGCAGAACAGCGAATCATTCATCTACAGCTGCGCAAGCAGTATCGCAGTCTCTTTTACCGGCTTGAGAATCCATACAGCGATACCGTTCGCAGCATCCGCATCGGAGAGTATCACGGTTACGGACTAAAGAACATAAATCGTATCGTTCAAGAGAACCATGGCGACTTCTACACAAAGAAGAAGGACGGTGTGTTTACCGTCCAAGTCCGCCTGAACTGCGAAAATTAAAACATTCTTCTAAAACGCAGCCTTGCTTTCGCTTGTACTTTGTGTGTTTCGTTCATCTGATGTATTCATTATCCTGAAGTGTTGACACGCATTCGTACTTATGTTATCATTCCCAACAAATCCACAGAGATTTCTGTAAAGAAACGATTCTGTGCGGTTTTATTTCCTGCGAAGATTTACCGCCCCGCAACACACCCGATCATTTTGCCGTCTGTTTCACCCGACAAAATCCTTCGCCTGTACTGCGTGGGCGGTATTTTTCTTTTCCGGGGAAGATTGCACCTTGAAAATTTCATGAGCCGACCGAACGTGATACCGGCTCTCTAGTCAACGCCGCTGCAAAACAGGGGCAGGAACTTCGTTCGGGGCAAACGGCGATTCACATATATGAGCAGTGGAACTCTCTACTTATTTTTGCGTCTTAACAATTCGGAAACAACTTTCGGAAATACGTTTTGAGCGCAGCAGTGGAGAGCAAGAACCGTCCCGTGGCCACAAATTTTCAATTCTTGAAAATCTTGTGCTCCACCGGGACTTCACTTCTTCAATGCACCTGCATTTCCGAAGTGATCTTGTTGGGGCGTGCCTGCCCCAAACCCTGCTCATATTCGCACCTTGCGGTGCGAAAGAACGGCGTGTCGTGCTTACATAGCTCCACCGAGGAGCTAGCGAAACGACAGGAGGTTCAATGAACAAAACGAATGTCAAAACGAAACCCAGCACGACCCACCGCCACGACACGCCGAACAACAAAACGCACATCATCAAGTTCCGTGTGACGGAAACTGAAAAGATGGAACTCCAATGCACAGCAAAACTCCTTCATCTCTCCCTGTCCACCCTCATCCGCCGTGCGCTGCACAATGCGAAGATCGAGCGCACCGTTGTCGTTGCCGGCGGCGGAGAAGAAACCCTGACTGCCGTTTCCACTCTGCTTGCCCAGTGCAGCAGGGTGGGCGGCAACCTGAACCAACTCGCACGACACTTCAACTCCGGCGGAGCAGACACCGAACAGCTCCGGGCGAAACTTCTGGACGAACTTGCAGACCTGACTGCCTTCCGGCTCAACGCCGAGAAAGTTCTGGGTAAACTGTATGGCAACGCTGAAGCATATCGCCTCTAAAAATTCGGACTACTCTGCCGCTGAGACCTATCTGGTTTACCAGCACGATGAATTTTCCGGCAAGAAAATTCTGGATGAACAGAGCAGACCCAAGCTGCGGGAATCGTACATTCTGGACACCCTTGAATGCGGCGAAGCCTCGTTTGCAATGGCCTGCCTGCTGGCAAACCGGAAGTACGACAAGAACAACCACCCGGATGACATCAAGAGTCACCAGTATATCATCAGCTTCGACCCGCGGGATGCAGCCGAAAATGGGCTGACGATGGAAAAGGCACAGGCCCTCGGCCTGAACTTCTGCAAAGAGAACTTTCCCGGTCATCCTGCTATCGTCTGCACCCACCCGGACGGACACAACCATTCGGGAAACATCCATGTCCACATCGTGATCGGCAGCGTCCGGACACGAGAAGTGGAGCGCAAGCCCTATATGCAAAAGCCCCGTGACTGGCGTGAGGGCATGAAGCATTCCAGCACAGCCCAGACCATGCGGCACCTGCGTGTCGCAGTCATGGAAATGTGTCAGGATGCCAAGCTGTACCAGATCGACCTGCTCAGCTCGAAAAAGCGTGTGAGCGAGCGTGAATACTGGATGAAACGGCGCAGTCAAATGAAACTCGACCGTGAAAACGCTGCCCTGCTTGCCGCCGGACAGCAGCCTACACAAACGGAGTTTGAAACCGCAAAGGAGACTTTGCGGAAACAGATCTCGGATGTGCTGGACAATGCAGCGAGCTTTGAAGATTTCTCGGACAGGCTCTTGCAGCAGTACGGCATCACGGTCAAGAAAAGCCGTGGGCGGCTCAGCTACCTGCCAGCCGGAAGAAAGAAGTTTATCCGGGCGCACAGCCTCGGTGACAAGTTTGAGAAAGAACTCGTGCTTGCCACCTTGAAAGAAAATGCCAAGAGCCAGCCCATTATCCTCCACAGCAATCTTGAGGAAAAACCCGACCGAATCAAGAAGCTGGTGGACATTCAGGCAAAACTGAAGCAGGGCAAGGGCATCGGCTATGAGCGTTGGGCGAAGAAGCACAACCTCAAAGCCATGGCGCAGACCTTGATTCTTTTGCAGGAGAAAGGTCTGCTCAACGAGGACGCACTCGACCAGAGAATTGCAGAGCTTGACACCAAGTTCCATGAATCGCTGGCCGTAGTGAAAGACCTCGAAACCCGCATGGCAAACAACCAAACACTGCGCCGTTATGCTGCTTCCTACAAGCAGTACCGACCGCTCGCGCAGAAACGGAACGCTGCCAAATCCCCCGCAACCTTTGAAGAACAGCATCGTGCAGAGCTGACAGCATACCGGACAGCAGCAGCCTATCTCAAGGCAAACAACATCACTAAACTGCCAAGTCCGAACAAGCTGGAAGCGGAATACTGCGCTCTTGCTTCCGAAAAGGCCCAGTTCTATGAGCAGTACAAGGAAGCCAAGATCGAACTGCTCAAGCTGAAAGATGCAAAACAGAATGTTGCCCTGTTCTTCCGGGAGGACGAACGGACGCAACATCACGAGAGATAAGGAGTTGTGCGTATGATCAATCTGAAAATCGACCCGGAGTTCCAGAATCAGATCCCGCCGCTGACGGACGATGAGTACAAGCAGCTTGAAGAAAATATCCTGAAAGAGGGCAAGCTGATCTCTCCTTTGATCGTGTGGAATAATACCCTTGTTGATGGTCACAACCGTTATGCGATTCTTCAGAAGCACCCGGAGATTTATTTCTCTACCATGCCGCTCCGATTTGAGAACCGCGAAGAAGCCATTGCGTGGATTTGCCGGAATCAGTTGGGACGGCGAAACCTGAGTCCCGAACAGAAACGCTATCTGCTTGGGAAGCAGTACGAAGCCGAGAAGAAGGCTGCAAAAATCTTTCGGGGCAATCAGTACACTTTAGCAAAGAAAAGTGGTGGTGCTCACGATGATAACCACCACTCCGGGAAGAAAACCTGCGACCGAATCGCAGAAGAAAACGGTGTCAGCCGTGCCTCTGTTCTCCGTGCCAGCCACTATACACGAGGCATCGACATTGCGGACAACCTCTCTCCCGGCATCAAGCAGAAAGTCTTTTCCGGTGAAGTGAAGTTCACCAACGAAGAAATGTCCAAGCTTGTGCAGGCAAGTGTCGAGCATCGTTCAGATGTCCTTGCTCAAATCCTGCATCCAGAGGCATTGGAAGTGTTGGAATCTGCCAGCGCTGAATTTGAGCCTGAAAAAGCGGAACCCGTTCCCATGCCCACGCCACAAACAGAAGAATTCCGGTGCTATCATGTGCCGGACGAGTTTATGAAGGTTTACAAATCCTTGAGCCGTGCGACCGAAATGATGAAAAACTCATGGAAGAAAACGCTCAAAAACAATCCCAGCTATTTCACTGACCCGGAAAAGCAGAAGGTTCTCCGCTTCGCAATGCAGAGGCCTGCTAACTACCTGACTGAAATCGAAACCTATCTGGAAAAGGCTCTTGCAGAAGCCCTTGAAGAAGAAAAGACCGCATAACAACAGACACCTGTAAGCCATCAACGAGCCCCCAGCCGCAAGTGCAGGGCGGAAAGCATCCGCGCCCTTGCGCCTGATAAAAATTGGAACTTTGATTTTCTCGCCCGGCTTTGCCACGGTGGGACGATCAAAGGAGCGTGCGTTTGAACAAAAAGAAAAAGTCCACAAACATTTCCCCTTACCCCGATGATGTCATCGACCGTCTGGCACGGGCGTTCTACCCGGCCATCCTTGCCTGCTGGAACAGCGAGGAAGGCCAAAGGGAGTTTGCCGCGTGGCAGGCAGAACAAGCTCATCATGCAAACAACGAAAAACAGGAAGTTCCCACTTGCTGGGTATCCGTAAAACAGTTTTCGAAAAATGACACGGCAACTGCCTGTCAGGATTGGTTACGGAGTACCCGGCTAGGCCGAGGAAGCATCAAGTCCCATGTCCGCACCGTTAAGGTGTTGGGTATGGGGCTTTTTGCATTTCAGGAACGTGTACATCTCTGGAAAGGTGTAACACACTAGACTTTGTACCAAAGTCGTGTGCCAAGGGTGCTGCGCCCCTTTGGAATCCCTGCTCACATCGCCTGTGGGCGATGTGGATTCGCCGGACAGAAAGCTCTCACAAAGGTG
>ENA-OQIX01000302-OQIX01000302.1-human-gut-metagenome-genome-assembly--contig:-NODE-302-length-10450-cov-3.238593_pt1 | contig 10450 bp, 13 predicted proteins | sample MGYA00242591_ERZ504756 | MGnify/ENA primary metagenome ERZ504756 (study PRJEB26092, sample SAMD00036369) | human gut metagenome | host: Homo sapiens | study: EMG produced TPA metagenomics assembly of...
GGAAGCGCCTCGGCACGTATTTTGTCATCGAATGGGAGCTTTTTATCAATGTGTTCCGGAGATTTCTGGAGAGGGCATAAGGATTCTTTCAAAAGATTACGAAAAAGTTAAAAAGTTTACGGAAATAAGAAGAATGTTAGAAAAATATGATTGCTCTTTTTTGGAACTTATTGTATAGTTAGGGGTAGGGAATTTTTAAATCCCGAAAAAAACAGATAAGGTGAACGAATTTGATCAACGATAATCAGAAATATTTTGACCGGATGCACGTTCTGATCGATGCCCTGGTGCTCGCACTTTCCTATGTACTGTCCTGGTACTGCTATGTGCGGCTGGGCGTTATGAATAATCATCCGGAGAGGGGAATTCTGCCGCCGGCGACGTATATGATGGCACTGCTCTATATCGTGCCCGGCTATCTGCTGCTTTACTATGCATTCAATCTCTATGCATCCAAGCGTTTTCAGGGAAGACGTCTGGAATTTGCCAATATCTTAAAAGCGAATACGGTTGGATTTCTGGTCTGGCTGGCCAGCCTTTACATGGTGCGCCAGGTTCACTTTTCCCGTGGTATGCTCTGCATCTTCTTTGTGCTGAATGTGACACTGGAAACGATCATAAGAAATCTGATCCACTATATCTTAAGCAATATGTGGAAACACGGCCGCAACCAGAAGCAGATTCTGATGGTCGGCTACAGCCGTGCGACCGAGGAATACATTGACCGGATCATTGCAAACCCGGAGTGGGGCTATCTCGTCCGCGGAATCCTCGATGACCATGTCAAAGCGGGAACGATGTACCGCGGTGTCAAGGTTCTTGGAAGAATCAACAATCTTTCAGTCATTCTGCCGGAAAACAAACTGGATGAAATTGCCATTACCCTTGGCCTGAACGAATACTTCCGCCTGGAGGAGATCGTTGCCATGTGTGAAAAATCCGGCGTACATACCCAGTTTGTGCCGGATTACCACAACATCATTCCGACAAAGCCGTACACAGAAGACCTGCAGGGACTTCCTGTCATCAATATCCGCTATGTGCCGCTTTCCAACACGTTCAACGCGATGCTGAAACGGATTGTGGATATTTTTCGGCGCGTTTCGTGGCGATCATTCTGTTCTCACCGGTGATGCTGTTTTCCTGCATCATGATCAAGCTGACCTCACCGGGTCCGCTGATCTACCGTCAGACACGCGTCGGACTGCACAACAAACCGTTTGAAATGTACAAGTTCCGTTCGATGGAAGTTCAGACGGAGGAGAAAGAAAAGAAGGCATGGACCGTGAAGAATGACCCGCGTGTGACGGGATTTGGAAAATTCATGCGCCATACCAGCATTGATGAGCTTCCACAGCTCTTTAACATCTTAAAAGGAGATATGAGCCTGGTCGGACCGCGGCCGGAGCGACCTTTCTTTGTGGAAAAATTCCGGGAGGAAATCCCGCGTTATATGGTAAAACATCAGGTGCGTCCCGGTCTTACGGGGTGGGCACAGGTGAATGGATACCGGGGAGACACTTCCATCCGAAAGCGTATTGACTGTGATCTGTATTATATTGAAAACTGGACGCTGGGACTTGATTTTAAAATTCTGTTCCTGACCTTTTTCAAAGGATTTGTGAATAAAAACGCTTACTAAAAGATAAGGGGAAAAGAGATGTCGAAGAAGAATTACAAAAAGAGCAGAAAATACAAAAAAATGCGCCGCAGAAAAATAATTTTCGGAATTGAAATCACCGTTCTGCTGATTCTTTCCGGAATTCTGTTCGTCTACGCATGGATCAACCGTTCGATGGATAAGATGAATCAGGATACGCTGGACAGCTCCCAGATTCAGATCAACAGTGAAGTAAAGGCAAATACCGATCTCTCACAGATGTCCGGTACACAGGTCATCGCGCTGGTCGGCGTGGATGCCAGAGGTGTGAAAGGCTCCGAGCTGGCAGAAAGCATGAACAGTGACACTATTATTCTCTGTTGTATTGATCACGACAAGCAGGAAATCCGTATGGTGTCGATTATGCGTGACACCTGGATGAATATGGCGAAATATACCGATGAATATTATGAGTTTGACAAAGCCAATTCCGCCTATAACCGCGGCGGTCCGGAGAGTATGCTCTCCATGCTGAATACAAACCTTGACCTTGCACTGACCGATTACGTTACCGTAAACTTCAAGGCACTCGCCGATGCGATTGATGTCTTGGGCGGTCTCGACATCGAGATGACAAATGCAGAGTGTGTTCATGCAAACAACTACAACAGAGAGGTATCGGAAGCACAGGGCGTAGAGTATGAAGCTATTCCGTATGATGAGGACCTTGGGGATGATTACAGCGAAGTACGTCATGTCAGCGGTGCACTTGCAACCTCCTATGCGCGGATCCGTTACGGCGGCGGCGACGATGCGAAACGTACGAGCCGTCAGCGAATCGTCATCAATCTCATGGTACAGAAGATTAAACAGAATCCGACCAAGATTCCGGAGATTCTGGATAAAGTGATGGGAAATGTCAGCACCAGTCTTACCAAAAACGAAATTCTGGAACTTGGCATGCATGCGGTAACGTACAAAATGGGAACATCTTATGCATATCCGTTCCAGCTGTGTTATGGAGAAAATGTAGAAAGCGCACTTGGCGTTGATGTCGTAATTCCGGTTACACTGGAACACAATGTAAAGGAACTGCACGCTTATCTGTATCCGACGATGAGCTATGATCCATCTGCAGCCGTGATAGAGTACAGTGACTATATTGCAAGAGAGAGCGGCTACGATGATGATATGATTGAGTATGTACTGAATCAGGGACCGGGCGCTGCAACAGATTCTGTGGTAGCAGGAGATTAAAATACAGGGAGAATACGACAAGATGAGTCAATATACCGTTGATGTCATGATACCAACGTATAAACCAGGGCAGGAGTTCGCAGAACTTCTGCCCCGCCTTTTAAAACAGACTTACCCGATCCGTTCGATCCGGGTCGTGAATACGGGGAAAAAGTTCTGGAATCCGGCGTGGGAGCAGCTTTCAGACAAGATTATGGTGGAGCATATTCAGCCGAGCGAGTTCGACCACGGCGGAACGAGAAGGGCGATGGCAGAAAGTTCAGATGCGGATCTTCTGCTTTTTATGACCCAGGATGCCATGCCGTACGATAATGCGTGCGTGGAACATCTGGTGGAAAAATTTTCACTGCCGCATGTGAAGGCGGCCTATGCGCGGCAGCTTCCGCGGGATGACTGCCGTACACTGGAACGGTTTACGAGAGGCTTTAACTATCCGGACGAGAGTGATATCAAGGATGCCGGTGATCTGCCAAAACTTGGTGTTAAGTACTTTTTTCTGTTCCAATGTCTGTGCAATGTATGACCGCAGGACATATGAAGAGCTGGGTGGATTTGTAGAAAGCACCTTGTTTAACGAAGATATGATCTATGCCGGGCATCTTGTGCAGGCGGGCTATGCGATTGCCTATGCGGCAGATGCGAAGGTGGTACATTCCCACAATTACGGTTGTCTGGCACAGCTTCACCGCAATTTCGACCTCGGTGTATCCCAGGCACAGCATCCGGAGATCTTTGATGCGTATCCGTCTGAGAGTGAGGGAATCCGTATGGTGAAAAAATCGGCATCCTACGTCTGCAAAATTCATAAGCCGTGGCTGCTCGTCACTTTATTCTTTCAAAGCGGATTCAAATATGTGGGCTACTTCCTCGGAAAACGATACAAAAGCCTTCCGGACAGTGTAATCCGCTGGTGTACCTCAAACAAAACATGGTGGGAATATCACGGAAAGATACGAAAAAACGAAATAGAAGATAAGTGAAGTAAAAACAAAATAAAAGATCTTGTAAGTAAATACGAAATGCTCCATAAGTTGACAGAGAACGGAGCAGAGTGGTAAAAAAGTAAAGAACAAGAAATTAGAAGGCGGCATAACCTGAAAACAGAACAAGGGTGCCGCCTTTTACTGTTAGGAGGATAAAATCTATGTGTGGAATTGTTGGATATATTGGAACTCACCAGGCTGCTCCGGTCCTGCTGGACGGACTGGCAAAGCTGGAATACCGCGGATACGACTCGGCCGGAATTGCTGTCTATGACGGAGAAAAAATCCGGATGGAAAAAGCGGTAGGACGCCTGAAAGTACTTGAGGAGCTGACACAGGACGGCGCAACCCTTCCGGGAACGGTCGGTATCGGCCACACCAGATGGGCCACCCACGGTGTTCCGTCTGATCTGAACGCGCATCCGCACTTTAACCACGATCATTCGATCGTTGTTGTACACAACGGTATCATTGAGAATTATCTGAAACTGAAGAAAAAACTCGCCGGAAAGGGATACGAATTTTTATCCGAGACCGATACCGAGGTCATTGCCCATATGCTGGATTACTATTATAAAGGCGATCCGCTCGATGCTATTTCAAAAGTCATGCACCGCATGGAGGATCCTATGGCCTTGGCATCATGTTCCGCGATCACCCGGATGAGGTTTATGCGGTCCGCAAAGACAGCCCGCTGATTGTCGGAACGAGCCCGGAGGGAAATCTGATCGCATCGGATGTTCCGGCTGTCCTGAAATATACAAGAGACGTCTATTATCTGGAAAATGAGGAGATCGTGAAACTGACCCGCGATGGCCTTCACTTCTACAATATCGACGAGGAGGAGCTGGAGAAAGAGGCAACCCACATCGACTGGGATATGAATGCGGCAGAAAAAGGCGGCTATGAGCATTTCATGCTGAAAGAGATGCATGAGCAGCCAAAAGCCGTAAAAGATACCCTGACGCCGCGTATTAAGAACGGTGATGTTGTGATCGAAGAACTCGGCATGACCGATGAGGAGATCCGCGCGATCCGCAAAATCTTTATCGTTGCCTGCGGTTCCGCATACCACACCGGTGTAACCGCAAAATACGTCTTCGAAAAGCTGGCAAGAATTCCGGTTGAGGTAGATCTGGCAAGCGAATTCCGCTACCGTGATCCGATTCTGCCGGAAAATACGCTCGTGGTCATCGTCAGCCAGTCGGGTGAGACGGCCGATACCCTCGCGGCTCTCCGCCTTGCAAAAGAAAAGGGCGTGCGAACCCTTGGCATCGTAAACGTAGTTGGAAGTTCGATTGCAAGAGAGGCAGACAATGTCATGTACACCTGGGCCGGTCCGGAGATCGCTGTTGCGACAACGAAAGCGTACAGCACACAGCTTATCGCGCAGTACCTTCTGGCGATGAAGTTTGCCAAAGTACGCGGAACCGTTTCACAGAATGACTTCGATGCGATGATCCAGAGCCTTGAGCGCCTGCCGGAGCAGATTTCCCTGCTGCTGTCCCACAAGGAGAACGTACAGCGTTTTGCCAACCGTTATCTTGCGGCAGAACACGTCTTTTTCATCGGACGCGGCATCGACTATGCAATCTCGATGGAGGGCTCCCTGAAGCTGAAAGAGATTTCCTACATCCACTCCGAGGCGTATGCAGCCGGTGAGCTGAAACACGGAACCATTTCCCTGATTGAGGACGGACGCCTTGTCGTAGCCGTGCTGACCCAGCCGGAGCTCTACAAGAAAACGATCAGCAATATTCAGGAAGTGAAGACACGAGGCGCGTTTGTCATGGCGGTAACGACCGTTGGCAATACAGAAGTGGAAAAAGTAGCCGACTACGTAGTTTACCTGCCGGAGACAAATCCGGTTTTTGCAAATTCCCTGGCAATCATTCCACTGCAGCTCTTTGGCTACTACGTATCGATCGGCAGAGGCCTCGATGTGGATAAACCGAGAAACTTGGCGAAATCCGTTACGGTAGAATAAAAACCGCAGCATAAAATTCCTCTTTTTTCAAAATTATCACAGTTTCAACACAATTCTAACGTACAATAGGCAGTAGAAAATGAAGAAAGAAATAAGAGCACTGTGTATTGGTGCCTGAGATAGAAAAGAGAAAGAGGGATCAGCCATGAGTGAAGAATTCAAAAAAGAAGAAATAAATGGTGAGGCAGCAGAGGAAACCAAAGCTGCAGAGCATACAGAAGAAGTAAAAGCAGAAACGACAGCAGAGCAGAGTGCGGCAGAGACGGAAAAACCGCAGGAAACCGCAGAAGCGCCGAAGGCGGAAGAAAAGAAAACGACAACCTACAGCTGGGTGAATCCGAAAATCAGCGGAAAGACCGGCGAGGAGAATAACAGCGCTTCCTACACCGGAAAACCGGACCCGTCGGAGGCAAAGGCAGAGCAGACATCTTCTGCAAAGACAGAACATTATCAGTACCAGTCACAGACACAGAGTGCTCCGAAGCAGGAAAAACCACAGTTTTCTGCCGTTCCGCAGCCGCAGGATCACAAAAAGAAAGCGAAAAAACCAATGTCAGCCGCAAAAAAATGGGGCATGACACTTGCCATGGCAGCGTGCTTCGGACTCGTGGCAGGCGGTGTTTTCATTGGGACTGCAGCAGTCGGTACGAAAGTGATCGGTACAGCAACAGAGCAGAAGCAGGAAGTTACAATTCCGACGACCACCACAACAACGGCAGCAGACAGCAGTGATACCTCCGATACCGTAAAAGCAACCGGCGAGATGTCCGTGAAAGATGTTGCATCGAGTGCGATGCCGTCTCTGGTAGCAATTTCTACGACAACGGTGGAAGAAGTTGAGACATTCTTCGGAACCACAAGCCAGGAAGTTCCTGCAAGCGGAACCGGAGTTATTGTCGGACAGAACGACGATGAGCTCCTGATTGCGACAAACAACCACGTTGTCAGCGGTGCAACGTCTCTTTCCGTCAGCTTTATCGACGATGAGACGGTAGAAGGCCAGATCAAAGGTACCGATGCGGACAATGACCTTGCTGTTGTTGCAGTAAAACTTTCCGACATCAAGGACGAGACAAAGAGCCAGATCAAAATTGCCGTGATGGGAAATTCCGATGACCTTGAGGTCGGTGATCAGGTTGTGGCAATCGGAAATGCACTGGGAACCGGCCAGTCCCTGACGAGCGGATATATCAGTGCAAAAGACCGTACGATCTCCAGTCAGGATGAGAGTACCGGCGAGACGATTACTTCTGAGGGACTGATCCAGACCGATGCAGCCATCAACCCTGGAAACAGCGGCGGCGCCCTTCTGAACATGAACGGTGAGCTGATCGGCATTAACGAAGCAAAATACAGCTCCACACAGGTCGAGGGCATGGGCTTTGCGATCCCGATTTCGAAAGCGGAGCCGATTCTGCAGAACCTGATGAACCTGACAACAAGATACAAAGTCAGCGATGATAAGGCCGCTTATATCGGAATCAACATGGCGGATGTCAGCGCAGATGTTTCCCAGAACTACGGTATTCCGACCGGTGTCTGCATCATGAGCGTTGTGGACGGCAGCCCGGCAGCCGATGCGGGCTTCAAGAAAGGCGATGTTATCACCACGTTTGATGGAAGAAGCATCTCGAACGCCAAAGGCTTAAAAGAGACACTGACCTATTATGCGGCAGGCGAGACCGTAGATGTCACCGTACAGCGTGCGGACAACGGTGAGTACAAAGAAGTAACACTGACGTTGACCCTTGGCTCTGCAGCAGATATGCCGCAGACGAGCGGAAGCAGCAACGGAACCACAAACGATGGAACCGGAAGCTCCGATCAGAATGACCAGGGTATTCAGAATCCGTTTGGCAACAGATAAAAACTCGAAATAACTATTTCCTAAGAGAAAAAAGACGGACAGCACAGGAATATGAACGCCTGGCTGTCCGCCTTTTTCTGCATTTTTTGATATAATTTTTTGAATTTGTAAAATTCTTAAAAAAGTTGGTAATTTTTAAGAAAGTTTTTACTTGTGACCCTATGGCTTTTGGGCTATAATCAAGCTAGACCAAGCGATCTATTACAGAAAGGAATTTGAAAAATCATGTCAGAAGAGAAAGACAGAGTGGACGGTACCGCGGACGAAACGAAGGCGGAAACAAAAAGCTCTGACCATCATACAGAAGATACCTATGAAAAAGTCTGCTTCATGTGCCGCAGACCGGAGAGCAAAGCCGGAAAGATGATTACCCTTCCGGGAAACATCAATATCTGCCCGGACTGCATGCAGAAGAGCTTTGATGCCATGAACCAGAACCCGGGCCAGATCAATGAGATGATGAATAATATGAACAACATGCCGAATATCGGCATGCTCGATCTCTCCGGGCTTTCCAACCAGATCCCGAACCGGCAGCGGGTAAAGAAAAAAGAAGAAAAGAAGAAAACAAAAGAATTTTCCATCAAGGACATTCCGCCGCCGCACCGGATCAAGGCGATGCTTGACGAATACGTCATCGGCCAGGACCGTGCAAAGAAAGTCATGTCGGTTGCCGTTTACAACCATTACAAACGTGTCTTTGCACCGCAGGACGGAAATATCGAGATCGAAAAATCCAACATGCTGATGATCGGACCGACCGGTTCCGGAAAAACGTATCTGGTGCAGACACTGGCACGCCTCTTAGATGTGCCGCTTGCCATCACGGACGCCACATCCCTTACCGAAGCGGGTTATATCGGTGATGATATTGAAAGCGTGGTATCTAAGCTTTTAGCGGCCGCAGACAACGATGTGGAGCGCGCGGAGCACGGTATCATCTTCATTGACGAGATCGACAAGATTGCGAAAAAGAAAATACAAACCAGAGAGACGTCAGCGGAGAAGCCGTACAGCAGGGAATGCTGAAGCTCCTCGAGGGCAGCGATATCGAAGTTCCGGTGGGAGCCAACAGCAAAAATGCGATGGTTCCGCTCGAGACCGTCAATACCAGAAACATTCTCTTTATCTGCGGCGGTGCCTTCCCGGATCTGACGGACATCATCAAGGAGCGTCTGAACAAGACAGCTTCCATTGGCTTCCAGGCGGATCTGAAGGACAAGTATGATGGGGATAAGAACCTGCTGTCACAGGTGACCTTAGAAGACCTTCGGACTTTCGGGTATGGTGCCGGAGTTCCTTGGCCGTCTGCCGATCGTATTTACGCTGGAGAGTCTCAATGAGGATATGCTGGTCGAGATCTTAAAAGAACCGAAAAATGCGATCCTGAAGCAGTATAAGAGACTGCTCGAACTCGACGAGGTGAAACTGGAATTTGATGATGATGCACTTCGCTCTATTGCAAGAAAAGCGCTGGAAAAAGATACCGGTGCGAGAGCACTCCGTTCGATCATCGAGGATTTCATGCTGGATATCATGTATGAGATTCCAAAGGACAGCAGCATCGGAGAGGTTATCATCACAAAAGACTATATTGAAAAGACCGGCGGGCCGACGATTCTCCTGCGCGGTCAGGAAGTTCCAAAGTTAGAGCAGAAATAAGGTAACTGGAAAACACAGCGGAGCAGACGTGAAACTGGCGTTTTCTTGAAATAAGAGATAAGAAAGAGAGGGTTTTAACTATGGCAGAGGATTTTTTTGGAAATTTAAGTAAAACACTGAAAAAAACAGTGGATACTGTGGGAAAGAAAACAGATGAATTCGTAGAAATTCAGAAGATCCGCACCCGTCAGCATGCGCTTGAGGATCAGATTGAGAAGAATTACCAGGATATCGGACAGATCATCTACAACCGCTATCTGAACGGCGAAGCATTCGACGAGAATCTTGCCGGCATCTGCAAAGATATCACCGATCTGGAAAAAGAGATTGCAGACTGCAGGGAAGACGTGGCAAACAAGAGAGGCCGCATCGTATGCCCGGCCTGCGGCGCAAGTGTTCCGAAAGATGCAGCTTTCTGCATGCGCTGCGGTGCTGCTATGCCGGAGAAGGAAGAAGAGCCGGAGGATGCCGAGTTTGTACACGTAGAACCGGAAGAAAAAGCAGAAGAAACCGAAGCGGCAGCGCCGGAAGAAGAGCCGGAAGAAGAGCCTGAAAAAGAAGCAGAGGTACCGGAAGAGGAATGATCTGGACCCTGCTGCCGGGAGCGGTTTTCCTTGCAGACGGATGCCTGAAAAAGAAGGCAGAAGAGGAGTTAAAGGAAAATGAGCAGATCCCGGTCTGTAAAGGACATATTGTCCTGCGGAAATGTCATAACCGCGGCGTAGCGGGCGGCGGCTTCGCGGACAGCACGAAGAAGGTGGAAATTCTCACCTTCTTTTTGCTGTCCGGACTGTGGGCGCGTCTCGGAGCGCTGGCGGGCAGACGTAAGTGTAAGGCGAAGAAGCTTGGGCTTGCGCTTACGATTGGCGGCGGCATGTCGAACTGGTATGACCGGCATAAGAGAGGTTACGTGACCGACTATGTCAGCTTCCGGTTTGGACCGGAGAAGTTCCGCAGACTTGTGTTCAATGTTTCTGATTTCTGTATTTTCTTCGGAATTGCGCTGCTGACGGCAATTTCCTGCCGGGAGTCCAGGTGATGCAGGATCTCCCGAAAAGCCCTGCGGATGGCGGGCTTTTCGGGGCAAAAAAGAA
>ENA-OQIX01000303-OQIX01000303.1-human-gut-metagenome-genome-assembly--contig:-NODE-303-length-10418-cov-3.075406_pt1 | contig 10418 bp, 8 predicted proteins | sample MGYA00242591_ERZ504756 | MGnify/ENA primary metagenome ERZ504756 (study PRJEB26092, sample SAMD00036369) | human gut metagenome | host: Homo sapiens | study: EMG produced TPA metagenomics assembly of...
TTTTTTGACATTTTTATGCCTCTCCAATCATTCTTAAAGCGGACAGGCAGGACCAGATACAAAAAGTCACTGCCCTCTGTAGGCAGAACCTTGACCGGGCTCAGCGGGCCGCTGATCTCCAGTTTGACCTGCTCGGTGCGGGCGTTGCGCAGGGCATCCAGCAGATAGCGGTTGTTGAAACCGATCTCCACCTCATCGCCCTCGCACTGTGCGTTGAATTCATCCACCACGCGGCCCAGATTGGTCTGGCAGCGGACCACCACTTTACCCTCTGTAAAACTGATGCGGAGGGGATTTTTTAAACGCTCTGTAATGATCAGGGAGGCGCGCTCGATGGTCTCGATGAACTCCTTGGTGTCCAGAACCACGCTGGTGCGGCTGCCATTGGGGATCACGTTGTGGTAGTTGAGGAATTCGCCCTCGATCAGGCGGCTCATGATGGTGTAACCGGCAGTGGTGAACACCACATAGCGGCGGTTTGCGGAGATGTGCACGGTCTCCTCGTCGTCGTTGGCCAGCAGGTGGGAGACCTCGTTCATAGTCTTGCTGGGTACGATGATACGGATCTCCTTTATGGCTTCCACCGGCCGCTCCACAATGGCCAGACGGTAGCCGTCCAGCGCAACAACGGTCAGCTTATCCGGCGAGATCTCAAATAATTCACCGGTATGCGCAGGTTTTTTCTCATCCTGACTGACGGCGTACAGGGTGCGCTCGATCATATCACGGAGCACGCCGGTCTTGATGTTCAGGGTCTCCTCGGCCCCGGTGTTGGGCAGCTCGGGGAAATCGGTGGGGTTCATAGACTGGATCTCGAACTGTGCCACACCGCTCTGGATGGTGGTTTTTCCGTTTTCGGCAGATTGGATGTTGATCTGGCCGGAAGGCATCCGGCTGACCATGCTGCTGAGCAGCTTGGCGTTCAGCACCACCTCGCCGGGCTCTTTGACATTGGCATCAATGGTGGTCACGATGCCCATTTCCAGGTCGTAGCCGGTCAGGGTGAGCTGGAAGCCTTCGGCTTTCAGCAGGATACCCTCCAGTACCGGGATGGTGGAGCGCAGGGTAACAGCTTTGGAAACACCGTCAATGGCTGCACTCAGCAGGGTCTTATCGCAGATGATGTTCAATTGCGCGTCTCTCCTTATTTTGGATTCAAGTTTTGAGGTTCTTTCTCCCATAAAACAGGGACAAAACCTCCAAATCTATATTGAACTTGTTGTAGTATTCGTAGTAGGGGCTGGGGAAGATGTGGAAAAGTCGGAAAATGTGTGGAATGGTGCGGCTCCGTGGTTTTCCACCGGCTTGTGAATGCAGTGTGAAAGGCTTGTGGAAAGGGCTGGCGCTGCTTTTCTTTCCACGGCGGGTGTGCAAAACAGAAGTTGAATGTTGAAAACTCGGTGGAAAGAGTGGAGAACTTTGTCGTCTGACCACAATATCTTGTTCTGTTTTCCCGGATTCCCCTGCATTTCTCCCCATATTTGGGGTTTTATCCCCTGTGAGAGTATGACTTTTACCCCTGTTTTTCCGTCAGGCCTTGACGTTCTTGATGATGTCGCTGACGGTTTCGCGCAGGTGCTGGTCGTTCTTCATGTCCCGCTCCATGGTCTTGAGGGAGTAGACGATGGTGGAGTGGTCACGGCCCGAGAACTCCCGGCCGATCTCCTCCATGCTCATGCCGGTGACTTCGCGCAGGATATAGATCGCCACGCGGCGGGCGGATGCAACGTTGGCGTTCCGCTTGGTGCCCCGGATGTCGGCAGGGGAGACGTTGAAGGTGCGGGAGACCTCGCCCACGATCTTCTCGATGGTCACGGGCACAGGCTGGGTCTCGTTCAGGATGTCCTTGATGGCATTCTGTGCCACGCTGATTACAGGCTGGATGCCCTCCAGCATGTAGTAGGCGTTCAGCTTTTTCACTGCGCCCTCCAGCTGGCGGATGTTGTTCTTCAGGTGGTTGGCGATGAATTCCGCCACATCCTCGGGCAGATCCAGGTGGAGCAGCTCGGCCTTACGCTTGACGATGGCCACGCGGGTCTCGAAATCAGGCGGCTGGACATCGGCGGTCAGGCCCCACTCAAAGCGGGTGCGCAGGCGCTCTTCCAGGCTCTTGATCTCCTTGGCCGGGCGATCAGAGGCGATCACGATCTGCTTGTGGGCATCGTGCAGGGAGTTGAAGGTGTGGAAAAACTCCTCCTGGGTGGATTCCTTGCCGGCAATGAACTGGATATCGTCCACCAGCAGCAGGTCGGCCACGCGGTACTTCATCCGGAAGTCCTCGGTGCTGCCAGCGCGGATGGCGGCGATCAGCTCGTTGGTGAACTGCTCACAGGTAACGTACATGATGACGAAATCGGGGTGGGTGCGCTTGATCTCGGTCTGGATGGCCGTGAGCAGATGGGTCTTGCCCAGACCGGAGCCGCCGTAGATGAACAGCGGGTTATAGGCCCCGGAGGGGTTGCCGCAACCGCCTGCGCCGCAGCAAACGCAAACTGGTTGGAGGGACCCTTGATGAAGTTCTCGAAGGTGAACTCGTAATTGCCCTGGGGCGAGGCGGGGTTTGCCTCGTACTGCTGGGCCAGCACCACCTCATGGGGCGGGGTGCTGGGCACCACCAGCGTGATGTCCACGTCAAAGCCCAGCACGGTCTTAAAGGCCTCTTTCAGCAGGCCGAGGTAGCGGTCGGTGACGATCTTGCAGATAAAATCGTTGCGCACCGACAGGGTGATATGGCTCGAGTCCTCAAAGCTGATGGGCTCAAGTCCGTCGATGTAGAGATTATAGGTCGGCTCGGCCATCTGCGTTTTGCAGTATGCCTGGGCGGCCTCTAAAACGTCCTTGAAAGAATCCATAAAACATCCACTCCATTGAATTGGTCGAAGTTTTCAACAATGCTGCTGATACCCCGTTAGTATACCACAAAAATCTCCCTGCGTCTATATTCTATAATGTAATTTATAATACATAAGAAAAGACGCTCCATCGTGCCCTCGCGGCTCTTGTGTCCAAGGCGGTTTTTGGCCACAAGATATGGTGGAAGAAAAGTTTTCCACGGAGAACCGGTGAAAAAGTTGAAAGCTTTTTCACAAAGAAATTTGAAAAAAGTTTGCTGGAAAGTGAAAAAAACGCTTGACAGAAGGGGATAGTGTGCGATATACTGTTGAATTGCAAGCCTGTCCCCAATTTGGGACCAGAAATACCCCATTACCGGGGACGAGTTTTTACGGAGGATACAACCATGAAGAGAACTTTTCAGCCCAAGAAGCGTCATCGCAAGGAAGTTCATGGCTTTCTGACCCGCATGAGCACCAAGAACGGCCGCAAGGTCATCAATGCTCGCCGTGCTAAGGGCCGCAAGAGCCTGACCGTCTGATCCCGCTTTGCCAGGGATCCGGCGCAGAATTGAACATGCGCACAAAAGACTGCTGATCCAGAATTGGCGGTCTTTTTCTTATTTTGGACGTTCTGCGCGCGGAATGACTAAAAATTTGGCAAAAGATTTGGCACAAAAAACGCCCGGACAGCCTTTTCATGTCGGCGTTTTTTTGCTATACTGAATTTTGAACTTTGCCTTTAGGGAAGTTCTGCGATTTTTTAACCGAAAAGGAGGCGACGGAGCAGTGCGCTATCGTCCCATCCGCCGCAACAGCGAGTTTGGCCGCGTGTATGCCCGCGGCAAGTCCTATGTGAACCCGGCGCTGGTGCTGTATGTGCTCAAGACCCGCGGCAAAAAGACCCGCGTGGGCCTGACGGCCACCAAAAAGATCGGCCATGCCGTCCAACGCAACCGCGCCCGCCGCGTGATGAAGGCTGCCATTGATGAGCATCTGGATCAGAACATCGGCGGCTATGATCTGGTGTTCGTGGCCCGGGGCATGACCCCCCGCCTGAAGAGCTGGCAGCTCAGCGAAGTGGTGGCCAGGCTCTTTGCCCAGGCCGGCCTGCCCGACAAGGCAAAGCAGCCGGGCGCAAAGCCCCCGGCCACGGTCCCGCCCGCAGACCGGGCCGCAAAACAGTGAATCCCGTCTCCCGCGTCTGCCGGAACGCGCTCTGTGCGCCCATCCGGTTCTACCAGCGCTTTATCAGCCCGGGGCTGGGCCGCAACTGCCGCTTTACCCCCACCTGCAGCCAGTATGGCATAGAAGCCATCCAGACCCATGGCTGCATCAAGGGCTTGCTGCTCACCGCCTGGCGCATCGCCCGGTGCAACCCGCTTGGCCGGTGGGGCTTTGACCCGGTGCCGCCCAAAGGCCGCTGGGTGAGCAAGGAGAGAAAACTATCTCCGGCAAAGCTGTTCCGGGGGCGGCACGGTTAAGCAGCGTGCTTATGATACACGGCTCCTTTGTATAACCTCTCCGTCATTGCTTCGCAATGCCACCTCCCCTGGTAGGGGAGGCTTTGGCAGCCCGATCCAGTTGACGGTTTTGCAAAGGGCTCCCCTATTAGGGGAGCTGGCAACGCCGCAGGCGTTGACTGAGAGGTTTAATCCGTTCTTTTGCTTCTTGTGACGCTCCGCACTGTGGGCGGGGTGTCCTTCTCATAAAAATCTAAACGTCCCGCACCACAGGCGGGGCAGAATGGACGAAACTATGAATCCTTTGTACATCCTGGGCTGGCCCTTGGGCTATGTAATGGAGTGGATCTACAAGCTGATCCCCAACTACGGCTGGGACATCATCCTGTTCACCCTGCTCATCACCGTGATCAAGATCCCCCTCCAGCTCAACCAGCAGAAGAGTATGGCCCGCATGAGCGCTTTCCAGCCCATGGTGGCCGAGATCCAGAAAAAGTACCGCGACAAGCCCGAAAAGCAGCAGGAAGAGCTGATGAAGCTGCAGGAGCAGGGCTACAAGCCCACCGCAGGCTGTATGCCCATGCTGGTCAACTTCCTGGTTATGTTCGGCGTTATCGAGGTGGTGTACCGCCCGCTGCAGCGCATCTTCCACATTGGTGCCGATGCCCTGACCGCCGCAGGTGAGGCCCTGACTGCCATGGGCATCAGCTTTACCACCGTGACCCGCGACACCAACATCATTGCACAGGTCATTGCAGGCGAGAGCACCGTCTCCTCCTGCTTCACCCCGGATCAGGTGGCTACCATCACCGAGTTCGGCCAGCACATGGATTTCTTTGGCATCGATCTGACCCGTGTGCCCCAATACAGCCTGGCTGCAGAGAACCTGCCCCTGCTGATCCTCCCGGTCCTGGCGATCGTGACCATGTTCCTGTCCACCCACATCAGCATGAAGGCCAGCGGCCAGGAGATGCAGGGCAGCATGAAGCTGACCATGTATATGATGCCGCTGATGTATGTTTTCTTCTGCTTCACCGTGCCCAGCGCTTTCTCTCTATACTACGTTGTTTCCAACATCCTGATGACCGTGCAGAGCCTGTTGATGAAGAAGATCTACGACCCTGAGAAGATGAAGGCAGAGGTCGCCGCCGAGATGGCTGCCCGCAAGAAGGAGCAGAAGCGCGGTGTAAAGAGCACCACCATCAAGGTCACGGATGAAAAGACCGGCGAGGTCGTGGAGAAAAATATCTCCGCCAGCGAAATGAACAAGCGCCGCTTGGAGTATGCCCGCAAGCTGGATGAGGAGCGCTATAAGGACGAGCGCACCGTTCCGCTGAGCGAGCTGGAAAACAAGAAGGAGGATTGACGGTTATGATCCGTACTCAGGAAGCGACCGGCAAGACGGTCGATGAAGCCCGCGCAAAAGCCTGCGCCCTGCTGGGTGTGCAGGCCGACGACCTGAATGTGAGCTATGAAGTGCTCGAAATGCCCAGAAAACCGGTTTTCTGGGCCTGAAGACCACCCCCGCCAAGGTGCGTGTGAGCGTGGAAGAGCCCGATGCCCCGGCCGCTCCCGTGATGGAGGAGAAGGCGGAGCCTGAGGTGGAGCCTGTTGTGGAGGAAACTCCCGCTGAGGAACCCAAGGCCGAGGAGCCTGCCGCTGCCCCTGTGGCAGAGGAGGCCGCTCCCGTTGAGGAGGCAGCAGCCCCTGCTGCCGAAGGTGAGGAGCCGGAAGTTCCCATCAACATCGAAGAGAACGCCAAGGTCAAGGCTGCTGTGGACTACCTGAAGGAAGTCATTGCCCTGATGGGCGTGGAGAATGTCACCTTCAGCGCCGTGCAGAAGGGTGAGGCCACCATCATCCGTCTGGATGGTGAGAAGCTGGGTGCTCTGATCGGCCGCCGCGGCGAGACCATGGAGAGCCTGTCTTATCTGGCAAGCCTGGTGGCCAACCGTCTGGAAGGCGATTACATCAAGCTGGGCCTGGATGTGGCCGGCTACCGCGACAAGCGTGAAAATGACCTGACTGTGCTGGCACAGCGCATTGGCAACAAGGTGCGCAAGACCGGCCGCAGCTTTGCCATGGAGCCCATGAACCCCTACGAGCGCCGCATCATCCACTCTGCCATCGGCAAGATGGAGGGTGTGCGCAGCGAGAGCAAGGGGGAGGGCCGTGACCGCCGTGTGGTCATCTACTCCACTGCTCCCGATGCCCAGACCGACAACACCTATGGCGAGCGCCGCCCGCGGGGCAATGGCCGCCGCCCCGGCGGCAACCGCAATGGCGGCTTCCGCGGCGGACGCGGCAGCAGCCCCCGGAATGGCGGTCCCCGCAATGGCCGCCCCGCAGGCAGCCGCGGTCCCCGTCCTTCCAGTGTGCCCGAGCGCACCTATGCTCCCCGTGACACAGAAACTGCCGCACCCGTGGCACCCAAGCGTACTGAGCGCGTGGATGATTTTGCCGATTTCAGCTTTGGCAAGATTGAGCTGTAAACTCCGCTGAGTTTTGCACAATGCTGCCCCCTTCCGGTGGAAAACTGGAAGGGGGCTTTTTGTCTCTTTCCTTTTTCGTCGCTTCGTGATACAATAATTCTGATTTGAGAGCGGAGGGAGAGCACCAACATGGAACATTCAACGATCGCGGCCATTGCAACCGCGCCCGGCGCAGGCGGCATTGCCGTGGTGCGTCTTTCCGGCCCGGAGAGCTATGCCGTGGCGGCAAAGGTGTTCTGCCCGGCCAATCCTGATAAGCGGGTGGAGGAGGCCAAGGGCTACACCGCTCTGTTTGGGCATTTCATGGAAGGGGAGGAAGCCTTTGACGAGGGCGTGGCCCTCTTCTTCCGGGCTCCTCACAGCTACACCGGCGAGGATGTGGTGGAGCTTTCCTGCCACGGCGGCAGTGCGGTGGCCCGGCGGCTGGTGGAAAGCTGCATCGCAGCCGGGGCCGCCCCCGCCGCCCCCGGTGAGTACACCCGCCGTGCCTTCCTCAACGGCAAGCTGGGGCTGACCCAGGCCGAGGCCGTTATGGACCTGATTTCTGCCGATGGCAGACAGGGTGCGGCGCTGGCCAATGCCTCCCTGAACGGCGCGCTGGCGAAGAAGATCGGGGCTGAAAAGGATGTCCTGACCGCCCTGCAGGCCCATCTGACTGCCTGGGTGGATTTCCCTGAGGAGGACGTTCCCGCGCTGGGGGATGCCCAGCTGGTATCCACCCTGACTGCCGTGAAGGAAGAGCTGGACACCCTCATCCGGAATTATGATGCCGGTGCTGTCCTGCGGGAGGGTGTGGACTGTGCCATCGTGGGGCGGCCCAATGCGGGCAAGTCCACCCTGCTCAACCTGCTGGCCGGGTTCGACCGGGCCATCGTCACCCCCGTGGCGGGCACCACCCGGGATGTGGTGGAGCAGGCCGTCCGGCTGGGGGACATCCGGCTGAACCTGTTCGACACGGCCGGTCTGCGGGAGACCGAGGATGCGATCGAGGCCGAAGGCATCCGCCGCAGCTGGAAAAAGCTGGAAGAAGCGGGACTGATCCTGGCGGTGTTCGATGGCTCTGAGCCCCTGACCCGGGAGGATCTTGCGCTGGCGCAGCGGTGCGCCGGTCGCCCGGCCATTGCACTGGTCAACAAAGAGGACAAGCCCACTCAGTTTGACGCAGAGATCATTGCATGCGATTTTGCCATGGTGCTCCCGGTCTGCTGCCAGGAAGAGGGGAGCCGCAGAGTGATCGCTGCTGCCGTTGCCCGCCTGCTGGGCACCAACAACATCGACCCCCACGCTGCCAGCCTTTCGGGCCAGCGACAGCTTGCTGCCGCCACCCGCGCGCGGGATGCAGTGGCCGGTGCGCTGGATGCGGTCAGCGGCGGGTTCGGGCTGGATGCCGTATCGGTCTGTGTGGACGATGCGCTGGATGCCCTCTGTGACCTCACCGGCGAAAATGCGTCGGAGAATGTCATCAATGAAGTGTTTGAGCGGTTCTGTGTGGGAAAGTAACGGAGGGCAGCCCGTCTGGCAGCTTTCTCCTCGGACACGAAACGGGCCATTCCATCGCCCGCCCTATTGCCTGCGGCAACAGGGTCCCACCCCAGCGGACGGTCCTCGGAGAAACTTCCAGCCGCTCTGCCGGGTAACAGCAGATTGAACCATAGAGGAAAGTATAGGAAAAGTATGAATCATCTTGGAGATTACGATGTGATCGTAATAGGCGCGGGCCACGCTGGCATTGAAGCGGCCCACGCTGCTGCCACGCTGGGTGCCAAAACGGCGGTGTTTACCATGAGCCTGGATGCCATTGGCAACATGCCCTGCAATCCCAGCATCGGCGGAACTGCAAAAGGAACGCTGGTACGCGAATTGGATGCGCTGGGCGGTGTGATGGGCCTTGCGGCGGATGCCACCTACCTGCAGAGCCGGATGCTGAACAAGGGCAAAGGCCCTGCCGTTCATGCCCTGCGCGTTCAGACCGACCGCAAGCGCTACCACGAATATATGAAGCACGCCCTTGAACTCACGCCCGGCCTTGCCATCCATCAGGCCGAGGTGGTGGGCATTGAGGTGGAGAACGGCCATGTCAAGGGCGTTGTGACCCAGCTGAACGGGGAGTACAGCGCAAAGTGTGTGGTTGTTGCCACGGGCACCAACCTGGGCGGCAAAATTTTTGTCGGTGATGCGTGGTATGCTTCCGGCCCTGACGGGATGCACGCCGCCAATGCCCTGACCGAAAGCCTGAAAGCCGCCGGTTTGCCCCTGCGTCGGTTCAAGACCGGTACCCCCGCCCGTGTCCACCGGAGAAGCATCGACTTCTCCAAGCTGGAATGCCAGCCCGGCGACCCGGACAGCGAGCTGCAGCCCTTCAGCTTTCTGACGGATGCACCCATGCACAACAAAGTCGAGTGCTGGATCGCCTACACCAACCCCGAGACCCACCGGATCATTCTGGACAACATCCAGCGCAGCCCACTCTATGGCGGCATGATCGAGGGGATTGGCCCCAGGTACTGCCCCTCCATTGAGGACAAGGTGGTGCGCTTTGCGGGCAAGGACCGGCACCCCATCTTTGTGGAGCCCTGCGGCGAGAACACAGAGGAGATGTATCTGCAGGGTGCGTCCAGCAGCCTGCCCGAGGATGTGCAGAACGCCTTTTACCGGAGCATTCAGGGGTTTGAACACATTGAGATCATGCGCCCGGCCTACGCCATCGAGTATGACTGCGTAGACCCGACCAGTCTGGAGGCCACGCTGGAGAGCAAGGTGGTGCGGGGCCTGTATGGCGCGGGCCAGTTCAACGGCACCTCCGGCTACGAGGAAGCCGCCGCGCAGGGTCTGCTGGCCGGTCTGAACGCTGCCCGCAGTGCAAAAGGGGAGAGTCAGCTCATCCTGGAGCGCCAGACCAGTTATCTGGGCACCCTGGTGGATGACCTTGTCACAAAGGGGGTCATGGATCCCTACCGCATGATGACCAGCCGGAGCGAGTACCGCCTGACCCTGCGGCAGGACAACGCCGATCAGCGGCTGACCCCCATTGGCCGGGAGTATGGTCTGGTGCAGGATGACCGCTGGGCAAAATACCAGCACACCCAGAGCATTCTGGAAGCGGAGCGCCGCCGCCTGCACGAGACCCATCTGCGCACCGCTGACCTGCGCGCTGCCATGGAAGCAGCCGGGCTGACCCCTGCCGCTGAGGGCGGCATTGCCGAGGAGCTGCTCCGCCGCCCTGAGATCAGCTATCCGCTGTTGGCGGGTGTGATCGGCTGGGGTGAGGGCATCACCCCCATGCTGGCCGAGCGTCTGGAAACTGAAATCAAGTACGCGGGTTACATTGCCCGGCAGGACCGGATGATACACGAGGTGGCCCGCCAACGAGAAGACCCTCATCCCGGAGGATTTCTCTTACACAGAGCTCACCGGCCTGACGCTGGAAGCCCGCGAGAAAGCTGGCCCGCATCCGCCCGAAAAAACTTGGGGCAGGCGGGACGCATCCCCGGCGTGTCGCCGTCGGATGTGGCACAGCTGAGTATTGCGCTGGCGGCAAATCAATCGAAAGCGTAATAGCTGATGCAAAACGGGGCGTGCGAAAAAGGAGACGACATTGCGCGCCGGTGGCGCGGGGGTCAGAGTGGCTGTTG
>ENA-OQIX01000305-OQIX01000305.1-human-gut-metagenome-genome-assembly--contig:-NODE-305-length-10366-cov-3.201778_pt1 | contig 10366 bp, 9 predicted proteins | sample MGYA00242591_ERZ504756 | MGnify/ENA primary metagenome ERZ504756 (study PRJEB26092, sample SAMD00036369) | human gut metagenome | host: Homo sapiens | study: EMG produced TPA metagenomics assembly of...
TTTGCCATGTTGTCCGGCACCTGGTAGCCGGCGAGCTGTACGCCTGCGGATGCCTCATCGATCAGATCGATGGCTTTATCCGGCAGGAAACGGTCGTTGATGTAGCGGACGCTCATTTTTACGGCTGCTTCCAGTGCTTCATCGGTGATTTCCACGCCGTGGTGGCGTTCGTAGTATGGGCGCAGGCCTTTTAAGATATCAAGTGCTTCGCTTTCCGTCGGTTCTTCTACTTTGACCGGCTGGAAACGGCGCTCCAATGCGGCATCTTTTTCGATGTATTTACGGTATTCTTCGAGCGTGGTTGCACCGATGAGCTGAATTTCTCCGCGGGAAAGGGACGGTTTTAAGATATTGGATGCATCGAGTGCTCCCTCTGCACCGCCGGCCCCGATGATGGTGTGAAGTTCATCGATGAACAGCAGAATATTTTCATTGTCCGTCACTTCTTTGACGACACGTTTGATACGCTCTTCGAACTCACCGCGGTATTTGCTTCCGGCTACCATTCCGGAAAGGTCAAGGACAACAACTCGCTTATCGCGGATCGTTTCCGGCACAATGCCAAGGGCAATCCGCTGCGCCAGACCTTCCGCAATCGCCGTTTTTCCGACACCCGGCTCTCCGATCAGACACGGGTTGTTTTTTGTCCGGCGACTTAAGATCTGAATGACACGCTCAATTTCCTGCCCACGGCCGACAACCGGATCGAGTTTTCCTTCGCGCGCAAGCTCAGTCAGATCCCGGCTGTACTGGTCCAGTGCCGGCGTTTCGCTGGTCTGCGCTCCACCTCTTGTCTGCGGTCCGCGGCCGGTATTTGCATTTCCGCTTGCACCGCCCTGCAGCGGTGCCTCGCCCATGGCAGTAAGGATTGCTCCATATAGTTTCTGAATGTTGATCCCCATGGTAAAAAGCAAACGGGTAGCAACACAGTCACTTTCTTTTAAGATTGCGATCAGCAAATGCTCGGTTCCCACAGCTCTGCTCTTAAAACGCGCTGCCTCCGCTTCTGCATTTTCAAGCACTCTGCGTACCCGCGGAGTATAGCCCGGTCGGGATTCGGTCACGGTGTTTCCGCCTGGTGCAATCAGACGGTCAATCAGTTCGGTAAGCTGTCCGGCATCTACGTGAAACTCAGAAAGCACCATGCCTGCTGTGCCATCCTCCACGTTCAGAAGTCCGATCAGAAGGTGTTCGGTTCCTACGTAATTATGTCCACATTTTTCAGCTGTCCTAACCGCATATGCCAGTGCTTTTTTTGCCTGACTGGTATATCCTTCTCTCATAATACTATTGTCTCCTTCATGTTTCGTCTGCGTAATTGCTGTAAATTTCATCTACAAGCTGATGTACTTCTTCTTTTGATATATTTTTGCAGACGGCTTTTGCAAGAATCACCTGCAGATCTTCGCGCAGTTCCTGCATGGCATACAGTTTATCCGCATCGATAGAGATAACGGCTCCTTTTCTTCGGTCAATCGAAAGAAGCCCCTCCTGCCGGAGTACGCTGTAGGCCTTATTTACGGTATGCATGTTGATTCCGATATTGTCTGCGAGCTGTCTTACCGAAGGTAGAGTATCTCCTTCCTGAATTCTGGAAGTGGCAATACCCAGAATAATCTGATTTCTCAGCTGGATATAGATCGCTTCATCGCTGTTGAAATCGATCTGTATTGTCTCATAATACATAGTTACACCCTGCTTTCTCGTATCGTTTTGTTATACATATGTTATAACAATTCGCAAACTTTGTCAACAAACGGTTTCCCTACCTGTTTTTCTCGTAGATGATCTGAAGACCTTTCAGGAGCAGATTCTCATCGATGATGATGTCATGTCTGCAGTGCGGAATCACAGCTTTCGCCAGACCTCCGGTAGCCACAATCGTGCATTTGCAGCCAAGTTCTTCTTCCATCCGTTCGATCATGCCGTCGATGCTGGCAGCGTTTCCATAAATCATACCGCCTTTCATACAGTCCAGCGTATTTTTGCCAATGACTTTTTTCGGTGCTGTCAGACTGGTCTGGCTAAGCTGCGCGGCATTTGATACGAGAGCATCCAGCGAAGTACGAAGTCCCGGAAGAATCACGCCTCCGATGAAGCTTCCTTTCTGATCAAGTACACTCATCGTCGTGGCAGTTCCCATATCGATAACAATCTGCGGACATGTGTATTCATTCAGCGCTGCTACTGCTACAACAACAAGATCGCTTCCTGCCGTTGCGGGGTCGTCCAGTTTGATATTAAGTCCGGTCTTCACACCGGGGCCGACAACTTTGACCGGCTTTTTAATCACTTTTTCTGCCGCACTCCGGCAGAGCTCTGTCACCTGCGGAACAACGGAAGAGATGATACCTCCTTCGATCTGCTCCACCGGAATCTCATACAGTTCCAGTACATTTTTCAGGCTGACTGCGTATTCCAGCTCTGTTTTTGCCTTGTCCGTGGAGAGTCTTTCGATAAAGTATGTTTTTTTCCCTTCCACACACCCAAGGACGATGTTCGTGTTGCCGATGTCTATTGCAAGGATCATGATTCAGGTTCCTCCTGTAAAAACTATGAAATGAAATTCTTGTGGTTTTATTATACATGGTGCGGCGCTTTGAGACAAGGAAAAAGACAGCAAGAAAAAGACAATTAAGTCGATTTCATACTGTCTTCTGAATATTTCATTTTGAATTATCTATTCTTGTTGTTCACAAAAATAAATTTTACATCATTCTCAAACGTACGATTTAGCAGAATTTGCCCTGAAAATGTTTGAGTACTATACATTTTTACATCATTCTCAAACCATTACTTACAGATTTAGGGGAGGTGGAAAGTTTGAGTACCATACATTTTTACATCATTCTCAAACCTCAAATTTAAAAATGAACTAGCTTTCATCTGCACAAAACAGGTACTCAACATCCGATGGATATTAATAGACATCACATCCATCTTTGTCAATTATATAATATTCTCTCTGATTCGAAAAGTCCCTTTGTATATTTTCTATGAAAAGCAAGGATATTTCATAGTAGCATGCCATTTGGGAGAGTTTGTTTATTTGTGTTTCGTTCAGATAGGATCGAATATTGACCAAAATCACCAGTTCTTTTTGGAGAAGTTCGGCCATAACTTTGATATATTGCGTTTAATTTTTCCAGAAGCCCCATCTCTTTTTCGGTTTCTGTCTGAACTCCCATCAATTTTAGGAGTGCGCTCAAATCGATTTCCTCATTTTGTTCCAATTCGTACCCACTGACAGCTTCCAATTGATAGATGTATTTCTTCAGTTCCGCAATAATTCTCTGCGTTTCCAGAAACATTTCTTCATTTTGCGCACTTTTGACCAGCTCTGTAAATAACCGTTTTTGTATTCTGTGATCCGCAAAATCAAGAGAAAAGGGCGTTAATACCAATTCCACATCTCTTTTCATATTCAGCTCTGTGTCAGCTTTAGAAAGTACGAAATTTCCCTACCTCTCCCTGATTTTGTTTTTGTCAGCTGCTCCACATATTTTAAAAACAGCTCCGGTGATTCTATAATCCATTCCGTGGGACAGTTCCGATGAATCGCAATAGGTTTTTCCAAGTCCACATGTACCAGTTTCATAAAATCACCAGCCTTTCATCCGTATTCAACACTTCGCTCTTTACGTTCCCAACAATCAGATCCATTTTCGCATACTGCTTCTCAGTCACCGTTAAAAGCTGTAGCAGGCCTTCTTCCGGCTTATTTTTATGAATCTGATCCACGATTCCATTCACTACAGTTGTATTTAACGCAAGCTTACAGTATACGGATTCCTGGAGCATCAGGAATCCGCTTTTCAATAAAAACTTTCGAAATCTCGCATATTCTCTTCTCTGATCGCCCGTCAGCACCGGAAGATCAAACAGTACCAATACTCTCATAAAACGATAACTCATAGGCCGTAAAACCGGATCAATGCACTGTCATTCTCATTTAAGGCATCAAATACACTTTTACAGTAAATTTTTATGGCATTATTCACATACTGTGTTTTCCCGTCTATCATGACTTCGTTGTTTAATACATTGACCAACTGTATTTTTTCCTCATGCGTAAATTCTTTCCTCTGCATTTGGATTACTTCCCGGTCAATCAGAACACGGAACGGTTCCATCAAATCGGACGCCAGATTAAACTGATTAAACATATTATCATGAAAGAGTCCGAGCTGTGTAATATAACCGCTCGCTACAATTTCTCTCGCAAACGCAGACAACAAAATGCTATATCCGTAATTCAGCGCTGCATTTTCCGGACAATCCGCAGTTCTGGTAAATGTCATACCGAACAATGCATTAAAATATACCTTTGCCGCATGCCCTTCCCGGTTTGTCTCATCGTTCCAGCCAATCTCCTGTAAATATGATTCTAACAGACCCGCTTCTTCCTTTCCCATATTTTTTAACAGTTCCTTCTGTTTTCGTATTTTTTCCGTCACAATTTCTGTCCAGATCGCTTCTTTACTGTGCCGGCTCCACTGAATCTGCTTTCTGATTTTATTGCTGGTATCATGACTTCCGTAATACCCAACCAGTTCCGACGATGGATTTCTCTTTTCATCGCAAAAAATCACTTTTATTTCTTTTTTGTCAGCTCTGCCAGCAGACTTGTTGTGACTGTTGCTGCTGTTGACTCAATCAGAATGGTTGATATTTCACTTAAATGTATTTTTGTTACTTCCTCATTTCGCACCACAAGGTAACCAAGCTGATAGTCCAGCTTTGCCCGTTTGGAAATAACCACAATCCGCCAGCTCATAATGCATTCAGGTCTACTGTCTGCTCGTAGATACCGGTTGGCGATTGATGAATCATTTCGATTCGACTGCAATCGGTTATATTTTTGTTGAGACACAAAATTCCTGCTCTTCCAGATCCTCCAATTAATTTCAAATCAGCGGCAGCACTCTGGCACTGGAAAAAATGTAAAACTTCATACAAAACGATACACTTTTCTTCTATGCATAATTCTTTAAATTTTTCTCTTTTTTCCGTTAATGTCTTTGCCTGTGCTCCAAGTTTTTTTGCATATACCGTATTTGTTAATTTATTTAAAAAGGTTTCATACAGCATCACCACCTTCTTTTCTTCTAAATGGTCGGAATCGTAAATTTTCAGTTCTTTATTCTGTTTTTTACGTTCCACGTACTGTACTATTTTTTTCAGTATTTCTGTTTCTTCCTGGGAAAGTACCAGCTGATTTGCACCTTGCATCAATAGCTGATCCCCTGATCTTCCGGAAACCCACATATAAAATCCGTCCACACAAAACAGAGTATCTATTTTGATTTCCGGCACCAGCACTCGCGGATTCTTTAACTGTCTTTCCTCTTCCAGATACCGAATTATATTTTCTTCTGACTTCTGAATTTCCTTTTTCAGACGAATCGGCACATACTCGATTGTTCGTATTTTCTTTCCCTTTTTGCCCTCCGATTCTGCCAGTACAAAGTAAGCTCCCGCCTCTTTGTTATATCCTCCATACTTCTGTATATCACAAAGCCGTTCATCACTGCTCTTGATCGGAACCTGACCTTTTCCTTTTTTGACAATCTGCTGGTCAAACAATGCACCTGTTGCCTCATACGATCTTCGCGTCACAAGAATGTTGTTCTTTTCCATAAACTTTCGGACTGTCACAATGGTTCCGTTCCCGCCTTCCCAGGCAATTTCTCCGTTTCGTTCAATTCTTTCCTGTTCAAACATCTTCTTCAGATTATAACTTCTTCCCGGATTTTCCTTAATGAAGTGAATCGGATTTGATGTGAATTTTACAAAATATGCGTTGCCAACGACAATATTCAAATAAGCATCCTTCGCATGATGATAATCATTCATCTCCCGTACCTTCAGAAATTTAAAATCCTTACGGAACTTTGAAACGGTTGGCGCTTTTACATAAACAATCTGTGTATCCGGGATCACCTGCTGCAGAATACTTGCTGCCGCTTTTGTACTCTGACGAGTTTCCACCAGCTGCCTGGAAATAAATCCAGCCAATTCAGACGGTTCAAATCCATTTCCTCTTATCAGCCGTTTATATTTTTCTTCACTGATCAATCCGGCATCCACTAAAGATTTCCAGAATGGCTGCATTTTTTTCCGAACTGTTTCATCGATCGGATATTTATCCTCTTTCATCTGATTACACTTTTTCTTTACAAGTACCCGGTTATCCAGGCTATCATCCATCACTTTGGACTGTGGAAAAATATGATCAATGTCATACTTCTGATTATCCCACAATTCCTCCAGTTCAATTGTTTCACCGGAATACATGCATTTTCCTTTTTGCGTATAATACAAATACAGCTTGTCTCTTCTCATTTCCGCATCGGAACGCTTTTCAATCTCATCTATCCAGTCTTTTTCTTCCGCTTTACATTTTTTATAAAGTTCCAGCAGTTTCTTTTTTCTTGAAGAGGTTCTTCCCTGATCGGTTTTTTCTCTTGCCATTTCTATAAAAACACGTTTCGGTGGGTTTCCCATCACTTTACAGATTTCCTTTACAATCAAAAGGCTCTGCCAAATCTGCCGCTTCACTGCCGGTGATACGTAAAGCTCCTCGACTAATTCATACGAAATATCCCGTTTTTTTCTGTTCGTTTCCATTCTTTTCTTCGATTGCCGATGCAAACAAATTATTTTTCGCTAAGCAGTTGCATCAGATTGTCATTCGTCTCCCACAAAGCCCGAATAATAGACCATGCCTCTCCCGTTTCCGGTGCCGGTGCTTCCGTCTCTTCCAAAAACACTTTTGAGAGTCTTCCCCAACCACGATACGGCAGTTTACTTATGCTGTCTCTTTGTTTTTCTGTCAACTCCGGAAACAGTTTCTTTAATCTCTGTTTCAGTATCGCTTTATCATCTCCAAACAGCGTTACGTTCAGGATGATGCATTCTTTTTCCGCCTGGTTCAGTGACAGATTTGTTAATTTCTCTTTAAAGTCATGGTATGCCGTAAGAGAACTCTTGAAATCACCATCAATTCCGGTAATTTCAACTTCTTTTCCGGTAATTCCTTCTTTCACTAAATAGTTTTTCAGTTTTTTCTGTGTAACCTTTCTGCTTTTCTGGAATACTTCTTCATATATTTTCTGTTTCTGCTCTACAGATATCTTTTCTCCATCCAAACGCAGATTATTTAATTCATTTAAAACTTCGTATTTGCTGTACAGTAGAGAATACTTTGGTAAAACATCTTCACTTGGCAGATAAGTACATTTATTCGTCATTCTTCGAATAAACTGCTCTGCACTTGCTTCCAAATCTACCATCTCATCGAAGTTCCATGGATATATTTTGCCTTCTTTTCGTACCGCCCAGTTACTCTTCTCCCCTTTTTTTCGAATTCCGTTTAAGGGTCCTACGTAGTACGGAATGCGGAATGTGAAAATCTTTTGAATCTTCTCTCCATTCTCTTTCAGTAGCGGAACTTTATCTTCCAGATTTTTCAGGATTGCATTTAATTCATATAAATGAATCTGATATGGAATGACACTGTTGTCTTTTACAGTCTGTTTCGGAAGAAACGTTCCCATTTCCATTTCCTTCTGCATGCAGGATGCTTTCGTCACATCTGATATCTTGCCCAGAATATTCTTTTTCAGATAACCGTAAAAGTCTTCCTGACTACATTGTTTTGGTGCCTTGATATACGCATAATAATTAGCTTTTTCATCCTTTTTTGCAAACAGTCTCTGATATTCTTCCCTTGAAAGATTCTCTCTGACCAGCTTTTTCAGATCTTTCAGATCTTTTTTATGCTTTTCATAAAGTGCCACTTTTGCCTCTGAAAGAGAAGAATAGTTCTGCAAAATATCAGCCAGAACAGCCCAATCGTACACTGCTTTTGCGTGTTCAATTAATACATATTTTTCTCCCAGCTCTGCTTCGATCTCTCCAGCGTATTCTTCATAACCTGCATCTGCGAAGCAAAGTTTTGGCCGTTCCAGTGTATCCATCTGTTTTTCCCCAAACAGATTTCCCAGTTTTGCTGTTCCACCGGTAATCAATCCCAGCCACTCTTTTTCACAGGATGTTTCTGCCCGCATTGCTTTTACTGCTTTTGTCTTTTTCGCAGATTTGGTCAATGTTCGGTCTTTTAAAATTGCCTCTATTTCCTTGCTTCTTTCCACTCCAATCTCGGAAGAAAAGCCAAGTTCTTCTGCCCGCACTGCTTCAAGGAACTGTTCAAATGTTGTCTGAAATTCTCTTACCTGTTCGATATTTCCGTTTAATAGAAAATGGCCTCTGTGTTTCATCATATGATGCAGAGCAAGATATATCAGGCGAATATCAGGCGTTTCGTCAGTTTCCATTAACCATTTTCTCAGATGATAGATGGTTGGAAACTGTTTATGATATTCTTTGTCTGTGTAATCATCATCCGCAAACAATGCATAGGGAAGTTCCGGACACTTTCCCTGCCTGTCACGCTTATCCTCTGGCCAGTAACGACTCTCTTTCATTCTGCGAAAAATCCATCATCTATCTTTTCTACTTCTTCCGCAAAATTTTCTGCAGCAATTCTATTCTCCAATTACGACGATCCAATCTTCGTTTTGCTGTCCGAAACCCTCTTCTCTCTTCTGCAGTCTGTGCACTGTCAAATAGCCGTACACCCCAAAGTGTTTTTCCATGTGCGCGCAAAATTTCGTACTTCTCATTTGTCACAGCCCATCCAACCGAACTGCTTCCCATATCAAGTCCGAGATAATATTCCCCTTTCATCTGTTCTTTCCTCCATTTTCTACATTTTATCTAATTTTACCATATATTTTGATTTTTTACATCTTTTCTTTCCTATTTTCAACAATTCTACTTCCTGGTTCTTGCTGTTCTCACAGTACTGAATCATAACCATGTTTCATTTCTAATTTTAGACAACAAAAAAACTGCTGTCTATGAAGACAACAGTTTTCGTTCCACACACTGTGGACCATCTAACGATGGCGTTTTCGATAAATCGTTATTTGAACTTATGATGTAAAATTTAGTATGGTACTAAACTATCTACACTATACTTCTATTTTTTCCTTTCGTCAATCTTTTTTAGAAAGTTTTTATGATAATTATTCCATTTTTTTCTCTTGCGTCCTTCTTATTTTTATTGGTAAAATAATATTTTGTTTCTGATTACGAACACTGCCGCTGTGGCGGAATTGGCAGACGCACTTGACTCAAAATCAAGCGGTGAATAACCGTGCCGGTTCGAGTCCGGCCAGCGGCATAGACTAAAAAAGATCTGACAAAAACGAACGTTGATGCAGATCTTTTTTTATTGTCTTCCCTTCAAAAAAACAGCTTTTGAAAGAAAGAAAACCCCTTTCGAAGAACCGGCCATCTGCCGCATGGTTCTTTTGAAAGGGGTTTTACTGTTGTTATTTCTTATTTATTTCCAAACATCTTCTCATACTCCGGTGTTCCATCCAGTGTAGCGAAGTAGTCCTTCGGGGTTTCTGCGCGGCGGATGACTTCAAAGCTGCCGTCCTCTTTTAACAGAACCTCTGCAGATTTTAATTTTCCGTTGTAGTTGTATCCCATGGAAAATCCATGTGCGCCGGTGTCGTGGATGAAGAGGAGGTCTCCGACTTCCACTTCCGGAAGCATGCGGTCGATCGCGAATTTATCGTTGTTCTCGCACAGAGAGCCTGTTACGTCATATTTGTGGTCGCACGGCTGATCTTCTTTTCCCTATCACCGTGATGTGATGGTAAGCGCCGTACATAGCCGGTCTCATCAGGTTGACCGCGCAGGCATCACAGCCGATGTACTCTTTGTAGATGTGTTTCTGATGGATGGCGCGGGTAACGAGTCCGCCGTACGGTCCCATCATGAAACGGCCCATTTCCGTGTAAATTGCAACATCGCCCATGCCGGCCGGAACGAGAACTTCATCGTACACTTTATGTACACCCTCGCCAATCACGCGGATGTCATTGCCTTCCTGATCCGGTTTGTACGGAATTCCGACGCCGCCGGAAAGATTGATGAATTTAATCTTCACGCCCGTCTCTTTCTGCAGCTTTACAGCCAGCTCAAACAGTGTTTTTGCCAGAACTGGGTAGTAATCATTGGTTACGGTATTACTTGCAAGGAAGGAATGGATGCCGAACTCTTCTGCCCCTTTTGCCTTCAGAATGCGGAATGCCTCAAAAATCTGCTCGGTTGTCATACCGTATTTGGCATCTCCCGGATTGTCCATAATATCGGTGCTGATTTTAAACAGTCCGCCCGGGTTATAACGGCAACAGATTTTCTTCGGAATGTAGCCTAATGTTTTTCTCAAGAAAATCAATATGCGTAATATCATCAAGGTTAATGATCGCACCAAAGCTCTGCAGCC
>ENA-OQIX01000308-OQIX01000308.1-human-gut-metagenome-genome-assembly--contig:-NODE-308-length-10315-cov-2.051335_pt1 | contig 10315 bp, 10 predicted proteins | sample MGYA00242591_ERZ504756 | MGnify/ENA primary metagenome ERZ504756 (study PRJEB26092, sample SAMD00036369) | human gut metagenome | host: Homo sapiens | study: EMG produced TPA metagenomics assembly of...
GCCTACCCTGCGCCTGGGGGTGCGGCTGATGCTGTTCCTGGCTGCGGGGGCCGTCCTCTACTACGGCATCCTGCTGGTCTTTCTTCAGGTGAAGGACCTGGAGCTGCTGTCCCTATCTGGGGATGGATGCCGCCAGCTCCGGCTATCCCTTCTCCCGCCTCCCCGGGCTGCTGCTGGACACCTACAAGCAGGTGGCGGCTTTCTTCTTCCTGCCCGGTTCCGCCAACACCTTCACCTCCGGCTGGATGGCCGTGCTGGATCTGGCCGCGCTGGCGCTGGGACTGCCGCCGGTCGAGGGCCTGCTGGCGTCAATCGCTCTGGGCTACGGCGTGATGCTCGCTTGGGACGTGGTGCTGCTGTACCGGTATTTTCCACGGAGTGACCGGAGTCCCTGGCGTTTTTTGCGCTGGCTCGACCAATTTATGCCGCTTGCGCTTACGGGGCTGTTTACCAACTTGGGGCTTTTCGCACACCTGGTTATTATCTGGGCGGGCCCTATTGGCGTGCAGATCAAAGGCCTGTTTTACGGGGCTCCTTACCATGACGTGCCGGCACTCATTGCGTTTTTGACCACACTCGTCACGACCGTCAACTTTGTGGTGTCGGTCGAGGTCAATTTCTATCCGCGCTACCGTGACTACTACAGCCTTTTTAACGACGGCGGCGTGGTGGGCGATATTGTGGTGGCCGAGGAGGAGATGCTCTCCACGCTCAACAGCGAACTGCGCTTTTGCGCGTTCAAGCAGCTGTTTGTGACGGCGGCGGTCATTTCGCTCGAGACCACAGTGCTCTCGGCCCTGCCGCTGGGCTTTAACAATCTTATGCACGGGTATTTTCGCACGTTATGCGTAGGCTACGGCCTGTATGCCGTGGGCAACACGATCCTGCTTATCTTGCTGTACTTTACCGACTACAAGGGAGCCGTTCTGGCCTCGGGCCTGTTTGCCGGTGTGGCAGGGTTGGCGACCGCCGTGTCGTTGCTTTTGCCGCAGCAGTTTTACGGCTTTGGCTTTTTGTTGGGTGCGGTGGTGTTTTTTATCGTGGCCCTGCTGCGGTTCGATACCTATACCGCCAACTTGCCGTATCGTATCCTGAGCCAGCAGCCCATTGTGGCGACCGACAAAACGGGTCGCTTTACACAGCTGGGCCGCTTGCTCGACCGTGCCGAGCAGCGCTATGAGGAGTGCCGCCGCAAGGGCGTGCCGCACGGCGCGTTTCAGCGCGCAGTAGTTCGCGTGTATCGCAACCATTGGGGAGGTTCTGATGATCGATAAGTTGATGTCTCGCCGCTGCCTGATCGAGGCGGCTGCCGGCGCGCTGCTGCTTTCGGGCTGCTCATCTCAGGACGAATCCTCGACCAAAAAGGTCAAAAAGCAGGACAAGATTAAAAAGGCCGAGTCCTCGGACGCTACCAAGCACCTACGCGATAAAGACGAGCTGTACGAGGTCTACGACGACTCGGGCATTGTGACCATGTACCTGACGGTCTCGCGCGGCAACAGCTCCGAGAACACCGACCACAGCTGGGCCGAGATCAATACGTACTCGGTGTATGACTATGCCGACATGGGCGTGACGCGCTATCAGGTAATGGGCCTTTTGCAGGCGGGCGACGAAGACGGCCCGGCGGCCGGCGAGGTTGGCTATGGCGAGGAAGCGCCCAATGCTACCGTGCAGGTGCGCGGTCAGACATCGAGCATGAACTCGCAAAAGAATTACAAGGTGGAGCTCAAAAAGGGCAAGGGTACCTGGCGCCAGCAGCGCGCGATTGCGCTCAACAAGCACATGGGCGAGGGTATGCGTTTTCGCAACAAGATGGCCTACGACCTTATCCGCGGAATCCCCCAGATGATGGGCCTGCGCACGCAGTTTGTGCATCTTTGGGTGTGCGATCAGACCGAAAAGTCCAACGATACCTTTGAGGACTACGGCCTGTTTACGCAGGTGGAGCAGCTCAACAAGACGGCGCTCAAGGCACATGGCCTGGATAAGAGCGGGCACCTGTACAAGGTGAACAGCTTCGATTTCCGCCGCTACGAGGACACCATTAAACTTGCCGACGACCCAGACTACAACCAGGCAAACTTTGAGGGCATGCTCGAGATCAAGGGAGACTCGGACCACACCAAGCTTATCGAGATGCTCGAGGCGCTCAACGACGATACGCAAAAGATCGACGATGTGCTCGACACCACTTTGATACCGAGAACCTGGTCTATTGGCTGGCGTTTCAGCTCCTGACGGGCAACTGCGATACGCAGAACCGTAACTGCTATCTGTATAGCCCGCTCAACTCCAATACGTGGTACATCCTCGATTGGGACAACGACGGCATGCTGCGCAAGCTGGAGCTGTCTCTGACCGGCTTTTCGGACTATGCGAGCTGGGAGCGCGGCGTAAGCAACTACTGGGGCAACGTGCTATTCAATCGTGCAATGCGTAGCAAATCGTTCCGCAGCGAGCTCGACCGCGCCGTAAAGGACCTGCGCTCGTATATGACCGAGGCACGTCTTGCCAAGATGATCAAACATTATCGCGAGGTTACCGAATCCCTGGTTTTTGCCTCGCCCGATATCGACAATCTGCCTGTCACCAAAGGACCAATACGAGCAGATCGCCGCGGCGATTCCCTCCGAGATCGAGGAGAACTATAAGAGCTACTGCGAGAGCTATAAAAAGCCCATGCCGTTCTACATTGGCGTGCCGCAGATCGATAACGGTAAGCTGCGCATTAACTGGGATGCGTCCTACGACTTTAAGGCGCGTGACATTCGCTATACCGTGGAGCTGGCGCGCGACTATGCCATAAGCGACGTGCTTTTTAAGGCCGAGGACGTGCTGCTGCCCGAAGTGACCTGCGATGCGCCCGATGCCGGCCAGTATTTTGTGCGCGTGCGCGCCACCAACTCAGACGGCTATACGCAAGATGCGTTTGACTACTATGTGACCGACGACGGCAAGCACTACGGCATGAAGTGTTTTTACGTGCAAGACGGCGGTAAGGTCGTGGAGGACACGTATGAGGAAGGCTAGCGCGCTGCTTGAGCGCTTGGCGGCTCCGCCTGTGCGTGCCACGCAGGAGCGTTACCGCCACGAGCTCAAATATCTCATTAACGAGGGTGAGCACGCCGCGCTGGCCTGCCGCATGGCGCCGGTTTTCAAGCTAGACAAGCATGCGCAGGCGGGCGGCTATACCATTCGCAGCCTGTACTTTGACGACTACTGCAACTCGGCCTACGAAGAAAAAGACGCCGGCATTCTTATGCGCAAAAAGTATCGCGTGCGCATCTATAACGGCAGCGACAAGGTGATTAAGCTCGAGCGTAAAAAGAAGTACGGTAGCTGGATCTACAAGGAGGACGCGCCGCTCACGCGCGGCGAGTTTGAACAGATTCTGGCCGGAGACTACGACTTTTTGCTGAGGAGCCCCTATCCCCTCTGTCGCGAGTTCTACATCGAGTGCATCTGCAACATGATGCGCCCGCGGACCATCGTGGACTACGAGCGCGAGCCGTGGGTGATGGACGAGGGCACCGTGCGCATTACCTTTGATAGCAACGTGCGTGCCGCGGTGGGAAGCTTCGACATCTTTGACGCGACGCTGCCCGCGCTGCCGGTCCTGGAGCCCGGCAAGCTGGTGATGGAGGTCAAGTTTACGGAGTTTTGCCCGCAGCTGGTGCGCGATATGGTGCCGCCGGGCGCGGCCGAGCTCACGGCGGTCTCCAAGTACTGCCTGTGTTACGAAAAGACCGCCTACCTGCGCGGATTTAATTACTGGGAATCGGATTTTGAGAACCGAGGGGATATTTAGACCATGAGCACCAGGGACTTTTTTAAGAACTCCGTCTTGGAGGCGTTTGGCCAGGTCGACCCTGCCAAGATCGGCCTGTCGCTGCTCGTGGCGCTCGCCATGGGCATCCTGATCTATTACGTGTACAAGCGCTTTTTTACCGGCGTAGTGTATTCGCGCAGTTTTGCCGTGACGCTTGTGGGCATGTGCGTGCTTACCTGCATGGTTACGCTCGCGATCTCGACGAACGTGGTCATCTCGCTCGGTATGGTCGGTGCTCTGTCCATCGTTCGTTACCGTACGGCGGTCAAGGACCCGCTCGACCTGCTGTATCTGTTTTGGGCCATTACGACGGGTATTACGGCCGGCGCCGGCATGTATGCGCTCGTGGGGCTCACGGCAGCGGTGATCGTGGTGATGATCGCCGGCTTTGCGAGCCACCAGGACAAGGCGCGTGTGTACATGATGGTCATCCACTACACGGGCCAGACCACCGGCGACGATATCGTGCGCGCGTTTGGGCGTACCAAGTTCACCGTCAAATCTAAGACGATGCGCGGTGACAAGGTCGAGATGGCCGTCGAGGTGTTCTCGGACGGCGTTGACATGCCCTACGCCGATGCGATTCGCGCGCTCGACGGCGTTGAGGACCTGACGCTCATCCAGTACAACGGCGAATATCACGGCTAGTTTGGTTCCGGCGTTCTAACGAACGCCGGACCGCTCGACGCTGCGCGGGCATCTGCCGGGCGATCTGCCGCTCAAACCGTCGCTCGCGTACAAGAAGTACGCGTCGCTCCTCTTTTGTGGCACCTCGCCACGGCAGCTGCCCGTTCGCTGGCGTATGCTCGACCAGGATGGGCATATTTGGTTCGGTTTAAATTGATTTATTATGCCGACTTGGGCTGGGTATGATGGTGCAAACGATTGCAAGATAAAGGGGTGCTCGTGGTAAAGATGAAAGATGTGGCCGAGCTAGCGGGCGTTTCGAGCGCCGCCGTCTCGCGCTACCTCAACGGTGGATATATCTCGGCGGACAAGGCCGAGCGCATTAAGCAGGCGATTGAGCTGACCGGATACGTGCGGTCCAACCAGGCCCGCGCGCTGCGCACCGGCTCCACCAAGCTCATCGGCGTCATCGTGCCCAAGATCAACTCGGAATCCGTGAGCCGCATTACTGCGGGTATCGGTCAGGTGCTCGGTCGCCGCGGGTACCAGATGCTGCTCGCGAATACTGACAACGTGGCCGAGCGCGAGCTCGAGTATCTCGACTTGTTCCAGAACCACCCGGTCGATGGCATCGTGCTCGTGGCAACCATGATTACCGATGAGCACCGTGCGGCCATTGCGTCTTGCCGTGTACCCATTGTGCTGATCGGCCAAAACGTCGAGGGCGCGGCTTGCGTCTACCATGACGATTACGAGGCTGCCTTTGAGCTGGGCCAGGCGCTTAGACGACGCATGTTGAGGGCAAGATTGCCTATATCGGTGTTACCGAGGAAGACCGTGCCGCCGGTTACGTACCGTCGTCGTGGTTTTGAAGCTGGTCTGGGCGCCGCGGGCGTTGTGCTCGATCCCGATTTGATTCGCTGCGGGTCCTTTACCCTCGATTCCGGCTATCGTGCGTCGCGCGAGCTGCTGGGCGAAGTGCCGGATGTTTCGTTTATCGCGTGCGCGACCGACACTATGGCGGCCGGCGCCCTGCGCGCTCTTGACGAGGCGCGCGGCATGGGCGAGGGCGTGCGTCGCGTGAGCGGTTTTGGCGACAACGCATTTTTGCGCGCGCTGACGGGCGGCATTCCCACCGTGCATTACGGTTACCTGACCAGTGGCGTCGAGGCGACCAATATGTTGCTCAACACGCTCGATGGCGTGGAGGGGGAGAGCGGCCTCAAGACGCTCAAGCTCGGACATCAGCTGATGAATGTCTAGGCTTTGGGCATGTCTGCCGGCCTTTGATTCCCTGTTTTTGGCTCAAACCACCTTTCACCGTCAAATATCTACCGTTTACCGCTAATGAAAACGATTACAGCTATATATAACTGAAAACGATTACAGTGTAAGTGTCAAAGATGGCCGGGTGCAGATGCGCCCGTTGGAGGAAAGGGAAGTCATGGACTACCGCAAATCAGCCCAAGAGGTGCTCGACAACGTCGGTGGCGCCGACAACGTTGTTTCGGCCGCACACTGCGCCACGCGTCTGCGCCTGGTGATTGCCGATAACGCCAAGGTTGACAAGGAGGCCATCGAGAATATCGACGGCGCCAAGGGCGTCTTTGAGGCCCAAGGCCAGCTCCAGATTATTTTTGGCACTGGCACCGTCAACAAGGTCTACGAGGAGTTCATCGCGCTCAGCGGCGTCGAGGCTGCCACCAAGGCCGAGGTCAAGGAGGCCGCGGCGCAGCAGCAGAACATCTTTATGCGCGCCATTAAGATGCTCGGCGATGTCTTTGTCCCCATCATCCCCGCCATCGTGGCTTCGGGTCTGCTGCTGGGCATTATGAGTGCCCTTAACTTTATGGCCTCCAACGGTTTTATCGCGCTCGACACCAATAACTTTATCTATAAGATCGCCGACCTGGTCTCGGGAACGTCCTTTGGCATTCTGCAGATCCTGATCGGCTACTCCGCGGCTAAGGCCTTTGGCGCTAACCCGTATTTGGGCGCCGTCGTCGGAGGTGCGTTCATCAACTCCTCGCTGCAGAGCGCCTACACGGTTGCCTCCGAGGGCGTGCAGACCATGGTCACCGTCATTCCCGGCGTGTACAGCTTTGAGTGGGTCGGTTATCAGGGCCACGTTATCCCCATCGTTATCGCCTGCGCCATACTCGCCTTCCTCGAGAAGCGTCTCCACAAGGTTGTCCCCGAGATGTTCGACCTCTTTGTGACCCCGCTCGTCTCGGTGTTCGTTACCGTGCTCGTGACCTTCGTTGCCGTCGGTCCCATCTTCGTGTGGGCCGAGAACGCCATCCTCGGTCTGATTCAGGCCCTGCTCACCCTGCCCTTTGGTATCGGTTCCTTTATCGTCGGCCTGTTCTATGCCCCCACGGTCGTTACCGGTATCCACCAGATGTACACCGCCATCGACCTGGGTCAGCTCGCCCAGTACGGCGTAACCTATTGGCTGCCCATCGCCAGTGCCGCTAACATCGCCCAGGGTGGTGCCGCACTCGCCGTTGCCTTTAAGACCCGCGATGCCAAGATCAAGGGCCTGGCGCTTCCTTCGGCCCTGTCCGCCTTCATGGGTATTACCGAGCCTGCCATCTTTGGTGTGAACCTGCGCTTCTTTAAGCCCTTCATCGCCGGCTGCATCGGCGGTGGTTGCGGTGCCCTGGTCTGCGCGCTTACTTCGCTGGCTGCCTCCGGCACGGGCGTTACCGGTATCTTCGGTATCCTGCTGTGCCTGGCCCAGCCCGTGCAGTATGCGATCATGTTTGCGGTTGCCGCGCTGGTTTCCTTTGCCGTCTCGTTTGTCCTGTACAAGGATGAGCCCAAGGCTTCCGAGCAGGCGTAAGAGCTTTTGATTGAGGGGATGCCCGCGGGTTGTATGCTCGCGGGCGTTTCCCGTATCCGGTGCCGATCTCTGGTGCCTTGTTACTTTCGATCCGTTAGGACTTTGATATGTCTAATGCACTTGGTCGCGACCTTGCAAAGTTGGTTGCCGCGGTTGATGCTGCCGCCTCTGAGTGTGGTCATGGCGCGTATGGCCAACACTTCCATATTATGCCGCCGGCGGGTTGGCTCAACGACCCCAACGGTCTTTGCCAAGCGGGCGGCGTGTTCCACGCTTATTTTCAATATGCGCCCTTTGATGTCGAGGGTGGCGTTAAGGTCTGGGGCCATGCGACGAGTCGCGACCTTATGACGTGGGATTACGTTGGCGCCCCGCTGCTGCCCGACGAGTCGTTCGATTGTCACGGTGTGTATTCGGGCTCCGCGCTTGCCGAAGACGGTCGCATTCGCGTACTTTATACGGGCAACGTTAAGCTATCCGATGCGGACGGCACGTACGATTACGTCAATACCGGCCGTCGCGCCGATACTGTTTATGTCGAGAGCGTTGATGGCCTTGCCGGTCGGGAGTTCAGCCAAAAGCGCGTGGTGCTGGCGTCCGATGATTATCCCGAGGATTTGACCTGCCACGTGCGTGACCCCAAGGTGTGGCGCGATGATGACGGGCGTTACCACATGATGCTGGGCGCGCGTCGTCGCGTGGATGGGCCGCATGTCGATAGTCGATTTTGCGCCATGCACGGCGAGGGTGCCGGGCGCGATGTGGGCGAGATCCTGGTGTATGGCTCGGCCGATATGCTGAGTTGGGAGCTCGAGAGTCGTGTGTCTACGCCCGAGCGCTTTGGCTTTATGTGGGAGTGCCCCAGCTATATCGAGCTCGATGCGAAAGGCGGTGCACCGGCGAAGTGGCTGTCCTTCTCTCCCCAAGGGCTCGAGAGCGGTCGTTGGGACCGCGGCAATGTGTATGCAGCGGGCTACATGCCCGTTACGGGTGACATTACGGCTGGCAAGGACGCTTATGATCTGGGCGAGTTCCGCCTGTGGGACGCAGGTTTTGACTTCTATGCGCCGCAGGAGTTCACGGCCGAGGACGGTCGCCATATTCTAATCGGCTGGATGGGCATGCCCGATGAGCCGACCTATGGCAACGACCCCACCGTGGCGTGCGGCTGGCAGCACTGCATGACGGTGCCGCGTGAGCTTACGGTCGGTGCTGGCGGCGTGGTACTGCAGCAGCCGGCGCGCGAGATCGAGCACCATTATGCCTCGGTGCGTGTGGGGGAGGGCTCGTTGGAGGTTGCCGGCGATACCTGCTTTGACGTTATTGTTGCCGGTGTCGACGGCGCTTTTAGTGCGACCGTTGATGGCGAGCTGAAGCTGGCGTTTGTGCCCGCCGAGGGTGAACTGCCCGCGCGCTTTGAGATGCGCTTTACCGACGAGGCCCGTACGGCGGCCGGCTGCGGTCGCGCGGTGCGTTGGGAACCGGTCGACGAGGTTCGAAACGTACGCATCGTCGGCGACGCTTCTTCGGTTGAGGTGTTTGTAAACGATGGCGCGCTCGTGTTTTCGACGCGCATCTATCCCGAGGCCTATGGCGTGACCGTTGACGCCGTCGGCGCGAGCGTGACCTACCACGCGCTCAACATCTAGCGATTCGCCGCATATCGGCGCTATACTGCAGCCGTTGCCCACGATGCGGGAAACACCCGCATCGTGGGTTTTTGTTTTGAAGGGACGGTGCCGTGTGGATGTACAGCAGCTAGAAGAGGCTTGGGCTTTGAGGGCCGGTGCGCGTGAGGCGCGTCTTGTCTCGGCCTCGCATGTGCCGGCGGCGCTGTCGATGCTGGGGATTGTGCGGCCCGGCGATCGCTTGGTGGCCTTTGCGGACGACTTTGCCGATGTGTTTGCCTGCGGCTTTGATGGCTGCGATGTTGCGCTGGTGGGGGAGCCCGCGGCTGCGGCGTTTGCTGCTGCGTCCGAGGGCTTTGATGCTTCGTTTGATGCCGAGGGGCCGCACCTGTGGTGGTTCGTCAACTCCATCGGCGGGTTTGGTCTGCGTGTGCCCGACCTTCGCGCTCTGGGCCGCGCGTCTCGTGAGTCGCACGCGCTGCTGGTTGTGGACAACACGGTGGCGTCGGCTTTTGGCTGCGATCCACTGCGGCTGGGTGCTGCGCTGTCGCTCGAGGCGCTCGACCGCGTGTGTGCTGGTAAGGCGCCGCGCAAGTTCGTTGCCGCTTCGGTGGCGCGCTCGCAGCTCAAGCGTCATCGTGTGGATGCCGCGGCTGAGTGCGCGCATGCCCTGCTTGAGGGCTGTGGCTTGGCCAAGCTTGATATGCCTGCTGACGAGGCCGGTGTGCTGGAGCGCGGGCTGGACTCGCTCGATGTCCGCATGCAGGCACATTTCGACCGCGCCCGTGCGCTGGCCGAGTACTTGGCTGCGAACGAGATGGTACGCAACGTGCGCTATCCCGGGCTGAGCTCGCATCCCGACCATGTGGTTGCAACGGGGATCCTCGAGCATGGTTTTGGCCCGGCAGTTGAATTCGATCTTATCGAGCTTAGCGCAGGGGAGCTGTTCGATGCTTTGTCGGGGGAGTTCCGCACATCGCTCGCCGGCGGCGCAGCGACGCGCCTTTCGGCCCCACGCGGCAAGCAGGGGAGCACCATCCGCCTCTTCGCCGGCACCGACGACCCCCTGGTCGTAGCGTCCACCCTAGACAACGCCCTCCGCAACTAGCTAAATCATCCTCGACTCAATAAGTTGCGGTGAAATATGGATTGATTTACGGCTTTAACCGCATAAACGGGGTGGCGGACGATTTCTTGGACCGCGCCTAGGCGTATCCAAGCTTCCTGCGGTACTCCATCGGGCTCAGCCACTCGAGGGGACTTCTTGATGCGCCCGTCCCGATAGTACACGAGGTAGGCCTCGAGCCTCCCCATGAACTCCTCGGCCGTCACGCCCTCCCAGTCCCTGTAGCGGAAGAACTCGTTCTTGAGGCGGCCGAAGAA
>ENA-OQIX01000310-OQIX01000310.1-human-gut-metagenome-genome-assembly--contig:-NODE-310-length-10286-cov-3.678610_pt1 | contig 10286 bp, 15 predicted proteins | sample MGYA00242591_ERZ504756 | MGnify/ENA primary metagenome ERZ504756 (study PRJEB26092, sample SAMD00036369) | human gut metagenome | host: Homo sapiens | study: EMG produced TPA metagenomics assembly of...
GAGCACCTGCTTGACGGTGCCTTCCTTGCCGCGATCCTTGCCGCGGATGACCTTGACCAGGTCGCCGCTCTTAATCTTGGCTGCCATGTCAGATCACCTCCGGGGCGAGGGACACGATCTTCATGAAGCGCTTGTCGCGCAGTTCACGACCGACCGGTCCGAAGATACGAGTGCCCTTCGGTTCACGGCCAGAGCCGAGAATGACGGCGGCGTTCTCGTCGAACTTGATGTAGGAGCCGTCGACACGACGGTGTTCCTTGACAGTGCGGACGACGACAGCCTTGACGACGTCGCCCTTCTTGACCGACCCGCCAGGGATGGCGTCCTTGACGGAGGCGACGATCACGTCACCGATGCCGGCATAGCGTCGCTTCGATCCGCCGAGCACTCGGATGGCGAGGAGTTCCTTCGCACCCGTGTTGTCGGCGACATGAAGCCGCGTTTCCTGCTGAATCATTGATTCTCCTTAGCCGAGCTGGTTCTCCCCAAGCACCCCGCCTGCCTGCTAGAAGCAGGCAGGGTGACTCACGGAGCCTTGCCGAACTTATTTACTTAGCGCGCTCGATAATGCTATCGAGACGCCAACGCTTGGTCTTGCTCAGGGGCCGAGTCTCCATAATACTCACGAGGTCGCCAATGTGAGCCTCGTTGTGTTCATCATGGACCTGACCGTACGAGTGGAGCGCACAACCTTGCCGTAAAGCGGTGGGTCGAACGCTGCTCGAGCTCGACGGAAATCGTCTTGTCCATCTTATCGGACACGACGTAACCGCGACGAACCTTGCGGAAGTTACGCTCTTCAGCCATTACTTCTCCTCAGCTTTCGTTTCGGTCGCCTCGGGGGCCTGGCTGATGCCGAGCTCACGCTCGCGCAGGACGGTGTACATCCTGGCGATGTCGTGCTTGACCGCCTTGAGGCGGGCGGTATTTTCGAGCTGACCGGTCGCGGACTGGAAGCGCAGGTTGAACAGCTCTTCCTTGGACTTCTTGAGGAAGCCCTCGATCTCCTCGTTGGTCTTCTCGTTCAGATTCTTCATGGTGTAGTCTGCAGTTCCGACTGCCATCAGATGTCACCGCCTTCACGAGCAATAACACGGCACTTCATAGGGAGCTTGTCGATTGCGCGGCGCAGAGCCTCGCGAGCGACATCCTCGGACACGCCACCGATCTCGAACATGACGCGACCCGGGTGGACGTTAGCGATCCAGAATTCCGGAGTACCCTTACCGGAACCCATTCGGGTGCCGAGCGGCTTCTTGGTCAGCGGACGATCCGGGAAGATCGTGATCCACACGCGGCCACCACGCTTGATGTAGCGGGTCATGGCGATACGAGCGGCCTCGATCTGACGGTTGGTCACATAAGCTGGAGCAAGAGCCTGAATACCGAAATCGCCGAATGCGATCTCGTTGCCGCCCTTGGACATACCACGGCGGACCGGACGGTGCTGCTTACGATACTTGGTTCTCTTTGGGATAAGCATTTCTCAGCTCACTCCTTCGTTTCCGTTGCGGCAGGTGCCTCAGCTGCGGCCGGAGCCTCTGCTGCTGCGTTCTGCTGCTGGGCAGCGTTACGCTGACCACGGCGCGGACGGCGATCGCCGCGACGTCCCTGGCGGTTGTTGCCCTGCTGTGCCTGCTGCTCTTCGAACTCACGCTCGGTCATATCGCCCTTGTAGATCCAGACCTTCACGCCGATGCGGCCGTAAGTGGTCTTGGCCTCGAAGAAGCCGTAATCGATGAGGGCACGCAGGGTCTGCAGCGGAACGCGACCCTCGCGATAGAACTCGGAACGGCTCATTTCGGCGCCACCAAGGCGGCCGGAGAGCTTGATACGGATACCCTTGGCGCCTGCACGCATGGCATCCTGCTGGGCCTTACGCATCGCGCGACGGAAGGTCACGCGGTTGGTCAGCTGCTCAGCGATGCCCTGTGCGACGAGCTGGGCGTCCAGTGCTGCGTTCTTCACTTCGAAGATGTTGAGCTGGACCTGCTTGCCGGTGAGCTTCTCGAGCTTGGCGCGAACACGCTCAGCTTCGGCGCCACGGCGGCCGATGACGATACCCGGACGAGCGGTGTGGATATCCACACGCACGCGGTCGCGGGTACGCTCGATGACGATACGGGACACGCCCGCACGCTCAAGATCCTTGCTCATGGCCTTGCGGATGGCGTCATCTTCGAGAACGAAGTCGCGGTAGCGTTCGCCAACCTTGTTGGAATCGGAGAACCACTTGGAACGATGGTTCTCAGTGATTCCCAGGCGGTAGCCAAACGGATTGATCTTCTGACCCATCTTTAGCGGTTTCCTTCCTTGTTAGCGACGACGACCGTGATGTGGCTGGTGCGCTTGTTGATACGAGCGGCACGGCCCTGTGCACGGGCGCGGAAACGCTTGAGCGTCACGCCTTCGTCCACATAGGTCTCCTTCACGACCAGGTCGTTCTCGCGGAACGGCTCGCCGGCCTTGTCGGCCTTCACACGAGCGTTCGCGATGGCGCTCTCCAGGACCTTACGCACCGGGAGGGATGCGTCCTGCGGAGCGAACTTCAGAATGGTGATGGCTTCGGTCGCCTTCTTGCCTCGGATGAGGTCGACCATACGGCGAGCCTTGCGCGGCGTCACGCGGACGTGACGAGCGATTGCTTTAGCTTCCATGTGTCCTTACTCTCCTTTAGCGGCGTGCCTTCTTGTCGTCCTTCACATGACCCTTGAAGGTCTTGGTCGGGGCGAACTCACCGAGCTTGTGGCCAACCATGGATTCGGTGACGAACACCGGAACATGCTTGCGGCCATCGTGAACGGCGAAGGTGTGTCCGATGAAATCAGGGGTGATCATCGAACGACGGGACCACGTCTTGATGACGTTGTGCGTACCCTTCTCGTTCTGCTCGTCGACTTTCTTCTGCAGGTGGGCGTCGACGAAGGGGCCCTTCTTGATGCTACGAGTCATCTACTCGACACTCCCTTACTTACGGTTCTTACCATTCGGGCGACGACGAACAATCATCTTGTTCGAAGCCTTCTTCGGACGGCGGGTACGAACCTCGCCCTTGCCCCACGGAGAAACCGGCGGCTTGCCACCGCGGGTACGACCGCCGTGCGGGTGATCGACAGGGTTCATGGACTCACCACGGGTGATCGGGCGCTTGCCCATCCAACGAGCGCGGCCTGCCTTGCCAAGCTGGATGTTGGCGTGGTCGGAGTTGCCGACCTCACCAACGGTCGCGCGGCAGCGAGCGTCCACGTTGCGGATTTCGCCGGACGGCATACGCAGCTGGGCGTAAGCGCCATCCTTAGCGACGAGCTGCACGGCTGCACCAGCGGAGCGGGCGATCTTGGCGCCACCCAGCGGGCGGAGCTCGATTGCGTGCACCACGGTACCAGTCGGGATGTTGCGCAGCGGCAGGTTGTTGCCCGGCTTGATATCAGCCTGGGCGCCGGTCTCGATGACGTCACCCTGCTTGATACCTTCCGGAGCGATGATGTAGCGCTTCTCACCGTCTGCGTAGTGCAGCAGTGCGATGCGGGCGGAACGGTTCGGGTCGTACTCGATGTGAGCGACCGTTGCCGGCACGCCGTCCTTGTCCCAACGCTTGAAGTCGATGAGACGGTACTGGCGCTTGTGACCGCCGCCACGATGACGGGAGGTCATACGGCCGTAAGAGTTACGACCGCCAGTCTTGCTGAGCTTGCGAACCAGCGACTTCTCAGGCGTGGAGCGCGTAAGCTCGGAGAAGTCCGAGACGGACGCGTTACGGCGGCCTGCAGTCGTCGGCTTATAAACGCGGATAGCCATAATCTAGTTCTTCCTTTAACTTTTCTCGGCTAGCCTTCAGTTACCGAAGATGTCGATCGTCTGGCCCTCGGCGACGGTCACGATGGCGCGCTTCTGATTGACGCGCTGGCCGAAACCGTTGCGGGTGCGCTGGCGCTTGCCGGCGCGGTTGAGGGTGTTGACGTTCGTCACCTTGACATTGAAGATCTCTTCGATTGCCTGCTTGATCTGAACCTTGTTCGCGTTCGGGGCCACCACGAAGGTGTACTGACCGCGATCGGACAGAGCGTAGCTCTTCTCAGAAACGACAGGCTTGAGGATGATGTCGTGTGCGGGCTTGTGAATAGCGACCATGAAAATCAGGCCTCCTTTGCAGCCGGCTCAGCCTTCGCAGCAAGGAAAGCGTCGAAGCCTTCCTTGGAGAAGACCACGTACTGAGCGGTGACCACATCGTACGTGTTGAGCTGATCGGCGAAGATCGGGTGAACGGTCGGGATGTTACGAACGGAAAGCCATTCGTTCACATTCTCGCGAGAGAGCACCACGGTGGTGAACTTGTTCTCGGTCACCGGGGTAAGAGCGGCAACAGCGGCCTTGGTGGACGGGGCTTCGGAAACGCCGAAGTCCACGACTGCCACGCGACCTGCGTTGGCGCGATCGGAAAGCACGTACTTGAGAGCAGCGGCCTTCATCTTCTTCGGGGTGCGCTGGGAGTAGTCACGCGGCTGCGGACCGAACACGGTGCCACCGTGGTACCACTGCGGTGCACGAATGGAGCCCTGACGAGCACGACCGGTGCCCTTCTGCTTCCACGGCTTGCGGCCACCGCCGGAAACCATGCCGCGAGTCTTGGTGGCGTGGGTGCCCTGGCGAGCAGCGGCGCGCTGGGCCACCACAACCTGGTGGATCAGCGGGATACGGGACTGGACTTCTTCGGCGGAGAAGCCGAAGATCTCAGCCGGAGCCTCAACGGTTCCGGTTGCAGTTGCCCTGGTTATCGGTAACGTTCAGAGTAACGTTTGCCATGATTTATCAGGCTCCCTTCACTGCCGAACGGACGAGAACGATGCTGCCCTTCGGGCCCGGGATGGCGCCCTTGATGGCGAGCACGCCGTTCTCAACATCCGACGAAACGATGGTGAGGTTCAGCGTGGTGTTGGTTACATGACCCATGCGGCCAGCCATACGCTTGCCCTTGAGGATACGGCTCGGGGTAGCGCATGCGCCAACAGAGCCAGGACGACGCTCGTTCTTGTGAGAGCCGTGGGTACGACGATAGGACTTGAAGCCCCAGCGCTTGATGGTGCCTGCGAAGCCCTTGCCCTTGGTGGTACCGGTCACATCGACCAGGGTGCCCTCCGGGAACAGCTCAGCGGTCAGCTCCTGACCCGGCTCGAACTCTTCGGCGTTATCGGTGCGGACCTCAGCGAGGTGACGACGCGGGGTGACGCCAGCCTTGGCGAAGTGGCCGGCAAGCGGCTTAGTCACCTTGGTCGGGTCAACCTGGCCGTAGCCAAGCTGAACAGCCTTGTAGCCGTCGGACTCTTCGGACTTGACAGCAGTCACCACGTTGGTGGAGACGTCAACGAGGGTCACAGGAACGAAGAAACCGTTCTCGTCCCAGACCTGAGACATGCCGAGCTTCTTGCCCAGCAGTGCGGTGCGATTAGACATAATGGTTCCCTCCTCCCTTACAGCTTGATCTCGATGTTCACGTCTGCGGGCAGATCAATATGCATGAGGGAGTCCACGGCCTTCGGGTCGGGTCCGACAATGTCGATGAGACGCTTATGAGTGCGCATCTCGAAATGCTCGCGAGAATCCTTGTACTTGTGAGGAGAACGGATAACGACGAACACGTTCTTCTCGGTCGGGAGCGGAACCGGGCCAACCACAGTTGCGCCCGCGTTCGTCACCGTTTCGACGATCTTCTTCGCCGATTGGTCGATGACCTCATGGTCATAGGACTTAAGCCTGATGCGGATTTTCTGTCCCGCCATTGCCTTCCGCCCTTTCTAGCGATTCGTTATTTACTGTTTACCAGCCTGCTTCCAAGGGCACCGGCGCAGAAGACCCCCGGAACCGTGGAAGTTCCGTGGCCATACCACATCAGTGCGCAGCCATGCAGCTTCTCACCGGAGTGAGCCGCTGTGCCACGCTCGCTTTTTGAATTACAATTTGCGAGCCCTAAAATCAGGCAACTTCTTTATCTAAGCATCAGGGGTGAACATATGGAATTCGCGCGTGTCGCGGTTTTTCCAACGTTTTTCGCGGTGTCGCGCCAACACAATCACGTGTCTTCTTTCGATGAAGAACGCGGAAGGTAACGGCGACGGTCCACTTCCCCCTCACTATAAAAAAGGAGCCTGATGGTTTCCCATCGGGCTCCTTTTGCACGACTCCTTATATACGCTTCACTTCACATCTTTTATATAAGGAGTCACGTTGCGATATTGCGATCAGGCGCGCTCGGAAGCTTCCTCCGTAGCGGCTTCGCCCTGACGCTCGATGCGCAGCTTGTGGCCTTCCTCCTGGCTGACGCCGTAGTAGGCCGCGATGGCGATGTCCTTCATATCCTCGATCTGCGGGATACGCGGATTCGCCGGTGCGCACTGGTCTTCGTAGGCGCGCATGCCGATCTGGTCGATGATGGACCAGTAGTAGTCCTCATCCACACCGCACTCCTTGAAGCTCTTGTTCATGCCGAGCTTGTTGTCACGGTAGTCCTCAACGGCCTTGGCCAGGTTCTCGACGCCCTCTTCCGGAGTCTTGCCCGGGTTCACGCCAAGGCTCTTGGCGATCTCCTGGTAGCGTTCCGGAGCGATGTACTTGTTGTAACTTCGGCCAGCTGGTCGGTTCCTCCGGAATGGAGCCGTTGTAGCGGATGACGTACGGCAGCAGGATGGAGTTGGTACGACCATAGGGCAACGTGGCACAGGGCACCGATGGTGTGGGCCATGCCGTGGCACATGCCGAGGAATGCGGAGCCGAATGCCATGCCGGCCATGGTGGCGGGACGTTGTAGCATCTTCTCCTGGGCCTTGATCTTAGTCTTCACCCGGCTCGCCGTTGACGGACTCGGCGAGGTTGTCCCAAATCAACTTGGCCGCGTGCAACGCCATGCCATCGGTGAAATCGTTGGCATAGACGGAGACGTAAGCCTCGAAGGAGTGGGTCAGGGCGTCGAAGCCAGCATCGGATGCGAGCTTGCGCGGCTGGGTACGCGCCAGCACCGGATCGACGATGGCGACGGACGGGGTCAGCGCGTAATCGGTGATCGGGTACTTGTAGCCGGTCTTGTGATCGGTGATCACAGCGAACGGCGTGACTTCGGAACCGGTGCCGGAAGAGGTCGGGATGCACACGAGCTTGGCCTTCTTGCCCAGCGGCGGGATCTTGAAGGCGCGCTTACGGATATCGAAGAACTTCTCACGCACGTCGGAGAAGGAGATTTCCGGGTGCTCGTACAGCAGCCACATGATCTTGGACGCATCCATCGGGGAACCACCGCCGACGGCGATGATGGTATCCGGCTCGAACTCCTCGCGCATCATGGCGGCGCCGCGCTCGACGGTTTCGACGCTCGGCTCCGGCTCGACATAATCGATGATACGGAAGGTCACGCGGTTGGAACGTGCGCGCAGCTGATCGATGATCTTGTCGACGATGCCGAGCTGCTCCATGACCTTATCGCACACGATGACGGCCTTTTCGATGCCGTACATGTCGCGCAGGTACTTGATGGCGTTCGGCTCGAAGTAGGTCTTGGCCGGAATCTTGAACCACTGCATGTTGTTGTTCCTCCGAGCGATGCGCTTGATGTTGATGAGGTTGACTGCCTGGACGTTGCCGGACACGGAGTTGCCGCCGTAGGAGCCGCAGCCGAGGGTCAGCGACGGTGCGATGGCGTTGTAGATGTCGCCCACGCCGCCAGGGAGCTCGGAGAGTTCCAGATGATGCGGCATGCGTGCATGCGCTGGCCGTATTCGCGGACCAGAGCCTGATCGTTGGTGTGGATGGCTGCGGTGTGGCCTGCACCATGCTTGAGCATGGCTTCGCACATTTCGAAGGCCTGTTCCTTGTTGTCGGACTTCAGCACGGCCTGGACCGGAGCGAGCTTCTCCATGGTCAACGGCTCGTTCTCACCGACTTCCTTGCACTCGGCGGCAAGAATGGTGGCGTCTTCCGGAATCTCAAAACCTGCGGCCTTGGCGATGTACTGCGGGGACTTGCCCGGCACCACGGAGTTGAGCTTCGGGGTCTGGCCGGAATATGCGGTGCAGCCGAACATGTACTGCTCGAGCTTGGCCTTCTCTTCGTCGTTCACAAAGTAGGCCTTGCGGCGCTTGAGTTCCTTGATCAGCGGAGCGTAGACTTCCTTGTCGGCGATGATGGCCTGCTCGGTGGCGCAGATCATGCCGTAATCGAAGTGCTTGGAGAGCACCAGATCGTTGGCGGCGCGCACGATGTCGACGTTCTTGTCGACATATGCCGGAGCGTTGCCAGCGCCGACGCCGAGGGCCGGCTTGCCGGAGGAATATGCCGCCTTGACCATGCCCGGGCCACCGGTGGCGAGGATGGTGGCGATACCATCATGCTTCATCAGGGCGCCGGTGGCTTCGATGGACGGGTGCTCGATCCACTGGATACAGTTCTCAGGAGCGCCTGCCGCGATGGCTGCGTCGCGCACGATCTTGGCGGCTTCGACGGAGCACTTCTGTGCGCCCGGGTGGAAGCCGAAGATGATCGGGCAGCGGGTCTTCAGCGCGATCAGCGACTTGAAGATGGCGGTGGAGGTTGGGTTGGTGACCGGGGTCACGCCGGCGACGACACCGACCGGTTCGGCGATCTCGTCGATGCCCATGACATCGTCTTCACGAATGATGCCGACGGTCTTCTGGCCGGCCAGATAGTTGGTGACGTGCTCGCAGGCGAAGATGTTCTTGGTGGCCTTGTCTTCCACCAAACCACGGCCGGTTTCCTCAACGGCCATCTTGGCGAGCACCAGATGCTTGTTCAGTGCTGCGACGGAAGCCTTGGCGACGATACGGTCAACCTGCTTCTGATCGAGCTTTTCGAAATCGTCAAGAGCCTTCAGGCCCTTCTTGACCAGAGCGTCGACCTCAGCCTCGGCTGCGGCGAGCTTCTCTTCCGGAGTCGGCTTGGTCAGCTCTTCCTTCTTTGCGTCTGCCACTTGAAGTCCTCCTCGATTCTTTGGGGGTTTGCAAAGTAGTTTCCCGTTATTCCATCCGCCTCGAAGCGGATGGACGCGTTGCTGGTCTTTTGTGACCTAGGACACACTTTAGTGAGTATGCAATATGATGTTCCACTGTGTCGTGTCGCAAGAGAAATGTTATCTTCTGTTCATTTAATGTTTAGATTGCGTTCTTTTATGGAATCAAAAAGCCTCAAAAACATCATTTTGTAGCGTTTTGTTGCTTTTTTATCATAAATCACACACACTTTCTCAAGTCTCACCTCCATATCTTTTTATAAAAGTATTTTCTATATGATATCAATCATATCAAACTTCTACAAAGTCGGTTTATTTATCTTGTTCGTCCAATGTATTTTTTCCGCCAGCCAGTAGGAGTTTCGCCTGTTTCTTCAAAGAAGCGACGATTGAAATTCGAAGCGTTACCATATCCGCAAGCGCGACGAATCGAAGCGACGCTTTGATTCGTGGTCGTCAGCAATCTGCATGCATGCCCGATACGCAATCGTCGAACAAAATCTGAAAACCCTATTCCTGCAGCCCTTTTGAACAGACGAGAGAAAGCCGAAACGCTCATTCCGGCCTGGCGGGCGGCCAAATCCATGCTAATTTCACCGCTCAGATGCGATGAAATGTACTCGATGGCATCATTGACCACACGTTCCGCACCACTGCATACAGCCGGATCGTATCCGGACGCAACCACCGTATAGGATTCATCTGCGGGGGCATGCGCGAACACATCCAACACACGAATCAGATCACTAACACGGCAAGCAAGACTATGTTCCTCCATGTTTTCCAGAATCGAACCGGCCTGACGAGCGGATTCACCGCTCAGCACCAACGCCTGCCCCGCACGCCTCAACACCATTGCAAAACCAGACGTTTCCGGAAATCCAGACATCAGCAGACGTATGGTTTCCGGACGCACATGGCACACCACATCACGCTGACGAAGCCGCTCCCCCGGAGCGATGTCGGACACCCAATTATGCGGAAGATTCGAACCAATCAGCGCAACCTGCCCGGCCTCATACGGAACAACGGCATTGCCCGCCATCATCAATCCGGTACCTTCCCGAATCAGATGAATTTCAATATGAGGATGATGATGCCATTTCGCCAACGAGCTTGGGTAGCCATGCTTCACCCAACGCACCGAAGCCTGCGCGTCCGGCACAATGATCTCCAATACGCCGGAATCGTTCGAACTTCCACCTTTCGGCACGAATCCACCAAAAGAGGTCTGAGCCAAAGCCGCCTTCCCATGCCGATTATCGTTGACTTGTAC
>ENA-OQIX01000311-OQIX01000311.1-human-gut-metagenome-genome-assembly--contig:-NODE-311-length-10254-cov-2.366545_pt1 | contig 10254 bp, 6 predicted proteins | sample MGYA00242591_ERZ504756 | MGnify/ENA primary metagenome ERZ504756 (study PRJEB26092, sample SAMD00036369) | human gut metagenome | host: Homo sapiens | study: EMG produced TPA metagenomics assembly of...
TGGATTTTTGCCGAGTAGCTGTTACAGATTGAGATTTTGTTGTTGCTCTCCTTTATGAGTGAATCTTGACTCTTTTTATTTATGTGAGGCGGACGGGCTATCGATAATCACGGGCTGGATGGATTGACTTGTCGATTGATAGATTCCAATTGGAAGGAGCTGCGACGACCCTTAACGATCCTTAACTAGAAACAGTGACGTCTTAAAAAACAATAAAGGGGCCGCTATGTAGGGGCCGTCTATACGATGCCTTTGACTTACACTTCTTTATGGAGCCATGTAAGGAGGCGGCAATGCAGCAACCCATCGCGACAAACGATGTGATTCTATTTTCCACTCTCAGGGAGAATCAGTACTTCGATCGAAAGAGCGCCCGCAAGGATGACAAGGAGATTGCGAAGCATATTAGTGCATTCGCCAACTCGGCGGGAGGCAAGCTCGTTATCGGTATCGAGGATAATGGTGAGGTAACGGGCTTCAAGCGTAACGGCGCGCGCGACATTGAGAAATTCGAGCGCGCTGCGCTCACGACTTGCACGCCAACCCCTATTGTTCGCAAAGACCGAATCCCCGTGGTCAATTCTTCGGGCGAGGAGGACTTCGTTCTCGTTTTGGACATCGATGCCTCGACCAACCACTCTGTTGCTCGCGTGAGCGACGGCGAGGTTTTCTTGCGGCAGGACGACAAGAGCGTGAGGCTCAGCCGCGAACAGGTATTTGCCCTCGAGTACGATAAGGGGCAGAGAATCTTCGAGGACGAGCTTGTTGAGGATTCCTCCCTAGATGACGTGGACCATGAAGTGCTTGATCGCTACAAAGGGATTCTTGGAACCGAAGTTTCCGACGAGCAGGTCCTTAGAAGTCGTCGTTTTATGCGTGACGGAAAGCTGACCGTTGCTGGAGCCCTGCTATTCGCGCTGGATCCGTCCGCGATGATGCCACAGGCGCGAGTCCGTGTCCTGCGCTACGACGGCGTCAAAATGGAGACGGGCGAGCGTCTCAACATCACGAAAGAACGAAGCTTCTGTGGGCCGCTGCCTAAGGTGATCCAAGACGCCTACGAACTCATCTCGAGCATGCTCCGCGAATTTCAGTTCCTGGGGCCCGACGGGAAATTCCAGACCGTGCCTGAGTATCCTGAGTTCGCCTGGTTCGAGGGCTTGGTCAACGCGGTGACACATCGCGACTACTCGTTCCGCGGCGACTACATCCGGGTCTCGATGTTCGACGACCGTTTGGAAATCATCAGTCCAGGCGCGCTTCCCAATATCGTGACGCTCGACAACATGAGGACCACTCGTTACTCGCGCAACCCACGCATCGCGCGCACGCTGGTTGAATTTGGTTGGGTTCGGGAGCTAAACGAGGGCGTCAAGCGCATTTATACCGAGATGCAAAACTCTCTGCTCAATGATCCGGTCTACACGGAACCTGATGGGGCAAGGGTTCAGCTAACGCTTGAGAACAATATCGTTGCCAGAACCGTAAGGAGAAGCGAGGCTCTCGAGGACAAGGTATCACCGGAGGTGATCGCCTCATTGGGGGAGTATGAGCTCGCCGCCGTCAGGTTGGCCTTTGCGAACGGAAGGGTGACAGCAAGGGAGCTTGCAGCGCACATCGGGAGAAATCGCCGCACAGCAAGCCGGGTGCTTGGTAAGTTAATTGAGGAAGACGGGCTGCTCGAATGGCACGGCTCATCCCATAACGACCCAAAACAGTTCTACACGATAAGGTAAGGTGGTCGATCTATTTCGCACCTCTGTCGCAGTAATGTCGCACCTCTGTCGCAGTAATGTCGCACCTCTGTCGCAGTGGCTTCGATGACGCGTGGATATAGTCCCTCGGCAAATCTCAAACAAAATCTCAATCTGTAACGGGTAGGGGTCAAAAGCGGGCCTAGATGTTACGGATTGAGATTGTTGAGGATGGGCTGAGGGGAATGTCTTGATCTGTAACACGTGGGGCCGTTTTTGGCCGATAGATGTTACAGAACGAGATTTTTCGGCAGCCGGGCTCCGTTTATCTGAATCTGTGACACGAGGGACGGTTTTTGCTGAGTAACTGTTACAGATCTAGATCTTTCGGCAGGCTAGATTGGTTTGTCTTGATCTGTAACAGGTAGACCCCGGTTTTGCTGAGTAACTGTTACGGATTGAGACAAACCGACGGGCCGCCCCGCCCCATCCACCTGCCGCTACCTGCTGTCTGCCGATTTCCGTTGCGCCACTGTGCTCCCATGTCATATCCTCTAAACAACTACGCGGCAACATCGCCGCCGCGCCTACAAGAGAGGAATGTCCATGACCGCACCCGCATCCAAACTGCTCCAGCCCATTACGGTTGGCCCCCTTGAGCTTAAAAACCGCATTATGTTCCCGCCGCTGACCACCGGCTACGAGGAGCGCGACGGTTCCATTGGCGAGCGCAGCCTGGCTTTTTACGAGCGCCTGGCCCGTGGCGGCGTGAGCTACATCGTCATCGGCGACGTTGCTCCTGTTATGACCGCAAGCCCCACGCCCAAGTTAGCGACCGACGCCCAGATCCCCACGTTTAAGGCGCTGGCCGACGCCGTTCACAAGCACGGCGCCAAGGTCGCGCTGCAGCTGTTCCACCCCGAGTACGACGTGCCCGGCGTCGGCCGCATGGTCATGGGTTCCATGGCCGCCGCCAAGGCTGCGCAGGAGGCCAAGGCCGCCGGCGACGAGGAGACCTTTGCCGCCAAGATGGCCGAGTCCAACGAGATCCGCAAGCAGGCATATGCCAAGCTGCACCACGACATGCAGCACTTTGTGAACGAGGCGAGCGTAGAGCAGCTCACCCAGATCAAGGAGGCCATCGCTGCCTCGGCCGCCCGCGCGCAGCAGGCCGGCATCGACGCCATCGAGGTTCACGGCGACCGTCTGGTGGGTTCGCTGTGCTCGGCCATCCTCAACAAGCGCACCGACGAGTACGGTGGCTCGTTCGAGAACCGCGTTCGCTATGCGCTCGAGGTCGTCGCTGCCATTAAGGAAGCCGCGCCGCAGCTGATGGTGGAGTACAAGCTCCCCGTGATCATGGAGAACCCCGACGGCACGCCGCGCGGTAAGGGCGGCCTGCAGCCCGACGAGGCCTGCGAGTTTGCCAAGCTGCTCGAGAGCGCGGGCATCGACATGATCCAGGTTGCACAGGCAAATCACACCGGCAACATGGGCGACACCATTCCGCCCATGGGCGCCATGCCCTACAACTGGACGCTGCCCGTGGCCGAGCGCGTCAAGGCCCTGGTCTCCGTGCCGGTGGCAACCGTCGGCCGTGTTGTTTCGGTCGAGGCCGGCGAGAAGATTCTGGAAGACGGTTCGGCCGATATCATCGCGTACGGCCGCTCGCTCATGTGCGACCCCGACATTGCGCTGAAGGCCGCCACGGGTGAGCCCATTCGCGAGTGCCTCAATTGCAACAAGGGCTGCGTCGACGCGATTCAAAACCGCAAGTACATCTCGTGCGTGCTCAATGCCGAGAACGGCGACGAGGCGACCATCGCCATCAAGCCGGGCGAGGGCGACAAGAAGGTCGCCGTGGTGGGCGGCGGTATTGCCGGCTTGGAGGCCGCGCGCGTGGCGGCCAAGCGCGGCTACGACGTGACCGTCTATGAGGCGAGCGATCACTTGGGCGGCCAGATTGTGCTGGCAGCCGCGCCTCCGCGCAAGGACGAGATCATGCGCTCGGTCGAGTACTACGAGAAGATTCTGCCCGGCCTGGGCGTGAAGGTCGAGCTCAACCATGCCGCTACGGCCGAGGATCTCAACGCCGCCGACGCCGCGATTGTGGCCGTGGGCGCGCACGACGTGGTCATTCCCGTATCCGGTGCCGACTCGGAGAAGGTCGTCTCGAGCTGGGACGTGCTGGCCGGCAAGGTGGAGCTCAGCGGCCGCGTCGCCGTTATCGGCGGCGGCCTGGTGGGCACCGAGACTGCCGAGTACCTGCTGCAGCACGGCTGCGAGGTGGCGATTGTCGAGATGCTCGACAAGATTGCCGCGGGCGAGTCCGAGACCATTCTGCCGCTGATTATGAGCGACTTTGCCGAGCACGGCGTGGAGCAGCACGTTAAGACCCGCCTGACCGCCATTACCGACGAGGGCGTGGAGACTGTTCACACCACCGAGGACGGCGCAGAGGAGCCGGTGAAGATCGCTTGCGATTACGTGGTGATGGCCGTGGGCTCCAAGGCCAACGCGTTTGACCTGGACGGCGTGACGGTGCCCGTGACCTGCGTGGGCGACTGCTCGGGCGAGCGCACCGCCGACATCGCGAGCGCCATTCGCACGGCGTATCACGCGGCCAACGAGCTGTAGTTGAACATCGCGGCCAGGCGGGGCGGTAGCACGGATCCGTCTCGCCCGGCTGTGTCCCGTCGGGTGTCAACCGGTGCGGGGCCTGCAAACGCAGCAGGTCCCGCCCTTTTTGTTTTGCTCCTGTGGATGGCAATGCGCGGTAATCATGAGGAGTGAGGACGTCTACTGCCTTGCAGATCACTCGAAATTATTGGGGGAGGGGTTAATAACTATATCCTCTATACCAAAGGACATAAAGAGACGCCAATTTTGTTGACACGCGAATGACGATTAGCTGCGAGTCAGCTACCAGCGTAAATAATCGATAAAGAAATGTCGTAATTTGGTGCCAAATGCCCAGATAACGCCGCGTCTATTTTAATTAACTGTTACGCGCAAACAGCAAAATGCTACTATCTAACATGCACGTAAGAAAGCAGATTAACGGTTAAGGCTAAGAAGTGGCAGGTATGTCGGAAGCAACTAGGACTCGCACGCATGCGCCCGAGGTTAGGCAGCGCGCCGTCGAGGTCCTCCAAGAGGGGGTCGGTCATCGCGCCCTCGCCGCGGAGCTCGGCATTCCCCAGGCCACGGCTCGTCAGTGGGCCCGCGCATATGCCGTGGGCGGTGCCGACGCCGTTCTCAACGCCGGTTCGCATCATCACACCTATTCGTACGAAGTTAAGCTCGCCGTGGTCAAGGACCGCTTGGAAAACGGCTTAACGGTTCGCGAGGCCATGATCAAGCACAAGATTCCTAGCGAGTCTTCGGTCAAGGCTTGGTGCCGTCAGTACCGCGAGAGCGGTGAGTCCGCACTGGTCGATAAGCCGCGCGGTCGCAAGCCGCGCGTTAAAAAGGCGGAATAGCAAACGGGATGGTGCACCCACAGGGGCGCATTTTTCTTGCCGCCCCTCTGCTCCAATGCGGGCGTGCCCTTACCCCGTACGCCTAAAACTCCCCAGTTGACCGAAAACCCGCCGCCGCTACTCCTCAATTGAGCTATAACGTTAAACAATTGCAGCGTTTTAGCATGGGGGAGTGATGGTATGACGCTACTGTATTTCCTTACCCTGTTTCCGCTGGTACCGGCGCTGGGCATGCTGCTCGCGCGCGGTGACCGCGCCCGCGATGCGGCGGGGCTCATAGGCTCCGGCATTATTATGGCGGTGACAGTTGTAGTCGCCGTCATGTTTTTTGGCACGGGTCCGCAGAGCTTTGAGGTTGCCCCCGGCACCTCGCATGTGCTCTCGATCATCAGTTCCGTTATCGACGTCATCCTGTGCGCTGTCATCCTGTACAACGCGTACAAATATAGGAACGCGCTCACCACGGTGCTCGGCATAGTCCAGCTGGTGGGCTCGCTCGCCTTTGCAGCCATGACGCTGCCCGCGGCCGAAGCCGTCACGGCAACGCCACTCTACCTGGACTACATGAGCGTGATCATGGTCCTCGCCGTCGGCATCGTTGGCAGTCTAATCTGCTTGTATGCCCTGGGCTACATGAAGGACTTCCAGGCCCATGACGAGCACGAGGCCGCGCTGCGCGGGCAGACCGCGCCCGACCGTCGCCCGCAGTTCCTGGCGCTCATGTTCCTGTTCCTCTCGGCCATGTTCGTCATCGTGACGAGCGACAACCTTGAGTGGCTGTTCTGCGGCTGGGAAATCACCACCGTGTGTTCGTTCCTTATGATTGGCTACACGCGTACGCCCGAGGCCATCAAGAACGCCTTTACCCAAATCATCCTCAACATGCTGGGCGGCATCGCGTTTTTGGCCGGACTCATGTACCTGCACGTTAACGGCATGCCGCTGACCATCTCGGGCATGATCGAGCTTTCCGGCACCGGAACCGCGCAGTCCGCGCTGCTGGTGATGCCGGTCATCCTGTTGTCGCTCGCCGCGCTCACCAAGGCCGCACAGATGCCGTTCCACACTTGGCTGTTGGGTGCCATGGTTGCACCCACTCCCACGAGCGCCCTGCTGCACTCGTCAACCATGGTCAAAGCCGGCGTGTTCCTGATGGTCAAGCTCAGCCCGCTCTATGCCATCTATCCCGTGACTGGCTTTATGGTCACGAGCGTGGGCGCCATCACGTTTTTGCTCGCCGCCCTCATGGCCATCTCGCAGAGCAACGCCAAACGCGTGCTCGCGTACTCCACCATTTCCAACTTGGGCCTCATCAGTGCCTGCTTGGGTGTCGGCGCGCCCGAGGCCGTATGGGCGGCCATCTTCCTGATCTTGTTCCACACGGTGGCCAAGTCGCTGCTGTTCCTGTGCGTGGGCACGGCCGAGCATCATATCGGCAGCCGCAATATCGAGGACATGGACGGCATGTTCAGCCGCATGCCGCACCTGACGCGTCTGATGATGCTGGGCATTATGGGCATGTTTGTGGCGCCGTTTGGCATGCTCGTGTCCAAGTGGGGCGCCCTGGTGGCGTTTGCGCAGACCGGCAACGTGCTCATGATCATGGTGCTTGCCTTTGGCTCGGCCGCGACGTTTTACTTCTGGGGCAAGTGGCTTGCCAAGCTTTCGGGCGTCGACCCCACGGCTCAAAACGTTGAGGTCAATGTCCATAAGACCGAATGGATGGCCCTCAACACCATCGCCGCGCTGCTGATTCTGTGCTGCGTGGCGTTTCCGGTTATCTCGAGCGGTCTGGTGTCGCCTTACTTGGCCATGGTGTTTGGCCGCGTGCCGTACGTTATTGGCAAGGACGCCATGTATCTGATGGTGGTTATCGTGGCGTTTATCGCCGTGGTGCTGCTGACTTCATTCCGCGTGAGCAATAAGCCGCACGTCAACGTATATCTTTCGGGTGTGGGAACCGACAATTACCGCCATTTCCGCGGCTCGATGGGACGCGAGGTGAAGGCCGAAAAGCGCAATTGGTACTCGGAGGACGCCCTTGGCGAGAAGCGTATTGGCCCCGCGGGTAGTGTTGTTTGCTGTGCCATCATCCTGTTTGCGCTGCTGTGCTGCGCGTGGATTGGGCCCGAGAGACTCGCCATGAGTGCGCCCTCGGTGCTGCGCGGCAAGTATTTTGAAGGCTCGGGCGTCGTGGGCATTTTTATTGGCACCGTGGCGTTTGCCTTGCTGGCGCCGCTTGCGGGCGGCTTGATCGACGGCCTTGACCGCAAGCTGTCCGCTCGCATGCAGGGCCGCGTGGGCCCGCGCCTGCTGCAGCCCTTCTACGACGTTGCCAAGCTGCTGCGCAAGGCCCCTGCCAGCGTAAACACCATGGACGATACCTATATGGCGTGCGCGCTCATCTTTACCGTCGTGGGCGGCGGCATCTTTGTGTCGGGCTCCAACACGCTGCTGTGCGCTTTTATGGTTACGCTCGCCGCGATCTTTGTGGTGCTGGCGTCCGCCTCGACGCAAAGCCCGTTTGCCCAGGTCGGTGCCGACCGCGAGTTGCTGCAGGTCATGAGCTACGAGCCCGCCGTTCTGCTGATGAGCGTGGGCCTGTACCTTGCCACCGATAGCTTTGATTCCATCGCCGTGACCGGACAGTCGGCGCCCATCATCGTGTACAGCGCGCCCATTTTCTTGGCGCTGCTTGCGGTGCTCACCATCAAGCTACGCAAGTCGCCGTTCGACCTTTCGTACTCGCATCACGCGCATCAGGAGATTGTCCAGGGCGTCGCCACCGAGATGAGCGGCGGCACGCTGGCCAAGATGACCCTTATGCACTGGTGTGAGACCGTGCTGTTTTTGATGTGGGTGGGCATGTTCTTTGTTTGGGACAACCCGGTGAGCTGGGTCGTAGCCCTGGTCGTGATGGCCGCGACGTATTTTGTCGAGGTGCTGATCGACAACACCTTCGCACGCAGCACCTGGCGCAGCTGCTTTAAGCTCGGCTGGGGCGTGGCGCTGGTGTTTGGCCTGCTCAACCTTATGCCCATCCTCGTCGACGTGTTTATTTAGGAGGCGGCATCCATGGATCATAAAATGTCGCGCTCGCCGTGGGTTATTCATTACGACGGCTCGAGCTGCAACGGATGCGATATCGAGGTGCTGGCCTCGCTCACGCCGCTGTTCGATGCGGAGCGCTTTGGCGTGGTCAACACCGGCAACCCCAAGCATGCGGATATCTTTTTGGTGACGGGGTCGGTCAATGCCCAGAACCTGCCCGTCGTGCGTCAGATTTACAACCAGATGCTCGAGCCCAAGTGCGTGGTGGCCTGCGGTATCTGCGCATGCTCGGGCGGCGTATTCCGCGATGCCTACAACGTGATCGGCGGCGTGGACCGCGCGATTCCCGTGGACGTGTACGCGCCCGGGTGCGCCATTCGCCCCGAGACGGTGATCGATGCCATCGTGGAGGTCGTGCGGCATCCTGGACCAGAAGGAGACCGTGTTGCGCGCCGGTGGCCGATCCGCTCACCGTGGGCGGTGCCGCTACCTGGGACGGTGGCGTTGAGCTGGGCGAGGACGGGTTTGTGGCTGCGGGGGCCGGGACTGATGGTGCCGGTGACGGCGTCGAGGCCAACGTGTCCACCAGGTCCGCCGCACCCGCCGCTGGCGACGCGCCCGCTGAGACGCCCGTCGCTGCAAAGGAGGCCGAGTAATGCAAAAGGCTATCTATACCACCGTCGGGATCGATGAGCTCCTGTCGCATGTCCAGGCGCTCAAGGGCGTCGGCGCGCGCTTTGTGCAAATGCATGCCGAGCGCAACGTCGACGACGGCTCGTATCGCTTGGTCTATACGTTTATCAACGTCCGTGCTGCTCAGGAGCATATTGCGCAGGACGGCAGCTATGCGATCGAGAACCTGGTGGTCGAGGGCATCGACCAGTACCAGGAGATTCCGTCCATCAGCTCGTATTACCCCGCGGTGTTCCCGTTTGAAAATGAGGTCCACGACCTGTTTGGTCTTGCCATCACCGACATGCAGATCGACTTTAAGGGCTTTTTCTACCAGGTCTCGACTGCCGAACCCATGAGCGTCATCACGCCCGAGGTGAAGGCTGCGCGCGAGAAGGCCATGAAAGTCCGCGCGGCCGCCGAGGCCAAGGCGCGCAAGGCCGCGGCCGAGAAGGCCGCCGCGGCTGCGGCTGCTGCGGGGGAGGGTGCCGCGGGTGCCGGCGATGCTGCGGGCACTGCCGCTGCTCAGCCCGCTGCTGCTGCCGGCTCCGATGCCCAGCATGACGATGCCGCTGCGAAGGCCGCGCTCAAGGCCGCCGAGATGGAGGCAAAGCTCGCCGCCATGGATCCCGAGAAAGCGGCCAAGGTCCGCGCGGCGCTTGCCGCCAAGGCCGCCCGCGACAAGCAGAAAAAGGAGGCGTAAGGTCCATGGCACATCGCTCCGTTATTCCGTTTGGCCCGCAGCACCCGGTGCTGCCCGAGCCGCTTCATCTGGACCTGGTGATCGAGGACGACCGCGTCATCGAGGCAATTCCGCAGATCGGCTTTGTGCACCGCGGACTCGAGAAGCTCACCGAAAAGCGCGACATGCACCAGTTTGGCTACATCGCCGAGCGCATCTGCGGCATTTGCGCCGTGGGCCACAGCTACGGCTATGCCAGCGCCTGCGAGCGCATGCTCGACATCGAGGTGCCGGCCGCGTGCAGTATATCCGCACCATTTTGCATGAGCTTTCGCGCATTCACTCGCACCTGCTGTGGCTGGGCCTGCTCGCCGATGCCTTTGGCTTCGAGGCGCTGTTCTATCGTTCGTGGACCCTGCGCGAGCAGATTCTCAAGATCTTCGAGAGCACCTGCGGCGGCCGCGTGATCCTTTCGATCAACGAGATCGGCGGCCTTAAGCACGACATCGAGGACTCCGAGCTGGCGGGTATTGTCCAGACGCTCGATGCCATGCGTCCCGACTACGAGGCCCTGGTGCATACGTTTTTGGACGACAATAGCTGCGGCGAGCGCCTGCATGGCGTGGGCGTGATCAGCAAGAAGGACGCGCTGGATCTGTCGATGGTCGGCCCG
>ENA-OQIX01000312-OQIX01000312.1-human-gut-metagenome-genome-assembly--contig:-NODE-312-length-10251-cov-2.091268_pt1 | contig 10251 bp, 9 predicted proteins | sample MGYA00242591_ERZ504756 | MGnify/ENA primary metagenome ERZ504756 (study PRJEB26092, sample SAMD00036369) | human gut metagenome | host: Homo sapiens | study: EMG produced TPA metagenomics assembly of...
ATTACGCTCGCGATGTGCGCATGATGGTGCTGGACTTCGATAAGCGGCAGATTTGTGCTCCCGTGCCTGCTCGCGCGCCCATTGGCTCGACAGATAGCTGGGATGCATGTCGCATGCCAGGGGCGGCAGGGCGCCAGGTACAAAGTAGGTTTTCCAGACGCGAGCGCGCGGTCGTTCCAAGCATCGAAAGTCGCGCCGTTTTTCGACATCGCCGATATGTTGCGACACAAAACAGGCTGCCTCGCCGTTCGTCCCTTCGCGCGTGAGTGCAATCGTGGCTTTTTGCTGCGGCCCGCAGGCGAGCACGCAGGACGGAGCGCCGTCGAGCGCCGGCAACGGCAGCGGCTGGGGTGCATATCCACGAGCGCGGCGAACGGGCATAACGGCGCCGTCGACCACGCGCACCACGGAATCGTCATAGCGCGAGAGAATCGCTCGATCGTTGCCGAGCAGCGCGTCGGCAATGCCGGCGGCAACGAGGCGCTCCCAGGCAAGGTCGTCATCGGTCTCGATGGGCTCTTCGCTCAGGTTTCCGCTGGTCATGACGAGTGCGTGCACACCGCGGGCTTCTGCTGCGGCAAGCAACAGATGCTGAAGCGGGGTGTAGGGGAGCATAACGCCGAGCTCGGGAAGGTCGTGCGCGACGGACGGCGCGAGCGCGAGGGCGTCGGGGGAAGCCGCCGCTCTCGCAAACAGCACGTCGGCGCAGCAGCACAATGGGGCGAATGCTGCCGGCCAGCAAGCCGCGCTCAACGTCGTTGACATGGCACAGGCGTTCAACGTCGGCAAGGTCGCGCACCATAACGGCAAGCGGCTTGTTGCTGCGGCGTTTGCGACGACGAAGCTCGGCTACCGCCTGCTCGTTGGAGGCGTCACATGCCAAGTGAAATCCGCCCAGGCCCTTGATGGCGACGATGCCACCGCCGGCCAGCAGCTCAATGCAGCGCTCGATGATAGCGTCGCTGGCTTCGCGTGTGGTGCCGACGGCCGGCAACGCGGCGGCTTCGCCCGGCTCACCGCCCACGCTCGCTTCGCGCCACGTGATATGCGGCCCGCAATCAAAGCAGGCATCGGGCTGCGCGTGAAAACGCCGGTCGAGTGGGTCGGCATACTCCGCGGCACACTCAGGACACATGGGAAAACAATTCATCGACGTGGCCGCTCGGTCATAAGGCAGCGACCGGATGATGGTAAAGCGCGGTCCGCAGTTGGTACAGTTGATAAAAGGGTAGTGATAGCGCCGATCGGCGGGGTCGAACAACTCGCGCAGACAATCATCGCAGGTGGCGATATCGGGCGAGACGAGCGTCGTGTGCGCGGTCTGGTCCTGCGATGCCACAATACGAAAGCCCTGCTCATCGGCAGCGCTCCAGCCGCTAGGCTTCAAATCCGCAATATCGACTCGCTCAACGCGAGCCGCCGCGGGCGCATGCTCAGAAAGAGCAGCGACAAATCCGTCAACCGCCTCGGCACGGGCGTGCGCCTCGATATGCACGCCGTCGCCCGCGTTGAGCACCCATCCGCAAATGCCATGCGCCATGGCCTCGCGATACACAAACGGCCGCATGCCAACGCCCTGCACAATGCCCGTCACATGAATATGCACATGTCGCATGCGACACCCCTCATCAAAACCGACCAAATAGGGACAGGTGCGCTACAGCCCCAGGCTCTGCTTGGTGGCGGCGCACGTGAGCTCACCGTGCTTAACGCCGCGCAGGCCCAGCAGGCGGTCGGCTAGTTCGTAGACGCGCTCGCCGCGACCCTTGAGCGCCAGAATCTCTAAGCAGTTGTGGTGATCCAGATGCACGTGCATGGTCGATACGATCTCGTCGGTGTAGTCGTGCTGCACTTCGTCCAGACGGCGCGTCAGGTCGCCGGTATGGTGGTCGTAGATCATGGTGAGCGACCCGATAACATGCTCGTCGGGCGTGCGCATCTGCTCCTTGGCGATCGAGGCGCGAATCAGATCGCGTACGGCCTCGGATCGGTTAGCCACGTCACCGCGGCGCGCGATCTGCTCGTCAAAGCGGCGCAGCAGGTCGTCGGGCGCGGTGACCGAAAAGCGGACCAGCTCGGAGCTGGAGCCGCTGTAGCGGCAGCTTGCATCGTCGTCCGCACCGTGATTGTGCGCGTGCTCGTGCTCGGCCACGTTACACCAGTTTCACAGAGCCGACGGAGTTGTGGTCGGCCTCGATGGCCTCCTCGTAGCCCTCGAGCGCATCGTGCGCCTCGTGGAGTGCCGCCATGGCGGCCTCGAGCTTGGCGCCAATGCGCTCCATGTCAAAGTTCTCGGTCGCATGCAGCAGCTGATGGCTCCACTCGTGAGCGAGCTCAATGGTGTCGTCGACCTGCTTGACGCTCATGGCAAGCTGGCTCATGTTCATTCCGACGTCATGCATGGGGAGTCTCCTTTTGTACGGGGCGATATGGTGGTTCAGATTCTACTACGCCCGCCTTGAGCGCCGCCGCATAAGAAAACGGGTGCGAGTCCGTCTGACCCGCACCCGTTCACTGGGGGCTGTTTGTATCTACCATACTATCCGTGGTCGCATACCTTGCGTTTGGCACTCCGGCGAGCGGTGCGAAACCGCTCATGGACGGCAGATGGGTAACAAGCGTATTACAGATGTTTCTCCAGCAGTGCCTGAAGTCTTGCCTTGGGCAAGGCGCCGACCGAGCGGTCGACCTCCTCGCCGTTCTTAAAGACGATCAGCGTGGGGATGCTCATGACGCCAAACTTCATGGCCAGGTCCTGGTTGTCGTCGACGTTGCACTTGGCCACAGCCAACTTGCCGGCCAGCTCGTCGGCAACCTCGTCTACGATGGGCGAGAGCGAGCGGCAGGGGCCGCACCACGGGGCCCAAAAATCAACCAGTACGGGCAGGCTGTCGTTAACGATGGAATCGAAGTTCTCGGGGGTAATCTGCTTAATGTCAGCCATGGTGACCTCCATAATACGACGCGGCTCGGCCGCGTAAAACTCAGTACGACCGTGCTTATACCCAGCGGCCCGCAAAGCAACCACTCGCGGGCGGCTCTTTTATATAATGGTGGGCACGCAAACGATTGGAGAGCGCATGCCCACGTCACAAAGCCAGAAAAAAGAGCCATCGCTCAGGCGACCGAGCAGGAGCTCGCGTCGCTTGCAGGTCGCGGTGTGCGTATCGCGGGCAACGCGTGCTCGCCGATTGTGCTGGTCAAAGGCGATTTGGATGAAGCCGAGTGCTCGGGCGGCGAGCTGGCTGCCGGCGCGGATGGCGCCGCGTTGCGCAAGGCGCTCGGCGCCATCGGATATGCCCCCGAGGACTTTGCGTGCTGGCAAGCGTCGCCGGCGCGGGTGACGGAGCGGTCGCGGTGGGCGAGACTCTGCCGTGCGACCTGTTCCGCGAGGCGCTGGAGGCTCTGGACCCCGAGGCGGTGCTGCTGCTCGACAACAGTGCGGCCGATGTCATGCGCGAAACCTACGCCGATATGCTCGTGGCGATTGATGACTTCGACACCGCCATGCTCAAGCCCGGCCTGGTCGCCCATGTGCAGGGCCGCCGCGTGCTCGCGCTCGATGGCTTTGAGGCGGCGCTGACCGACAAAGCGGCCAAGCAGCGTATGTGGGCCTACATCAAGCAGCTGACCCCGGCGGTCGCTCCACTGTAGCGGATCGGCACCGGCGAGCGATTGCCTGGCGGGCGAGGCGCGCCGCGAGATCGGCGCCGTACTTCTACATCACAGCGCGCAGCTCAAACCGATCGCCGTTAATGCGGAACTGGCAGTTGCCGTTCATGCGCTCCACGGCAAGTTTGATGCTCTTGGTTCCAAAGCCGTGGCCCGCATGCCGGGTCACGGGCATGCCGTCGACCATGCGCGGCGCGCGGTCAAACGTGTTGGAAACTAACAGCAACAGCTGGCCGTCCTCAAGTCGCAGGTCAAGGTTGACGAATCGCTTTCCTTGGGGTGCGGCGCTTGCGGCGGTGATAGCGTTTTCCAAGGCATTTGAGAGCACGCTAAACAGGTCGGCGTCACCTACGTGGATGGTTTCGGGTACGGCGGCGCGCAGGTTGGCGGTAATGCCGTTTCTATTGATATCTGAGTTGAATGACGAAAGCGCGATGTTTACGGTCTCGTTGGCGCAGAAGCGGCGTACGGCGGTGCGGTCGCCGGCTTCGCAGAGTTCGTCGATGCGGTTGAGCGCCTCGTCGGTGTGGCCCTCCTCAATTAAAGTGGCCAGGCCGCGTAGGAAGTGGCGCATATCGTGGCGAAGAATCGACAGCTCGCGCCCAGATTGACGCCAAGCCTCGAGCTCTTTGATGGCGGCGCTGTCGCGGGTTTCGAGCATCCAACGCTCTCGCTCGGCGGTTTCCTTTTCTTCGTATTCGCGCAGGTAAACGGCAAGAAACATAAGATAGAAGGCACAGAGCGCAAATGCCAAAAACTCAACTGTCACCACCGAGCCCGAGTGGAACAGCGTGGTGTAGACGTTGGTGGCGTAGTCAAAGATGTAATAGACGAGCGGCAGGATTAAAAGGATGCCCAGCTCGGTGGGGCTTTTAATCGCCAGCGGGGTCCAATGTCGCCGGCCCAATGCAGCAGGACGGCAAAGACGCCGAGCGTGGTAGCGATGCGTGCCAGATAGTACGCGATCTGAGAATCGGTTGCGGCAAATGCGGCGATGCCCATCCAATTGCTGAACTGGCAGCTCAGATAGGCGCTGGTGACGCCCAACGTCGCGAGTAGCGGACTCAAGTGGTAGCGCGCGCATAGGTAGACGGTAAGCGGCAAGTGCACGACGAGCGGATAGACCTGACGGGCAAAAAGCTCTCCGCCAACGACATTGGCGATCGAAAAGGCAGCGCCGGTTGCGGCTCCGACCCCCACCAACTCGAGTGCATGGCGTCGATTGATTTCGATACCGCACAGCGCCGCCGAGGCAAAGACGCCAAAGAGCAACGTCGTGGCGTGGTGGATTGCCCAAAGGACCATTTCGACCGAGGAGACCATCAGTGTCTCCCACCCTCAAAGCGCGCCGCAAAGTAGGCGTCTTGGAATCCCTGCTTGCAGCTGCGCGAAAGCGGGATGCACGCGCCCGAGCGCATGACGATGTCCGTGCGGTCAAAGTGATCGATATTGCGCAGGTTGACCTGGTAGCTGCGGTGGCATTTAAAGAAGTTAGCATTTTGCACCAAACGGTCCTCGACGCTGCGGAATGACTCGAGTGCCTCGATGTCGCGTCCGTCGCGCAGGTGGAAGACCACGTGCTTGTTGCGCGCCTCGGCATATTCGATGTCGGACAGGCGCAGGGCGTGGTAGCCAAAGGAAGTTTTGATCACGAGCTCGTCGGTTGCCGCCGGGCGCATGCTCGAAAGCTCATCGAGTAACTGCGCCAGGCGTTCGTAAGTCACGGGCTTGAGCAGATAGTCGAAAGCACGGACCTCGTAGGACTCCAGTGCGAACTCGGGCGACGAGGTGAGGAACACCAGGCGCACGGCGGTATCGGCCTGGCGCAATTCGCGCGCGGTGTCCATGCCGTTGACGAGCGGCATGATCATGTCGAGCAGAATGATGTCGGCGCGCGATGCGGCATGGCGGGCCAGCAGGTCCTCGCCGCGCGTGACGAGCGCAACATCGACCGTCGTGCCCGTCTCGGTCGACCAACGGTCGATCATCCGGTGCAGTCTATCTAGAAAAGCGACATCATCGTCGCAGGCAATAATCTTGAGCATTCGGCCCCCTTAAGTAGTTCGATTTTGCCACATTGGGTACGCGCCGCTTGCGGGGGTGGCGGACCGTTTGCGCCTCACGGCGTGCAACTCGCGCCAAGCGGTATTGCGGTGGCGAAAGATGCCCCTTGCGCTACCGAAAGCCCGGCTAACCTCAGCTTGCCAGTTCGAAAATGGACCTGCCATATGATTGAATCTTTATTTCAACTTTACACCTAGGTTTACAGCTGTCTTGTCAGCTGTAAACCTAGGTGTCATACTAAAGCCCCAAGATTCGCCAAAAGAGAGGGGCCTTGATGGCACAGAGCGCGAACATGGATGCGTCGGAGCTTGCACGCGATATCGCGGCCGGCCTAGCATCGGCAACGACGGCAACGGAGCGTGCGGCACTGGTGCCCGCAGAGCTCGTCGAGGCCATTCAGCAACTAAAAACCCAACGTGACGCGGTGATCCTGGCGCACTATTACGTGGCGCCCGAGGTCCAAGCCGTTGCCGATTACGTCGGCGATAGCTTCTACCTGGCAAAGCTCGCCAAAAGCCTGCCGCAGCAGACCATCGTGTTGTGCGGCGTGGAGTTTATGGGCGAGAGCGCCAAGCTGCTCAATCCCACTAAGACCGTGCTGCTGCCCGAGCCGGGCGCGGACTGCCCCATGGCGCACATGGTCAAGCGCGAGACGGTCGACGCGGCGCGCGCCGAGTACGGCGACGACCTGGCCGTGGTGTGCTACGTCAACTCGACGGTCGAGATCAAGAGCTGGAGTGACGTGTGCGTTACCAGCTCAAACGCCGTCAAGATCGTCTCCGAGCTGCCGCAGCAGCACATCTTGTTCATTCCCGACCAGAACCTGGGCCGCTTCGTAGCCGAGCAGGTGCCCCAAAAGCACGTCATCCCCAACAACGGCTACTGCCCGCGCCATCACATCATCACCGTCGAGCAGATCGTCGACGCGACGGAGGCCCACCCCGACGCGCTCGTGCTGGCGCATCCTGAGTGCAAGGCTGACGTCCTGGCTGAGGCCGACTACATCGGCTCCACCGCCGGCATCATCAAGTATGCCGAGGAGTCCGACGCGAGCGAGTTCATTATCGTGACGGTCCGCGGCGTACTCTACGAGCTCGAGCGCCGCTGCCAGGGCACCGGCAAGAAGTTCTACTTCCCCGCGGTGCAGCCCACCTGCGTCAACATGGATCTCATCACGCTCGAAAAGCTCGTGCGCTGCCTGGAGACGGGTGAGGGCGAGGTGCAGATCGGCGTGTCGGACGAGGCTGCCGACCAGGCCAAACTTACGCTCGACCGCATGCTCGAGTACGCAGCACGCTAGAACAATGTGGCATGAGGGACGGTTTCTTATGTCACATTCAAGGGAGAGGATTCCTGTGGAAACCAAGCAATACCCCGATATGGAGTGCGACGTCGTCATTGCCGGCTGCGGCGTAGCGGGCCTGTACGCGGCGCTCAACCTGCCGACGAGCACGCGCGTGATCATGCTCTCCAAGGGCGCGGTCGACGAGTGCGATTCGATGCTCGCGCAGGGCGGCATCTGCGTGCTGCCCGAGGGCTCGGACTACGATGCCTTCTTTGAGGACACCATGCACGCCGGCCACTACGAGAACCGCCGCGAGAGCGTCGACATCATGATTCGCTCGAGCCGCTCGGTCATCAACGACCTGCTGGCGATGGGCGTGGACTTTGAGCGCAAGGCCGACGGCAGCCTCGACTTTACCCGCGAGGGTGCGCACAGCCGCCCCCGCATTGCCTTCCATGCCGACATTACGGGCAAGGAGATCACGACCAAGCTGCTTCAGGCCGTTCGCAAACTGGATAACGTGCAGATTTTGGAGCACGTGGCCATGACCGACATCCTGACGGGCGAGCGTGACGGCGCAACGGTGTGTGCCGGTGTCGTCGCCGTTCCCGTGGACGAGGACAACTCGGTCCGCCCCGCCGACGAGCTGATAAATGCCGCCGAGGGCGCGCATGCCGGCGAGCCGTTTAAGATCCATGCCCGCCACACGCTGTGGGCGACGGGCGGCATCGGCGGCATATACGACCACTCGACCAACTACCCGCAGCTCACGGGCGACGCCTGCTACATCGCTCAGGAGCATGGCATTAAGATGGAGCACCTGGACTACGTGCAGATCCATCCCACGGGTCTGTTCTCGCCGCAGCCGGGTCGCACGTTCCTGATCAGCGAGAGCTGCCGCGGCGAGGGCGCGATTTTGCTCAACGCCGCCGGCGAGCGTTTTACCGACGAGTTGCAGCCGCGCGACGTTGTCGCCGCCGCCATCCGCGAGCAGATGAAGCAGGACGGCACCGAGCACGAGTGGCTGAGCTTTGCCCCCGTCGAGCGCGATGTAGTGACCGGGCACTTTGCCAACATTCGCGCACGCTGCTTGGAGGACGGCCGCGACATCTTGGACGAGCCCATCCCCGTTACGCCTACGCAGCACTACTTTATGGGCGGCGTGTGGGTCGACAAGGACGGCCGCACCTCGATGCCCGAGCTCTACGCCGCCGGCGAGACGGCTTGCAATGGCGTTGCACGGCAAGAACCGCCTTGCATCGAACAGCCTGCTCGAGGCGCTGGTCTGGGGTCGTCGCGCCGCGTGGTACATGCGTTACCGGCGAGTCACTGGCCGTGGAGCAGGCCGGTGAGCCCGCGCTTGACGGGCGTCACCGCGCCCTGAGTGCCCAATACCCTTGCAATCGATGATTTGGCTCGTGCCGCCGGCACGCAGGCCGTGGAGGAGTAGACCATGTAATCCCATTACCATGAAACTCGTCGTCGATGATCTGATTCTGCAGGCTCTGCGCGAGGACATTACCTTTGAGGACGTGAGCACGGCGAGCGTGTGCCCCACGGCGCGTCCCGCCACGGTGGAGCTTATCGCCAAGGCCGATGGCATCATCGCCGGCCTGGATGTGTTCGCTCGCACCTTTGAGCTGCTGGATTCGCAGAGCTCGGTGCTGTTTGATGTTGCCGACGGTGACGAGGTGCACGCCGGCGACCACGTGGGCCAGGTGCGCGGCGATGCGCGCGTGCTGCTTTCGGGCGAGCGCGTGGCGCTCAACTACCTGCAGCGCATGAGCGGCATCGCTACTTACACGCATCGGATGGCGGCTGCGCTCGAGGGCACCAAGACCGTGCTTGTCGACACGCGCAAGACCACACCGGGCATGCGTGTGTTTGAAAAGGCGGCAGTCGAGATCGGCGGTGGCAGCAACCACCGCTATAACCTGTCGACGGCTGTCATGCTCAAGGACAACCACATCGACGCCGCCGGCGGCGTGATGCGTGCGATCGAGATGGCGCGCGCCCATGCATCGTTTACCACGACGGTCGAGATCGAGTGCGAGAACCTGGACATGGTGCGCGAGGCCGTGGAAGCCGGCGCCGACATCATCATGTTCGACAACATGACCCACGACGACATGGCTGCCGCGATTGAGCTTATCGATGGCCGCGCCAAGACCGAGTGCTCGGGCAACGTGGACGCCAGCAACATTCGCGCCCTGGCCGATCTGGGTGTCGACTATATTAGCTCGGGCGCCCTGACGCACTCTGCGCCGATCCTCGACCTCTCGCTTAAGCACCTGCGTCTGCTGGACGGTAAATAATGAACGCCCGCGAGCGTCGCCGTGCCATCATGGGCGTGCTCGAAGGAGCCAAGGAGCCCGTTTCGGGCAGCGCACTTGCCCGCGAGGTTGGCGTGAGCCGTCAGGTCGTGGTTCAGGATATTGCCCTGCTGCGTGCCGATGGGCACGATGTCGTGGCGACCAACCGTGGTTATGTGCTGCAGGAGGCCCCCAGCAGCCCCGCCGTGCCCACGCGTCTTGTTAAGGTGCGCCACAGCGTGGAGCAGGCGGGCGACGAACTTACGAGTATCGTCGACGCGGGTGGCGCCGTGCTTAACGTGATCGTCAACCATCGTGTGTACGGCAAGATCACGGCCGACCTGGACATCCGCAATCGTCGCGATGTTGAGCGCTACCTGCACGATATCGAGAGCGGCAAGAGTTTCCCGCTACTAACGGTGACGAGCGGCTACCACTTCCATCGCATCGCGGCGGAGGACGAGCAGACCCTCGACGAGATCGAGGCCATACTCAAGGAGAAGGGCTACCTTGCCGATTTAATGCCCTACGAGGATGATTTTGTCCTAACCCGATACTGTATTTATAAGTTGCGGTGAAATAGTTCCTACAATCGGCACCTAAGCAATGAGCCAGGAACTATTCCACCGCAACTGCCAAGGTAGCCCCGTCCCCAATTAGCTGCCTATACAAACAAAAGGAGGCCTCCGCGGCGATGCGGAAGCCTCCCTTTTTTTGTGCACGGTGTACTTTTGAGTGTGCAAGTGGGGGAGTTGTTACTCCTCGACGATCTCGGTGATCGCGCCAGCGGGGCAAGCGTCCTGGCAAGCGCCACAGGCGACGCAGGAGTCCTCGTCGGCGACGGTAGCGACGTCCTGGAGCTCCAGAACGCCACGCGGGGCAGGAGTCGACGCAAACGCCACAAGCGATGCACTCGTC